>Ga0209212_1009340_pt1 | contig 10252 bp, 9 predicted proteins | sample RifGroC2_FD_183996 | JGI IMG/M metagenome (GOLD analysis project Ga0209212, IMG submission 183996) | Groundwater microbial communities from Rifle, Colorado, USA - Groundwater C2 (SPAdes) (version 2) | ecosystem: Environmental > Aquatic > Deep subsurface > Groundwater | place: Rifle, Colorado... | reverse complement strand
AGTTTCAACTCGCGCGCGATTTGCTCCGCGTACTTGGCGACACGTTCCGAGTGGCCGCGCGTGTACGGGTCCTTGGCCTCGAGCGCCTGGACCAACGCTTTGACCGTATCGAGATACGCGCCTCGCAACTGCATATAGACCTGGAAAGTCTGCCGGGCGATGAGCAGCGGCACTATTAAAAGGACAAAGCTCGCCGGCCCGGTCAGGTAGTATATCTGTGCCAGAACCAAGCCCAGCACGCCGAGGGCGAAATAGTTCGGGATGAGCCACTGGTAGTCGAAGCGCCAGATACCAACGGGTGATTCGTCGTTTAAGAGGCCGACGCCAAGGGCGATAAGGCCGGTGTTTATAGCGAAGAACACCGTGCTCGCGAAGACTACGGGCACGATTATATACGGGAAGTCGGCGACGGTTATCCCGCCGATAGAGCCGCCGGTCAAGATGTAGACATAGCCGGCGGCAAAGGCCGATATAACATAATTGCACGCGCTGAAGACCATCTTATACCAGGGGATTTTGCGTTTGAGGTCACTGATATTGATGACCGTTATAAGGCTGGCAATGGCTACAGCCTGGGGGCCGAAGAGGAGTGCCGCCGCAAAAATAACGGCGAAACTAACTGAAATCGAAGCGTTTTTAGGTAGCGGGATGGTAAACGAGTCGGCGACAAAAATGAACAACGCAAAGAAAGCGACATCCGCCCAAGATAGAGCGGGCTTGGTTATCAAACTTGCAATCAAAACCACAAATGCCGCTGCATATACGCTATAAAAAAATATTCTCGCCTTAGAAGTGATGTCCTTCACTGTATCTCTTTGAGTGTTAAGGGTCGAACCGACAGCCGGTCGTCCTTCTTGCTTTAAATAAAGAAGGACCGACATCAAAAGAAAATCAACCCATTCTGCTGCCGGCACCGCCGGCCAGAATCAAGCTTGCAAGGGCAACGAGTGTCATCAGAATACGGGCTTTCAACAAAGAGACCTCCTTTTAGGTTCTCTCCCCTTCCCCGCTCGCTAACGGAAGGGTCAGCACCGCTCCGCTCAATAACTAATCGATTGTTCACCTTTGTCTTAAAGCATTTTGATGTCGGTCCAGAAATCAACGCTATGGGGTTATCAAGAATTCCAAGCGCCTGTTGACAGCGTCGAGCACCGCTCTTACTATCGCTTCACGCTCATCGTCTTTTACTATAGCACAACCGACATATGTCTCATCGCCGCTACTGCCGAGTAGCGCTACCGAGGCAACGACAACCGTATCGCGGCCCAAAGCCATCGCCGTGATGTCTTCGAGGGCGAAAGCCTCGTCCCCTGGGATTATCTGCTCTACGGCGGCTAAGGTAGCGCTCGCGACAAGCCGTAGCCTGCCTGCTCTCGATGCAACGCCCTCCGCCAGGCCTTCGTATGAAGTGTCTCCGTGACGCAAGGTCACAGCGACTCTGGCCCGCCGGTCATCGACTTCGTGCCGGACGGAATCGAGTTTCGGCCGCGCTCTACACACCCTTGTCTGGGCGGAGCCTAGCTGGGCGATACTGATTTTACGGTGGTTTACGGGTAGGCCAAACTGCGCCATCAACATCGATTCGATGTCCCGGGAGATTTGCTTAGGCCCTTTGCCCGAACTCGCTAAGATATGAATCTCTTCGATTCCGCGACCCGGACCGACTACGATTCGTGCCGCCTTGATTTCTTCGATTTGGCAGATCAAGCTCTCGATTTCTTCGACCGAGACGTTGTCTATCGTCGGATTCATTTGGGTTCCTCTTCTGCCACCTTGCTGCGAACAACTTGTTCGATAAGTGCTTCCCTTTTACTATAACGCAATTGCGCGGCCGACGTTACATCTTGCCGGAAATCGGCTCAATTAAACCGTAGTTATGGTCGCGACGCCTGTAGACGACGTTTACCTCATCGGTGTCGGCGTTGGTGAAGACAAAGAAATCGTGCCCTAAAAGCTCCATCTGTTGGGTCGCCTCGTCGGCGTCCATGGGCTTGACCGCAATCTGCTTGACTTTAACGATACGCGGGCCTTCGAACTCATCTTCGACCGCGACGAGAGCCGCGCTCATCTCACCTGGCTTCGGAGAACCCTTGGCGCTCTTGGAGAGTTTGTTCTTATACCGTTTGATTTGCCGTTCGAGCTTGTCGACGACCATATCGATTGAGGCATACATGTCGGTCGAGGACTCCTTTGCCCTAAGGATTGGCCCCTTCGGAAAGACTGTTACCTCGATGGTCTTCGATTTTTCGATGCTCGGGTTCTTCTCATCTATGAAAGCGATTTCGATTTTGATGATTTTGTCGAAATACTTGCTTATCCTCCCGATTTTCTCTTCGGCATATGCCCGAAGCGCATCGGTTACCTCCATATGCCTGCCTTTTACGATCATTTCCATGCGCATACACTCCTAACTATGCTCGGGTCAACCGACAGTTCTTATACTTTGAATAACTACAGTAGAGGAAATGAAGGTCGACTCTATGCCCCTTTTATTCTTAGAATCTTCCCATATGTATATATAGTTTACCAGCAAAGCCAATCGCCGGCATACCTTTTTACATCAAATCTTTGACCTGTTGATGGCCGGCGCATACGCCCTGCCGACACACTAACGTAAAACCCCATGTATGAAATACATGGGGTGTTGTTGTTGGTTTTCAGTGACTTCAAAATGTTTATACTTGTCTTTGGACATTTGAAGCCTGAGGACCGCGATCTCCCTCAACCACCTCGAACATGACTGCCTGGCCTTCGTTGAGGGTCTTAAAGCCTTCCTCCTGAATGGCAGAAAAGTGTACGAAGACATCATCGCCGCTTTCCAGCTCGATAAATCCGTAGCCTTTCTCCGCGCTAAACCATTTGACCGTTCCCTGAAGCACGTGCACCTCCTAAATCCATACAAACCAACAACCTGGGTACATAATACCACTTTGAACCCGTCAACAAAACGAAAGTGCTATGTATAGTACCTATAATTACATACATACCACTCAGGAAAGCCAATCACCAGGTAAATATTGTCATATTAATATGGTTGCTGTTACGACACCAGTCATCCGTAAACCGGTGGCGCGCATACCACGCCGCGTAGGGGTTCTTTATATTCCGCGAATTTGACATGCCTATATAGGCGAAAGGCGTCTCTTATAATACAGCACAAGGTATATGAGCGCGTCGCCTTTTATGCATGAAGTGCGTGTTTTAGAATGATATTTATTAACAATATTATAATAAATTCTTACAATTGGCCAATCGGTTTGTGCTATTGTGTTTTTATGCTAATTATTATGACGTGCGACCCGAATACGCTGAACGCCGGATTGCAGGCAAAACCGCATGAATCGCCATAACCCTATAGGGAGTCGCGCCCTGTGCTCATTTCGCAGTACGTGGATGGGTTTGCGCCGCCTACTCGGTGGTATCTTAGAACTCGTTTTCCCGCAGGTCTGCCTGGTCTGCGAAAGCGCCTCAAAAGCGCCGCTCTGCGCGAGCTGCGCCGACAGCTTTTCACGAATAACCGGCCCAGTCTGCGAGAAGTGCGGCAAACCTTGCGTGCGGCCGGTCGCCGACTGCCGTGAATGCCGGGGAAAACACCTCCACTTTACTAGGGCGCGCTCCGGCGGCGCCTATACCGGCAGCCTAAAAAGCGCGATTCACTCGCTGAAATATAGAAACGGTAAGCGTCTTGTCGCATATCTCAGCCTCTTCATCGACGATGAGGCGGGTCATCTGATGGACGCTGTCGACGCTGTCGCCTTTGTCCCGCTCTCTAAACTCAAGGAATCCGGGCGCGGCTACAACCAATCAGGATTGCTCGCAAAGGAGCTGGCGCGCCGGCACGATAAGCCGCTTTACACCGGGCTCGCGAAGGTCAAGAACATACCGGAGCAACACCGACTCGGCTTCGCCCGGCGCGGGGACAACGTCAAGGGTGCTTTCCGGGCTTTCGGTAAAGTTCCCGAGCGCGTATTGCTCATCGACGATGTCTACACGACCGGGAGCACCGCGAGCGAGTGCGCGGGCGCCCTTAAGCAACGCGGCGCCGCAGTGGTTTATGTGCTGACTGTGGCCAGAACACCGCTCGATGGCTCCAAGGGCGACCATCGCCGCGCGGTTGTGGATTCTTGTAAATGCAGGTAAAATCAGGTAGGTTAAGACTTTGGGTTTCTGTTTAGGTCTGTGGTTGCCCCGGCGCCGCCCCGTGTTGCGCCGGATAATCCAAGCTAGATGCAGGCAAAAGGATCCACGTAAGGCAAAAGCTATCTATATCTGACTTTTGTTGAGCATGGTGCGTCTTAGGAGTAAGCCCTGCCGTTCCAGGAGGACGAGAGGGGTATCAGTGGCTCTAAAGTGGCTGCGAGGCCTCCAGCAGGCGAGTGTGGGGTCAAAGACCAGGTCAGCTAAGCAGAAGCCCAATTTTCTCGCGCTAACCCACCAGTAAACTCAGGACATATTGCCACACCGGTATCGTTACCAAGCTTATCATCGTCGTCGTGACGATGGCCGCGGGCAGAAAGTCGTTGTCCAGCCCGTATTTTAGCCCGATTATCATCGAGAACATGGCCGCGGGCATCGATGCCTCCAACACGGTTATCCCTAGGTCGACGCGGCTCAACCCGAACAATGTCGCGCCGCCCAGCGCCACAAGCGGCGCCACAAAGAGCTTTATCGCGCTGACGATGCCCAGCTCGAGCTTGTATCGGCGCACCTGCCCGACCTCAAGGGCCAGCCCGATAGAGATCATTATCAACGGCACCGTCGCTCCCGCCAAAAACCCGATGACGTCGAGCAAGAATTTCGGCAAGCCGACGCTTTTAAGCAAAAACGCGGCGACTAACCCCAGAAGCGGCGGGAACAAAAGTATCTCCCGCACCATGTTTATCTTCCCCTCTCGCTCACCGTACTTGCCGGCGACTATCAGGCCTGCGGTAAAGAAGATGATGATGGTCCCGAAGAGGTCGTAGAAGACCGCCTTTATCAGGTTCTCGATGCCGAAAATCTCCATCGTCAGCGGGAATCCGAGATAGCCGGTATTGCCGACGGCCGCGACAATCAAGAGCGCCCCGAATGTCGGGCGCGAGCTGCGCGCAAAACGCCCTACCACAAAAGCCGTCAGCATGCTGACCACGACGATAATCAAAGCCAACAACGATATCTTGATTATGGATAGCGATAGCTCAGATTCGAAAACAGCGCGAAATATGAGCGCCGGCATCGTGATGTAGACGATGATGTTGTTCAAGACCGCATTATCCGCGCGCTTGAGCAGACCGGCTCGCTTGCTGAAAAACCCGATCGAGATGAGTATTAGAATTGACAGGATGATGCCGACTAATTCGTTGATACCGCCTACTTCTTGAAGAGCCTGGCGATTGCTTTATCGTAAGGCGCCTTTAAAACACCCTGGTCGGTGATGATAGCGGTAATGTAACGGTTGGGCGTAACATCGAACGCCGGATTGGCGACGGTGACGCCCTCGGTCGCGACCTGTGAGCCGCCAAACCCCGTCACCTCATGCGACTCGCGCTCTTCAATCGGTATGTGGCTCCCGTCCGGAATCGAGATGTCGATAGTCGTAACCGGAACCGCCACGTAAAACGGGATATTGTGCTCTTTCGCCAGAACCGCCACCGAATAGGTGCCGATTTTGTTGGCTATGTCACCGTTGGCCGCCACCCTATCCGCCCCTACGACTATCTTATCGACCTTTCCCAGACTCATGAAATGGCCCGCCATGTTGTCACAAATCAGGGTGACCGGTATGTTTTCCTTCATCAACTCCCACGTCGTAAGCCGGGCGCCCTGCAGGAGCGGCCGCGTTTCATCGGCGTAGACGTGGATCTTCTTGCCCTGGTTGTGAGCCGAGCGTATAACAGCCAGCGCCGTACCGTAGTCAACTGTCGCGAGCGCCCCCGCGTTGCAGTGTGTGAGCACGTTATCTCCGTCAGCGATGAGTTCAGCGCCGTAATCGCCCATCATCTTGCTCATCTCGAGTTCCTCGGCGGCAATTAAGTCCGCCTCCTCCTTAAGAACCCGTTTTAGCCTGCTGACCGCGAGATGTGAGTTGGCGCTCGCCTTTTCTTTCATTCGCCCAAGCGCCCAGAAGAGGTTGACCGCAGTCGGGCGCGTCGCCCCGATTAGCTTTATCGCATCACGGAGTTCATCCAGAAAATCCTTGGTGTTCTTTGCCTGGGATTCCATAGCCGCCAGCGCAACCGCGTAAGCGGCGGCGACGCCGATTGCGGGCGCGCCACGCACGCTCAAAACCTTTATCGCTTCAGCGAGCCTCTGGTAGTCGTCGGTTACGATATACTCTTCTTTCAGCGGAAGCTTTGTTTGGTCTATTAAAACAACTTTCCCGTTCTTCCACTCGATTGTCTTCATTCTAACGCCTCCATAACATTCCGTGGCTTTTACCCTACGTCCCCATCTCCCACGAATGAAGGTACTTATACTGCTCTTCCGTCAGCACATCTATATCGATGCCCATGGAAGCGAGTTTGAGCCGCGCTATTTCCTGGTCGATATCGGTCGGCACGCCGATGACGTCTTTCTTCAAATTCTTCGCCTCTTTAAGCATAAGCTCAGCAGCCAAAGCCTGATTCGCAAAGCTCATATCCATGACGCTGGCGGGATGCCCTTCGGCGGCGGCGAGATTTACCAGGCGGCCGTCGGCCAACAGATAGATGCGACGGCCGTCTTTCATCAAAAACTCCTCGACAAAATTACGGACCTCTCTGCGCGATTCGGCCATCTCTTCAAGTGCCGCAATGTTTATCTCGACATTAAAATGCCCGCTGTTCGCGATTATCGCCCCATCCTTCATCGCGTCGAAATGCGCGCGATCGATGACGTGAAGGTTGCCGGTAACGGTCACCCAGATATCGGCAATTTTCGCTGCCTCTATTGACGGCATCACGCGATAGCCATCCATAACGGCTTCAATCGCTTTGAGCGGATTTATTTCGACGACTACGACATTTGCGCCCATACCGCCGGCGCGCATCGCGACGCCGCGCCCACACCAGCCGTAACCGGTCACCACTAAGGTCCTTCCGGCGAGCAGGATGTTTGTCGCCCGCATAATTCCATCGAGGGTGCTCTGTCCGGTCCCGTAGCGATTATCGAAGAAGTGTTTGGTTTGGGCGTCGTTTACCGCGATAATCGGGTAGCGCAAAACTCCCTGCTCCGCCATGCTCTTGAGCCGGATAACACCGGTCGTCGTCTCCTCGGTCCCGCCGATTATGTCACCGACCTGGTCGACCCGGTCGGTGTGTAAAACCGATACGAGGTCAGCGCCGTCGTCCATCGTGATTTCGGGGTGAAAGTCGAGAGCCGCATGGATGTGCTCGTAATAGGTCTTGTCGTCTTCACCTTTGATAGCGAAGACCGGTATCTCGTAGTCCTTTACGAGGGACGCCGCTACATCATCTTGCGTGCTCAGCGGATTCGAGGCGCAAAGAACGACCTCTGCCCCGCCGGCCTTCAGGGTTCGCATCAGGTTTGCCGTCTCCGACGTGACATGGAGGCAAGCGGCCAGCTTCGCTCCGTTGAGAGGTTTTTCTTTTTCAAACCTCTCGCGGATGAGGCGCAAAACCGGCATATCCTTGTCGGCCCACTCGATTCTGTTCTTCCCGGCCCCTGCAAGACCGAGGTCTTTTACATCATACTTCATGCTAACGCTCCTTTGCAGCTTACATTTTCTCTAAGACTTTTATTATCAAACGGATAAGAGACTCCGATGATTTCTGCGCGGCGGTTATGACTTCTTCGTGGCTTACTTTGTGTTGCCCGCCTGAGACATTGGTTATCACCGCAAATCCCAACACATCCAGCCCGGCGTGACGCGCTATAAGAACCTCGGGCACAGTCGACATACCCACGGCATCCGCCATCGTCGAATAATACTTGATCTCTGCGGGCGTCTCGTAGGCCGGACCAAGCAGGCCGACATATACGCCCTCCTTTAGCGGTATGCCCTCCGCTTCGGACACGCGGTGCGCCAGCGTGAGATATTCGCTTTTATAGGCTTCGGTCATGTCCAAAAACCTCGGCCCTATCTCGTTGTCGTTCGCTCCCACTAACGGATTAGCGGGCATCATATTGATGTGGTCCCTTATGGCCATTATATCGCCCTGCGAAAAATCCCGGTTGAGACCGCCGGCCGCGCATGTGACTATCATGGTCTTCACGCCGAGCCCATGCAACACCCTGACCGGATAAGAGATGCCCGCCGAGGTATAGCCCTCGTAGTAATGGAAACGTCCCTGCATCACGGCTACGCGTTTACCGGCGAGCGTGCCGATGACCAGGTTGCCAAAATGGCCCTCGGTCGTCGGTCTCGGAAAATGCGGTAATTCATCATAGGCAAAGCTCTTGGCGTTTTCAACCTCGTCGACCAGGCCCCCAAGGCCCGACCCTAAGATTATCCCAATATCGACGGTCCCCGCAACCCGCTCTTTGATGAAGCGAAGTGTCTCTTTAAGGTTTCGTCTTAACTGCTCTACTAGCTCCATTAGCATTCCCCGCTCGAATTAGTCATCTATCTGTTTATTTGTCTCCGCCGACCAACGCCGACCGTACATAAAAGCATGTTGGTTTTAGGTTTGATTGTCAACCCGCTGCCAGGATATATGCGCCCTTAAACGTCGTCCGCAGCGACCTGCTTGGCCGAGATTTTGCCGCGAATCAGCCGCCGGATTATCGCTATCTCCTCGGCCCGAGCCAGAACCAATGCACCAAGATACAGAAGAGCGCCTACGCTAATCGCAATCACTACTACCGTCAACTCGGTAAGCTTAGTACCGCCGGCAAGTGTTGCACTCAGGTAGGACGCCGTGAACCACGCCCCCACCCCCATCACCACCGCCGCCAAGAAGGTCTTCGCGAAAGACACTATAAGCTTTGCCTCATCCAAGCCCTGGAGGCGCTTTCTAAGCGCGCCGAGCATGACCAAGGCCATGACACTCACAGCGATTGTATAGCTAAGAGCGAGACCGACGTGCGCAAACGGGCGCACGAGAACTATATCGAGCGCTATCAGAAAGACTATAAAAACGAGCGATGCTTTGAGTGGCGTCATGCCGTCATGGAGCGCGTAGAACGACCGCACGAGCAGCATATTAAGACCCATAGCGACCAGGCCGAAAGAGTACGCTGCAAGCGCCGCCGCAGTCGCAACCGTCGCGGCTGACCCGAACGCCCCGTGCTCGAACAGAAGACCTATTATCGGTTTGCTTAAGACAAAAAGACCGACCGATGCCGGTACCGCAACCATCGCGATAATGCGAACGCCGAGCGATATCGTATCGCGCAGCGCATCCGTATCTCGCGTCGCGGCTTGCCGGGAAAGTGTCGGGAACAAGACGATGGCGATAGCCGCGACGAGCGTGTTCAGAGGCAGACTGCCTACTTTGAACGCGTAATTGAGATAAGATATACTCCCGGTCTCAAGAAACGACGCAAACCACTTGTCGACGATAAGATTCGACTGGCTGGCGGCCAGAGCAACCAGCACCGGCAAGAATAGTTTGGCGACGCTCTTTGCGCGCTCGCTGCGCAAATCCAGTACCGCTCGATACGACAACTTTCGTTTCAACAGCGCAGGCAACTGGATTAACACTTGGCATACCGAAGCCGCAAGAAACCCGATGGCGGCGGCGTAGATGCCCATCCGCTGCGCCAGAAAGATAATAGCGGCAACCATTATAACGTTTTGCACGAGCGCGACCAGGCTCGGCGTGGCGAAATGGTTATATGAATTGAGTGTGCCCGCCATCAATCCGGATATACCAAGAAATATGAGCGCCGGGGCCATTATCCGCAATAGGTTCGACGCCAGCGCGAGCTGTTCACCTGAGGAGCCAAAGCCGGGGGAGACCAAAAAGATTACCTGCGGCGCGAAGACCATCAATGCGGCCGCGATAAATCCGAAAGCAATCAGTAAAAGGTTGAGAATCGTATGCGCCAGGCGCCACGCTTCTTCTTCATCGTCGTTGGCGAGCAACCCGCTGAATACCGGTATGAACGAAGCACTCAACGCCCCCATGACGACGAGACTGTAAATTATGTTAGGAATGGTAAAAGCGACGATAAACGCATCGGTCTCGGCGCCGGCTCCGAACTTGTTGGCTATGACCACCTCGCGCACGAAGCCGAATATGCGGCCCGAAAGCGTCGCGATAGTCACTATGCCCGCCGAGAGCGCAAGCGCCCTACCTTTGCTCATGTATTATCTCCTCGCCATCTCCTA
>Ga0209212_1009336_pt1 | contig 10254 bp, 11 predicted proteins | sample RifGroC2_FD_183996 | JGI IMG/M metagenome (GOLD analysis project Ga0209212, IMG submission 183996) | Groundwater microbial communities from Rifle, Colorado, USA - Groundwater C2 (SPAdes) (version 2) | ecosystem: Environmental > Aquatic > Deep subsurface > Groundwater | place: Rifle, Colorado... | reverse complement strand
CCCCAGCGCGGCGAAGGTGCCGTACCGGGCGCGGACCCGCGCCATTTCTTCCATGCAGCCCGGGAGAAAAGAGAGCGAGTTCGAGATATAATCTCCGGTCAGGACGAACAGGTCCGGCTGCAGCGCGATGGCCTTGTCGACATAGTACCGCATCTGCCTCTGGTTCATGAAGATGCCGGCATGGATGTCGGTGAGTTGAACCACCTTGAGGGGGCAGCCGAAAGGCAGTGTAAGCTCTTGGACATCGCCTCTCCTGCCGGCATGGGAAACGCCGTATCCGGAGAGTAACAGCGGCACTGCAAACATGCCGCCCGCCCCGGCCTGAAGCAGGAGGCGGCGCCCCGGATTGACGGGAACCGGGGCCGGCCGGCCGGGCGGGCGGTGACCGAGACGGACGATCAGTCGCACCAGTAAACCGGCGACCTGCCCGAGAAAGAGGAGCAGGGCGGAGAAGATCGACCCCAGGCCCCACACCGCCGGAGGATAGAAGAGGACGATCTGTGCCACCGCCGGCGGGTCCGCCCAGGGGACGGGCCGGAACAGGATGTACAGGTTCGCCGCGAAGAGCAGGCAGATCGCCGCCCCCGCGACGCCGACCGCCCGGGATTTGAAGCGGTCAGACCGGCGCGAGGAACGGATGGCCTGCCGGGCGCGGATGAAGAGGTAAATCTGGGCGAGCAGCGCGAGCGTGAGGATCGTCAGTCGGAACGTGGCAAACGGCAACCCGGGTATCATAGGGCAGACTCAGTCGCAACATTGGCAGGGCGCTGGATGCCCCCGCTCGCGCAGATTAAAGTACCGAAATAGAAGATGATTGCCAACAGCCCCACGATCACATTCTTGTTTCCCATGGACAGGTTCATGGCATCCTCCTTTCGGCTTATAGGGAAAAACTTCCCCTTGGACGGCGGCAGTATAAGGGAAGAACTTCTATGTGTCAAAAAAGAATATTATCTTCGCAAGACGCCTGATATGATAAAAGGATCGAAGAGATCCGGTTGCAGAACACGGGGACGGCCATGTGCTGTTTCGAGCTCTCTTCAAAGGAGCGATTGACCGGAGACTGGGAGATTCACGATTGGATAAGGTGAACGGGTCTTACTGGCAGATCGAACACGGCTGCCCCCAGTGCGGGGCGCCGGTGACAATGGATGAGACGGACCGGCTTTTGGCCTGCCCCTTCTGCCGGACCCGCCTCTACCTCGCTGTGGAAGACCCATTCCGTTACCACATTCCCCCGCCCGCCGGGGCCGAGGGGGAACTGCTCTACATCCCCTACTGGCGCCTCCGGGGCTCTTCCTTTTCCGTGACCGCCGCCGGGGTGACTCAACGCTTCGTGGACACCAGCACCCTGGCTGCGACCCTTCCGGAGCTCCCCCACTCCCTGGGACTCAGGCCGCAGGTCCTGAAACTCCGCTTCGTCTCCCCGGCCACGGAGGGACGGTTCATCCGCCCGGAGCTGCCCGCCGTCCAGGCGCTATCCGGCCTGAGCGCACCCACGCGGGACATTTTCCACCAGGAGTTCATCGGCGAGGCGGTGAGCCTGATCCATGCCCCCCTGCTCCTCCGGGGCGACATCCTCTACGACCCCTTCCTCGGAAAGCCGGTTTCTTCATGCAAAACGGATGAGATGGAACGTCTGCTGACCGCCCCGTCCGCACGGCAGGGACAGGTCAGTTTCGTTCCGACCCTCTGCCCTCACTGCGGCTGGAACATGGAGGGGGAAAAGGACTCCCTGGTTCTGCTCTGCCGGAACTGCAATTCCGCCTGGGCCTGCCCGGAGCGGTCATTCGAACGGGTGGAATTCGCCGTGATCGCCCCTCCTCCGGGGGCGGGGGATATCACGATTCACCTCCCCTTCTGGCGGACGAAGCCCCGAATCGAAGGGATGGAGCTCGCCTCCTATGCCGACCTGATCCGCGTGGCAAACCTCCCGAAGGCGATCACCCCTGCCTTCGCGGCGGCGCCCCTCTACTTCTGGTCGCCGGCCTTCAAGGTCAACCCTGCCCTTTACCTGCGGTGGGCGAGACAGATGACCGTCTTCAGGCCTGACGGCGAGGCGGACGACCGGCTGCCGGAAACCTCTCTCTACCCGGTCACCCTGCCCCTTCGCGAGGCGTCGGAAGGGATCGTCATCACCTTCGCCCAGATGATCACCGATAAGCTGAAACTCTACCCGCAGCTTGCCGGACTCCGTATCACGCTGGAAGAATCCCGCCTGGAGTACCACCCCTTCCTGCAGAGCCGCAACGAACTCCTCCACCCCTTCCTGCGGGTCTCCCTCGACCGGACCGCCCTCGCCTACGGCATCGGGATGTGACGGACCCTTCTCCGGAGAAAGCAGATCCCAAATAAATTCCTTCCTTTTAAACAGGGCATATGAGAAAGTGGGTCATTATCGAACCCCATTCCCGGAGAGGAGGTTCTCTATGCAGAGAACAACAAGCCGTTCTTTGGATCAACTCGTTGAGGAGCAAATTGCCAAGTGGCAACGCCAGAGGATCGAGCAGAAAAAGACGTCCGCTATTCATCGTCCCGGTCCCTGCATCACCATTTCGCGGGATCCAGGAAGCGGCGGCACCGAGCTTGCCCGGCGCCTGGCGAAAGACCTTGGAATGGATCTCGTCGGTAAAAAAATCATCCAGCAGATCGCGGAACGGGCGGACATAAGCGAGAAGGTCATAGCATCCCTGGACGAAAAGGAAGTCCGATTGCGGGATCTCTGGCTTGATTCCCTGTTCCGGACTCGCCACATTTGGCCGGATGAATATCTCCGCTACCTCACCAAGGTCATCGGCACCATTGGCAAGCAAGGCAATATGATTATAATAGGCCGGGGAGGCCAATTTATACTGCCCCCTGAAGAGACCTTTCGCGTTCGCCTCGTCGCCCCCCGGGAGATCCGGATTCGCAATGTCATGCGGGGATCTAATACCGACTTTGAGACTTCAGAGCGCTATGTCTACAAAACAGAAGCAGATCGGAATGCCTTCCACTGCAAGCATTTCAGCGCCGACTGGACAAACCCCATCCATTATGACTTGATCGTCAATACAGGCTACATGGGTGTCGAGGGGGCCGTGGCAGCCGTCAAGGCTGCCTTCGCTGTGTGGAAGAATACCGCCTGGAGCGCCATCCCTTCTTACAAAGCCGAAACGAACGTCTCCACGCCACCCTGAGGATCGCTTAGACCATAGTCCGGCAGCACACCGGCAGCCCTTTCAGACCCACGGGGCGGATGCGGCTATTCGGGGCTGAGGTCGATGACCGTGATCTCCGGCGGCGCGAGAAAGCGGACCGGGGGGCCCCAGGTCCCCGTTCCTCGGCTGACGTGGAGCAGGGCGCCGTTCGCCAGGCGGAAGTCCCCGCTGTGGAGGGGAAAGATAAGACGGGTCACCAGGCTGAAGGGGAAGATCTGCCCTTTGTGGGTGTGGCCGGAGAGCTGGAGATCGAAGGCGCCGGGGGCGTCCTTCTCCACGACGGGTTGATGCTTGAGGAGGATAGTGAAACGGCCGCCGGTCTGCCGGGAGAGGACCTCCCGGTCCGAAACCATCCCGTGAAGCCCGAAGCTGAGGAGCGCCGGGTCATCCACACCGGCCAGATCGACCGCGCCGGCAACGGTCGCAACCTCGCCCCGCAGGGGGGTAAATCTCGACTGCACCATAAAATCGAGCGAATGCTCGATACCGGCATAGAACTCGTGGTTCCCCGTCACGGCAAATTTCCCGTACCGGGGGCGGATCTCCCTTAACTGCGCCTCGGCTTCGGCGAGATCGTCCCCCTGCCCATCCAGGAGGTCCCCCGTGGAGACGAGGACATCCGGCGCCGCTTCGCGGACCTTCCGGAGCATCCCTGCGAGCCGCTCCTCCCGCACTATGACGCCGATGTGGACGTCGGAGATCTGGACGATCCTGATTCGCCCCGCCGCCTTCGGGATCTTCGCCGAGCGGATTTCAACATGCTCCACTCGGATCCGGCACGCCTCGAAGGAGCCGTAGACGACGATCCCCACCGAGGCCACGACGGAAATGAGGAAGAGCGTCCCGGCCGACGGTAGAAACGCGCCGAGATCCGTGCGGAGGAGCAGGCCGGCCAGATGGACCAGGAGCCGGTATAGGTCTGTCAGGAGGGAGGAGACAACAAAGAGCAGCAGGACCGCCATCCAGATGTAACCGACCCAGGAGATGAACCTGGCCAGAGCATCGAGGCCATAACGCTCCGACGTGCGGACGATGATCGGCGCCATCATGCCGAGGATCAAAAGCACGACGAGGAGGATCTGGACGGCCGCTCCGGGTGCGAAGGCCGCCCTGATCTTCAGGAAAAAGTAGAGGTGAAAACCGCCGTAGACCAGGAAAAAGGTCATGATAAACAACGCCACGGTAAAACTCCTTGTCTGGTTTTGCATACAAAATGGGAGGTTGACCGCTACCGGCGAGAACAACAATTCCCATCCTTACGACTTTATCGATAATGCACCGCTACCCGGCCTGCCCAAAGTAAGTTCTATTTTCAATCTGTTTAATCAGACTGTTGAAAAGAAATTGGTGGAAAGGCAAGAAGGCATACCAGTACACCTTTCCCAAAAAACTGTGTGGCTGATAATAGGCATTGATGGAAAGCCTTCTTTGGCTGCCTTCATCCTGGATCTTAAATTCCAGCCATCCCTTTCCCGGCAATTTCATCTCCGCACGGAGCAGGAGGCGAGCATCTTTTTGCAGATCCTCGACCCGCCAATAATCGATGACGTCATTTATCCTCAGAGTGGTTCGGCTTTTTCTCCCTCTCGCAGCTCCAACTCCCAGTAAGATTTTATCAATCGTCCCTCGCAAACGCCATACCCAGTTATTCGAAAACCAGCCCTCATTTCCACCAATCGTGCAAATACACTTAAAAAGCGAGGAAGCATCTTTTTGAGTAAGCAGGGAATAGGTGTTCGTATATTGGGGACCAACCTTGAGTTCATTCAACTTCAGCGCTAATTCATGAGCAGGTGGATAGGCATCAGACCAGCGAGTATGGATCCTGTCCTGCTCTTCCCGGTTCATTGCCCGGATGATGGCTTCTTTATAGGTCAAAGGATCAAAAGGCAGGTAATGCCGGATCGCATTATTCTGACAGACCACCTCATTTTTAAGCCCTTCCATCAAGGCGCGCGTAATGGGGGCAGGGATGGGAGTAATGAGCCCCCCGACATATGAATATAAGGGGAGAAAAGAAAAAAAGGGTATGAAAAATCTCTTTTTGTTCAGCAAGGCGGCGCGGATCTTCAACATCTCGCGATAACTCAGGATGTCTTTTCCCCCAATGTCATAAGATCCCCCTGAGGTTGCAGGGGTTTCCAATACCCCTACCAGATATTTGATCACATCGCGTATCCCTATGGGCTGGCATTTCGTCATTGCCCAGCGGGGGATCAGAATGACGGGGAGTCTTTTGACAAGATGCTGAATAATTTCATAAGAGGCGCTCCCGGAGCCGATAATGATGGCGGCTCGCAGTGTAGTGACTGGAACTTCCCCCTTCTTCAACTCTTCAGCGACCTGGATTCGGCTTTGCAGGTGCGATGATAGCCTGGTTTGCGTCTCTCCAAGACCTCCGAGGTAAATGATCCGTTTAATATGGTTCTCTTGGGCGGCTATTCGGAAGTTAATGGCTGCCTGGATATCCGCCACGGCAAATTCTTTGCGCCCTAACAGGAGGGAATGAATCAAATAATACGCCGTATCGATATCCTTAAGGGCAATTTGCAGCTGATCCAATTTGAGGGCGTCCGCAGCGACAATCTCTACATCAGGCCATAACTCCTGAAATACAGGAGAAGGAGCTCTGACCATGACCCTGACCTTATATCCTCTGGCCCGCAGTTCGGGGACCAACCTTCCTCCGATATAGCCGGAAGCGCCGGTCACCAATATTTTCCCCATTCCCGCCAACGGCGCGGACGGCAAGTCATGGCAGAAAAGTTCTTCCCGCGACTGCAAAGATGAAATGTGATCAGATAAGGTAACAGCCATTCGACTCTTGTTTTTTAGTTAAACCTGATGGCCTGGCATAAAACTAATTCCGCTTCTATTTATCGTTCCATCCATTTTTAAAAGCAAGCCGTAAATTAATTCCTTAAGAAGTCAAATTGTCTTGACATACAATAACACATTCCCCTATAGTTCGCACCATCGGAAGGGAATTCTTAGGGGAGTGTCAATGAAAAGATTTTTCCAAAAGAACTGTTATTCCATCGCTTTGACGTTATTGCCCTTATGGTACAGGCAGATTCTACTGGTCATTTGATTACGGCCCCGCCCATTTTGCCGTTGTAGACCAATATACTTCCTACGCTCCGGGCTCAGAACAGTATATCTGGCTGCAGAACGACCTGAGTTCTTCTACCAAACCCTGGAAATTTGTCTATCTGCACGAACCGGGCTGGTCGGCTAAAGGCGGGCATGTTAATAACACCTATGTCCAGCTATACATACAACCCTTATGCGAACAATACGGGATCCCTATCCTTTTTGCGGGACATAATCACTACTACGCAAGGGCTGTGACATATGCGCCTGATCATGCGCCTCTCCACCATATCACCACAGGCGGGGACGGGGCGCCGCTGGGCACTCCCATTCCAACCGAACCAAATATTGTAGCGGCTTCCAGATCATATCATTTCTGCAAGATCAACATCCTCAACGACAACGAACTCCGATTCGAAGCCGTTGATGTCGATGGTAAGGTCATTGACCAATTCACCATCAACAGGACGCCGGAGATCATCATCAGCAATGTGCGGGCCGGCAGCATCACCTCCGGCAGCGCATTGATTACCTGGACCACCAACCTCCCCGCCTCTTCAACCGTGGAATATGGCCTAACCACAACCTATGGCAACACCGCAACCGGCGCAAGCGGGGTGACCGGCCACAATGTATCGCTTACAGGACTGAATTCCGGTACAATTTATCATTACCGGGTGACCTCCGATAATGTGACATCCGCTGACTACACCTTTACTACTACCGGAACCATCACCAGCTATACCCCCACGGGCACTGCCATTGAGACGGGATCACTCCTGTCCGGCAGCTCAATCAACCTCGCTGTCAACGACAAGAAATACTATGGTGTGAATTCTACGACCAGCGGAACGAGACAATGCGATTGGTATGGCTGGACCATTATTGCTAACCCTGCAAGCGCAGCACGCCTCACTATTGCTTATGATGGTAAATACTCCAGGACGACGACACAAAAATTGTATCTCTGGAATTGGAGCACGGGTGGTTGGGTTCAAATCGATTCAAGAAATGTTGGAACCAAGGATGTAACCATCATCAATACACTGGCGGCTCCTGCAAATTACATATCCTCCTCCGGAGAGATCCGTTTAAGGGTTTACAGTTCAGGCGGCAATAGAAACTATGTTTGTTATGGCGATTTCATGCAATTTTCGGTAGAGACTTTACCTTAGCTTCTCCCGCATGCAGTCTCCCGCTATTTTACGGTATACCCGCGCCCATCGAGGCAGGCGCCCATCGCCCGTTGATAGTCCGCACGTTTCTGGCTCGTCTGAATTTCGGGCGCGCCGGGCGGATGCGTCGGGTCGTAGCCTGTCTGGCTCACAGCCCAGCGGTGGCACGCGTAGCGATCATCCGCCTGTTGCCGTTCGCTCTGGCCCTGGCGGGGATAGATGAACATTTGGTCCGCCGGCGGTGGCGCCTGGCTGACTTCCCCCTTCGGCGGCTCAACGACGACATAGCCGTCCCCCCTGTGTGCATAATAGACCTCGTTGGCATAGTAGTAAGGTACGCCGAGCAACCAGATCGTTGCGTAGTAAGGGGGCAGGAACGGTACGAAAAGACCGACCGGAGGCATAATGATGGCGAAACGCGGCCCCTGCGGGCGGTACCAGACGCCTCTGGAGAAGTAGTATCGTGCGCCGCCATGAACAACCACCCGGCGGTCGCGGGGCACTTCTCTGACCACCTGACCGCGAGTCGGGTAGTGGCGGTCGTGGTTATAACGCGAATCCTGGAATTCGCGTTGGCGGGACCCGCGGTCATCCGCATGCGCCGCCCGCGTCAACCCGAACAGCATCATTCCCGACAACAGGGCCAGCATCAGCCCGAGTGCAAAGTACCTGCTTGTCTTGTGAATATGGTTCATGGCTATTGCCTCCGTAAAATCAGATATGGGTCCTCGATACAGGTTCATGGACTCCGTCACCGCACGCTGTAGCCGCGGCCTTCGATGCAGGCGGACATCGCACGCCGGAAGTCGAGCGACTTCCTCTCCAGTTGGGCGTCTCGCGCCTGATCCTGCCTGGCATAAGCTTCCTCCTGCTGCCGGGCGGATTCCAGCCTCGCCGAATCCGATGCAGCGCCGGCGATGGCCCCCCCGGATGCGCCGATCAGGGCGCCCCCCACGGCATGTCTCGGTCCGCCGAGCAGCGCACCCAGCACCGCACCGGCCACCGCGAGCGTAGCGGTATCATGCCCCGGCGGCGGCATCGGCACCACCCGGACGCGCTGATCCGTAGGGATCGCTGACTGGCCCGGATCGAAACCGGTCTGTTTGACCGCCCAGTTGTAGCAGTCGTAGTGGTCGCGGGACTGCTGCTCGGTCGTCTGGCCCGCTTTCGGGTAAAAATAGACCTGGGTAAGGGGCGCCCTGGGACTCCCGCCCGTATCTTCCGGCGCAGGTCGCGAGACCGTGCGATACGGCGCAGGATAATAACATGCTGCCAACGCAAGGACTGCCATGAGAAGCAACAGCCGGAGGCAAGCCCTTGACGCCCGCTGTTCCGGCGCATGTCTGATCGTTGTCGCCCTGCTTCCTGACATCATCATATCCATTTCCCTCCGTAGTGGAACGCAGCAGAAACCACTGATAAAAATAGGATGGCTGCCTGCGTTACCGTCAATTTCCTTTTTTTCTGTTCAACCTACTTTTCGGGGACAGATTTGAAATCTGTCCCCCGAGTTCCTGCATATAATACAGCAAAGGACGTGCCAACTCTATCATGTTGTAGCGTAACAAATTGAAGATAAAATGATATTTCTCCTCTACGAGAGATCAGGATAAGTCTCTCTCGGGGAAAGGTGGATAAAAAGTATGCGATTGTCATATCTACTTGCGAACAAAGTATCCACCCTCCGGTGAAAGTCAATAGGGGTAAATTTGAATTCAAACTTGACCTGTCCCCCAAAGGGAAAGGAAATTCGTTATGACCCAAATGGAAATGCAGGGGTTACTTTATGACCTATCGGCCCCACTTCATCTTGGCATAAAACATTCCGCAGCCCAGAGCCAATGCTATGCCATACCAAATGATGACAGACGTCAACCCATTCAGAATTCCATAGACCAGCCAGAAGACGATACCGATGTTAAAAAACAACCTGAAGGTCAGGCTTATCTCATGGGCGCTCTTGTGCTTGGAAAGTCGCCATACTTGTGGGACCATTCCCATGGTCGTTAGAAATCCGCCGACAAATCCATCCCACATTTTATTACTATAATGCCGTAGCTCAGATTTTACCATGAATTCCTCTCCGCACTGAAGTCAGTAACACGCTGTGAATTTCTCGGCGATCATGATAAGGAAGCCGATCATGAAACCGGTGACAACCATTGTCGTGTTTCTCCTTATGGCCATTTCCTTTGCCCATTTGCTGAGGCTGATTCTTCAGGTGAATATCGTTGCAAATGGTGTGAACATCCCAATCTGGTTGAGCATCTTGGGATGCATTGTTCCTGCTGCACTGGCGTTCATGCTGTGGCGGGAGAATAAAAGATAGGTCGTGCAGAAGATCTTACCGGTGAAGAAGAAATGAAAAGATGCCATGCATGCTTGAAGGGTTTGGAAATCAAGACTCCTGTGGGAAGGCGGGAGATCTGTCCCTTTTGCGGATCTGACCTGCACTGCTGCCTCAATTGCGCCTACCATGAAAAGGGGGCCTATAACGAGTGCCGTGAGCTTCAAGCAGAGAGGGTTATTGAAAAGGATCGGAGCAATTTTTGTGATTATTTCGTTTTCCGGGATGTCGAGATACGCAGTAAAGGAAAGGATTCTGGAGGGTATGTAAAAACAAAGATAACATCCCTGTTTAAGACGGGATGATCTGTGAAAATGCTGATTTTGCTTACTTCCCACGATTAACACCGATTTTCGCGGAGCTATAACCGTCATTTTGGGATAAGATTTTGATGCCTCCGTTATTGGAACTTCAAGTTCAGTTTGGCGCCATCGAGCCA
>Ga0209212_1009334_pt1 | contig 10255 bp, 10 predicted proteins | sample RifGroC2_FD_183996 | JGI IMG/M metagenome (GOLD analysis project Ga0209212, IMG submission 183996) | Groundwater microbial communities from Rifle, Colorado, USA - Groundwater C2 (SPAdes) (version 2) | ecosystem: Environmental > Aquatic > Deep subsurface > Groundwater | place: Rifle, Colorado... | reverse complement strand
GAGGTTCGCTCCTTGCAGTCGCTCACCCAAATTTTTCCTGCTGGAAAAACTTCTCTTAATGCCTGCGTTATATTCAATATTTTTACAATCGCTAAGGACACGGTCGATTTTAAGAGTTACGAAACGTTGATTGCTTACGCTTGATGTTGTCCTTTAATGTAAAAATACTCTGCAGAATTTTTCTTTGCGAAGAAAAACCGTTCTTACGAACTTTCTGCAGTCCTCACGTTGTTCAGAGAATATAACAGACATTCAACGGTTCGGTCGTGGGTTGCCTCGACCTCTCCCAAATTGATTTTTCGAGGAAACTCAGTGTGGGTTGCCTCACCTCGTTTCATCTCTGAAAAATCAACTTCGTTGAATGTCTTTGTTTCAGTCAATTTTTGCGAAATTGCAGGGGCATTTTTAAAAGAAAAAAACGAAGAAACTGATAGCCCTTCTGGCTTTCTCCTTGCCCCCGAATTCGCAAAAACTTTTCGGACGAAATCCGCCAGAACTCCGCTTCGCTCGTAACTGGCGGAGACAGAAACAGGAATTTAACGGTTCGGAACGACCGCCTTCGGCTATTTTGCCAAGCAAAATTCGTTCCTCTCCCAAATTTATTTTTCGAGGGTCTCGGCTGTGGGTTGCCTCAGCCTCGCCCATCTCTGAAAAATAAACTTCGTTAAATTCCGATGTTAAACTCAATAAATCATTTTCTCAACTGCTTTTTTATTTGAAGAGTGCATAAAACTCTGCTCTAGGTTCTTGGACAAAAAAGCTATACAAAGAATGAATAACTGTGGGCAATTTTCTGTCACAATCACCATACTTTATGTGAGCAAGTTCATGCTTAATTGTGTGCCTGAGATTAAAAGGAAGTATGTCTTTCACAACAGGGTTAATTGCTATTGTGTAACCCTCACGCTTAGAACCACTTGAATTTCCATGATAATTTTCCATTCCCGCATCCCATAGGTTTTCCGGAACTAATAAAGTTATAGCAACATCTTTAAGATTAGCTCTTTTCTTCTCCTGTTCTAATACACTTAAATACTTTGGATTGTTGGTGGGTATACAATTCCATTCTCTTGTAATATATTCCTTAGTTACAAGATATTCCACACCTTCTCTAACTTCCCCCACAATACTTAGAAACATTTTCCAATTTATATATTTAATTATTTTTACAATATTAAGAAACCATCTTATCAATCAATTTCTTATCCTTTTCCTTGCCTTGTATCAATAATTTACCGTTTTTATACAATGTGATAGTGCAAGGCCCTTTCATTCTTACATGCTCGTGTTCAGTAGAAGCAGGAATAAATTTATAGCCAAAATCCTCTAATTTCTTTAGCTTATCCATAATTTTTTCGTCTTTTTTCTCAACTTTTTCTATAAATTGTGAAAAGTCTTCAAGTTTTTTCTGGAATTTTTTATTTACCTTGTCCTGGTAAGGCATCCAGCTTTTCCTAAACAATTCATTATATTTTTCATAGTATTTTTCAAGAAAATCAACTGTTTTGGGATCTGACATATATCCAGAGCCGAAATCAATCTTTATTTTCTTCTTTATTTTTTCAATTTCATTATCTCTTGTTACTTTTGCAAGAATTGAAGCAGCGCTTACAACAGGATACTTAAAATCAGCCTTGTGCTCCAAAACCCATTCAATTTTTTTATTTTTTATATAACCCAATAAATATTCCTTATAACTCTTAATATTGTTGCTTGGCGTGTCTATAATTGCTTTGTCCGGCTTAAGCAGATTAATTATCTCAGCAGATTTTCTTGCCTCTAATTTGTTTAGGTTCAAGCCGTCATGATTTTGCACGGCATTGTCAATTTCATCTGGATTTATTATAACAATCTCGTACTTATAAGAAACATCTTTTATCTTGTCAAAAAGAAACTCCCTTGTTGCCCTTGTCAGCAGCTTTGAGTCCTTAACCTTTAATTTAACTAACTCTTTTTCATCCTCTTCTTTTATGAGCAGCCCGCACATTACCATAGGGCCTAAAATTGGACCACGACCAGCTTCATCAATACCGCAGATTAATATAGCAACCACCTTTTTATGTTATTAAAACTATAGGAAATAACTTTAATATTCGTATGTCAAAATATTTGTAAAGTTATTTCCTAATACTGAAAAATTACTTTGCAATTTTTTGTATCCCTCTGGGATAAGCAAATCACTCATTAGGAAGGGAACAAAGTTCCGATTATTAACGTGATTTGCTATAAATAAACTGCAGAGTTTTTAAAGTTTTTTACCAAATTAAGTCATTTAAGCAGTAAATCCTTCAGTGTTCCGCCAGGTGGTATCATTGGAAAAACATTTTCTTTTTTGTCTACCCAGATATCAACTATATATGGCCCAGGCGAGCTCAAGGCCTTTAATATCCCCGGCCCAACTTCTTCTTTTTTTGTTATTCTTAAAGTGTTAATGTTATGGTAAACATGGCTTAGGCCTGCAAAGTCAGGATTAACATTTGAGCATTCTTGCCCATCATAAGTGCATGCAGGGCTGCAATCAGGCATTCTGCTTAAACAGGTTTCATTGTGATAACTCCCATTATCTCTGTCTTCCCACTGCCTGACCATTCCCAAAAAACCGTTGTTAATTATAAAAGCCTTTATTGGAATATTATACTGGGCTATTGTTGCAAGTTCCTGTATATTCATCTGGAAGCTGCCATCACCATCTATACAAACAACCTGTTTTGATGGATTAGCAAAATATGCGCCTATTGCAGCAGGAAGCCCAAAACCCATTGTACCTAAGCCTCCTGAACTTATAAACTGCCTAGGATACTTAAAATTATAATATTGTGCAACCCACATCTGGTGCTGGCCAACTCCGGTTGTAACTATAGCATCCCCTGCTAGTTTTGATATTTGCTGTATTGCATATTGAGGTTTTATTGTACTTTCAGAACCCGAATATTTCTCAACAAAATCTTTGTTCCATTGTTCTTTCCACTCGCCAATTTTTTTAAGCCATTCTGAAGTATCGCCGGCATTTTTCGGGCTGTATTTTACTGCATACTCTAAAAAATCCTTGGCATTAGCCTGCAGGGGGTAATCAGTATCATCTATGACTTTATTTAACTCTGCTGCATCCAAATCAACATGGGCTATTTTTTTTCCATCTCTGAAACCCTTTACAGCAACCCTGTCATCAAGCCTTGCTCCAATAACAAAAATAAAATCAGCGTCCCTTAATGTGTAGTTTGCCGCTGCTGTCCCGTGCATTCCAGGCATTCCTAAAAATAATTTATCATCAGAGGGAATTGCGCCCAAGCCCTTAAATGTCAGCGTTACAGGAATGCTGTATTTCTTTGCGAATTCGTATAACTCTTTGCCCGAATTGCTGTTGATTATTCCACCGCCTGCAAGGATTACAGGCCTTTTGTGGCTGAGCATGTCCTCAAGTAATGAATGCGCATCGCTTATATTCATAGCTGCATTTGGATTGTAATGTGACAATGGAGTTGACGCATGGCCATTATCTGACTTGTCTACAAGGGCATTTTTGCAAATATCAACAACAACTGGGCCGGGCCTTCCAGTTGAAGCTATATCAAAGGCTTGCCTAAGAACCCATCCAAGATCATGTGCTTCTGTTACAAGATAGTTGTGTTTTGTTATTGGCAATGTTATTCCAGTCATGTCAACTTCTTGGAATGCATCAGTTCCTATCAGGTTTTTACTTACCTGGCCCGTTATGAAAACAACAGGCGTTGAATCCATATTCGCATCTGCAATTGGCGTTACAAGATTTGTTGCTCCTGGCCCGGATGTTGCCAATGCTACACCTACTCTGCCGCTTGCTGCCGCATACCCTTCAGCAGCATGCCCTGCGCCCCCTTCTTGGCGGAAAAGTATAAACCTTGGCGTTTTTTCTCCTCTTGCAAGCCTCTTGTTCAGCTCTACATGTATCGGAATGACTGCGCCGCCAGTATGCCCAAAAAGATATTCAACTTCAAGCTCGTTTAATACATCTACCAGTATCTCAGCGCCAGTTCTTTTGAATTTCCTTACTCTTTCTTCTAATGTATCTGTTTGAGGTGTGACCATTTTTGCTTCTCCAAAGACTCCTTTATTTTACTAAGCTTAATAATAAAAAACAGGCTTTCCATATGTGATAAACCTGTCATGGCTGTTGGAATAGGTACTATAGTCCGGAAATTGCACACAAACCTTGTCTGGAAGTATATCTTCAAGTTTACCTTTTTTTTCATTATAGCCATTTGGTATACCATCATAAAATAATGCATAACCGCCTTTCCATCCCAATTTTGTAGCCCTTTTTGGTATTGGTATTTTATGCTCTGGCCCTTGTATTCCCACTCTTTCAATAAGAAAAACCTTTTTCTCTAATGTTGCTGTTTCTTCCATTTTGTCTTCCCTCCGTTTTATTTTTTTAATTTTTTTTTACCTTTGTAAAATTTTTATAGAGAACTCTGATGCCCTTACCGTTTTTGTCGTAAGAACATCAGAATTTATTAAACAATGAGAATTACCACTACCACTAGAAGAATAAGCACAATAATATTCGAGGTTATTATATTGGCTGTACAAATCGGATTTTTATCTAATTTCAATTTACAACACTTACATTCTGGGTTACAATCTAAATTAAACTGTTCCATGTTATCCTATTCACTTCTCCATGAATTCTTCCATTTTGTCTTCCGTGTTTACTGTTTCGAAATCAAACATTTTTTATCACCTCAGTTTTTATTTTTTTTAGTTTTATAGAGAACTCTGATGCCCTTACAGTTTTTGTCGCAAGAACATCAGAATTTAATCAAGCAATGAGTGCAAGTGCGCACACTAGCACGACTGTAGTTAGAAACTTCAATGTAATTTTAACACTTGAGTGCGCCATTTTTAGATAAGTATGAGCAGCTTATATTTAAACTTTTTGCTTGAGAATCGGAAAAAATAAGAATTATGGAATATAAATCAAAAATCACATCTTTCCTAAAGCTTTCTGCATGATAGGCAACACTGCCACAACTTCGTCCTTGAACATCCTTCCGAGCTTTGAAAAAGTCCATTCACCATCCTGGTTGCGGTTTTCCCTGCTTAACTGCAGCTTTTTTTCGCCGTCATTATATGAATATACGCCAACTTTAATTCTGCTTGTCTCAAATTCAATTGTTTCTGAAAATAATTCCTTATCTAAGTTTTTGTCGAATGCCATGTTAAAATCACCAATAAAAAGAAAATGAGATTGTTTTATAAGTGTTTGGGTTTTAAACTATCAAAACAAAATGTTTATATACATCGCATATCGGCAATAATCAGCATTCAAAAATAAAATTAAGATATGACAAAAAAATGAGATTTAATATTTTGATAGGCGGAAAGGCAGGCCAAGGCATAAATGAGCTAGCCGATGTAATTTCAGAGGGGCTTGTCAATGCTGGATTCTACGTATTTAATTACAGAGACTACCAAAGCGTGATCAAAGGAGGGCATAATTTTAACATCATTTGCGTTTCTGATACTCAAATAGGAAGTTATGACGAAAATATTGACATTATGATTGCTTTTGACAATGAGACATATGAATTCCATAAAGGAAAATTAAATAAAACTTCTATTATTGCAACAAGCGAGAAAAAACTAAGTGAACAAATAAAATGCATATTAATTGATGCTTTAAAATATAGCAAAGCTGGCAATATGGCTTTTGCAGGATTCTTATTCAAAATTCTTGGGCTGGATAAAAATTATGTAATAAATGAGATTGATAGAAAATTCAAGGGAAAAAGCCTTTATGAGCTGGACATTAAAAATGTTGAAGAATGTTATGAAGCTGATTACGGAAAAAATTTAAATTTTAAAGCTTCAAAAAAGAAAGGCAGCTTTCTTTCTGGCTCAGAAGCAATTGGAAATGGGGCAATTGATGCAGGAGTCCAGCTTTATTTTGGGTATCCTATGACTCCTTCAACACCTGTCTTGATTTATTTGTCAGAACAGCAAAAAGCTCATGATTATAATGTCATTACAATGGAGAATGAGATTGGCGTTATTAATGCTTCATATGGAGCCAGCTTCTCGGGAAAAAGGGTCATGAGCGGAACTTCTGGCGGAGGTTTTGACTTGATGACAGAGGGCTTGAGCATGGGAGGCATGGTAGAGCTTCCATTAGTCATCCACTTATCTCAAAGAGGCGGCCCATCATCTGGACTGCCGACTTACACAAGCCAATGCGACTTAAACATGGCGTTGTATTCAGGCCATGGGGAATTTCCAAGAGTTGTTATTGCGCCTGGAGATGCAGAGGAATGCTATGATAACACTGTTGAAGCATTTTACCTTTCTGAAAAATTTGGCGTGACTTCAATTATTCTGACAGATAAGCATTTAGCTGAATCTGGCTATATTTATGATATTAAGAAAACCCAAATCAAAATTCCGGAAAGAAAAGAGTACGCCGGAAAAGGGCTTTTCAAGCGGAACAGTTATGAGCATGATGAGCAATGGAATAGTACCGAAGATCCCAAAAAAATAATTAAAAGTGTTGACAAAAGGAAAAAGAAAAGCGAAGATCTTGGTGAAGAGTCAAAGAAATTTGAAAGAATTAAAGTTTATGGAAAAGGAAATAATCTAATCATTGGTTTTGGGTCCACAAAAGGGGCCATAGCTGATGCGCTTCCAGAACTTGAGGGGTATAAATTTTTGCAGGTCATTTATCTTGAGCCGTTCCCAGAAGAAATTTTGGATTATATCAAGAAATCAAAGAAATTCTTTATTGCTGAAAATAATTCAACAGGCCAATTAGCAGATTTGATAACAAGGAAACTGGCAATTAAAATTGATGATAATCAAAGAATTTTGAAGTATGATTGCAGGCCGTTCACGCCTAAATATATAATTGATGAAGTAAAGAGGAGAGAATGACGGATATTTATACAGATAACAAAGTAACATGGTGTCCGGGATGCCCTGATTTTATGGTCATGGCTGCAGTAAACAATGCAGTTTTGAGCTTGATTACGCAGGGCTGCAAAAGAGAAGAATTTGTTGCTGTAGCTGATATTGGGTGCGGCTCAAAGATTTATGACTACCTAAGCATTTCCGGTATGAATGGATTGCATGGAAGGGTTGTTCCAACAGCATTTGGAATACATGTTGGAAACCCAAAGCTCAAAGTTATGGCTTTTGGAGGAGATGGAGGAGTATATAATGAAGGGATGGGGCATTTTGTCCATGCCTGCAGATATAATCCCAATATAACTCTTATAGTATTTGATAATCAAGTGTTCTCCTTAACAACTGGTCAGTCTACTGCAACAAGCGAGATAGGTTTTATTGAAAAAACACATCCTTTTGGAATTAAGGAGATGCCATTAAACCCATTGGTTTTAGCGCTTGAATTAGGCGCTACTTTTGTGTCCAGAGTTTCTGCATTAGACCTAAATCAAATGTCAGAGGTTATTGAAGAGGCAGTAAAGCATGAGGGTTTTTCACTAATAGAGGTTTTGCAGCCTTGCTTGTCCTACCATGATTTTTCTGATTTTTTAAAGAAAAATGCATACAAGATAGAGCCTATGGGCTATGAAATGGCATTGAAAGAAGCAAAGAAATGGAACTATAACGAGCACGAGGGAGGAAAAGTAGCTACTGGAATTTTCTTTAAAGAGAGAAAACCCACTTTTGAAGAAAAATACCTGAAAAAGCCCAATTAGAAAAAGAAATCCAAAAATTAGACGATGAAGTAGATGAAGAAGCATATAATTTCTATTGGATAATTGAAGAAGAAAAAAAGATTATTGAAGAGAGTTTGAACTAGCACTGGACATTTGCGCGTGAGATTTATAAATAAAAGGATTATTGGTGGTTTTATGGTAAATGCTGACAATTCATTAGTGGTTTTTCAGGATAAGAAGGTTAGGAGAATCTGGCATCAAGACCAGTGGTTCTTTTCTGTTGCGGATATAGTGGCAGTTTTGACTGATAGCCCAACTCCCAGGCAGTATTGGGGCAAAATAAAGGATAGGGAATTTGTTAAGCTTGAGTTGTCCCCAATTTGGGTACAACTGAAATTAGAGTCTACTGATGGGAAAAAATATGAAACAGATTGTGCAAATACTAAGTCTATATTTAGAATCATACAATCCATTCCCTCAAGAAAAGCAGAGCCTTTCAAATTATGGCTGGCTCAAGTGGGCTATGAGCGAGTACAGGAAATAGAAAACCCGGAATTAGCCCAAGAGCGCATGAAGGAGCTCTATGAGCAGAAAGGGTATTCAAAATCATGGATAGACAAGAGATTGAGGGGAATAGCAGTAAGGCAGGATTTAACAGATGAATGGAAAAAACGTGGAATTGAAAACCAAGAAGACTTCTCAATACTTACTGCAGAGATTTCAAAAGCGACTTTCGGCATGACGCCTTCTGAGTACAAGAAATTTAAAGGGCTCACAAAAGAAAACCTAAGAGACCATATGAGGGATTTAGAGTTAATATTTACAATGTTAGGTGAAGCGTCAACCGCAGAAATTGAAAGAGTCAAAGACCCAAACACATTCGCAAAGCACCAAAAAGCCTCAAAAGAAGGCGGATATGTAGCTAAAAAGGCAAGATTGGAACTCGAAAGCAGAACCAAGAAACCAGTAATAACCAAAGAAAACTATCTTGATGAGCCTGAGAAAGAAAAGCGAAAAAGGCTGCCAGAAGCTAAAAAGGCTTGGCAATGAAATTAACGAAGAAGTCTATAAATTGTATGGAATAACAGAAGAAGAAAAGAAGATTATTGAGGAAAGCCTGAAATGAGTGTTGAAGGAATAATTGTAACAGAAAAATAAATAAGCTCTAAAAAAGAGGCAAGGTAAAATGCCAAAAAAATCCATAACTGTTGAGGTCAATCCTGATATTTTGAAGTGGGCTATTGGAAGCTCTGGATGGAATGAACAGGAGATATCTAAGAAGCTTAAATTAAGCTCTAATATTTTTGACAGTTGGTTAAAAGGAGAAACAAACCCCACATTAAGACAATTGGAAGATTTGGCAAAAACCGTTAAGAGACCTCTTGCTGTCTTTTTCTTATCTGAACCGCCTAAGGAGAAACCTCTTCCTAAAGATTATAGGATGCTTCCAGAGAAAGAAGGAAAATTTGACAAAAAAACAATTTTGGCAATAAGAAGAGCAAGAAGATTACAGAAAATAAGTAAAGAGCTTTCAGAAAATCTAAACACAAACTTAAACAAACTTGTTTCAGCAGTTAAACAATCAGAAGACCCTAAGAAAACAGCAGAAAAATACAGAGCAGAATTTAAGTTTGATGAAGTAACACAAAAGAAACTTAAAACACCCTATGAGGTTTTTAATTTTTTACGAGATACTATTGAGGACAAAAATATAATTGTATTCCAGATTTTTATGCCTATTGAAGATGCAAGAGGATTTACATTGGTTGATGATTCTCCTGCTGTTGTTGTCGTCAATTCAAAAGACCAGATAGAAGCAAGGATATTCACTCTTATGCATGAATTTGGGCATGTTCTCTTAAATGAAAGTGGAGTAAGTATGCCTGAGAGTACAATTTTTCTAAAAAACCAAGACCCCATAGAAAAATGGTGTGATGGTTTTGCATCTGCTTTTTTACTTCCTGAAACATTAGCAAAAGCAGAGTTCAGCCAGAATAAAGATGTTGCTAAACTTTCCAGAGCATACAAAGTAAGCAAAGCAATGCTTTTTTACAATATGTATAGGCTAAACTTTATCTCTAAACAGCAATATGATGCATTTATCGATAAATACAAGCCGGAAATTCTTAAACCGAAAGAAAAAGCAGAGAAAAAAGGCGGATTTAGGTCAACAGCAGATAAGCAATGCCTAAGCGAAAGAGGGCAGAAGTTTGTTTCTCTTGTTGTCAATAATGTGGATAAAGGATTCATCACGCACAGCGATGCTTTAGGATACCTTTCAATTAAAGCAAAAAATTTGGATAAAGTGATGAGCAAGGCTAAAAAATGACGACAATAAACTACTATGTGATTGATTCAAGTTCGCTTATAGAGTTGAACAGGCGTTACCCTATTGATGTTTTTCCTACACTTTGGAAAAATGTAGAAATATTGATAGAAAAAGGATTTTTAATCTCTCACAAAGAAGTTCGTAAAGAGATTCTTGCTTTTCTTGGGAGAGACGAATCATTAAAAAAGTGGGTAGAGAAACAAAAGAAATTCTTTAAGGAATTAGATGAAAAGCAAATGGAAATAGTGAAAGAGATTTTGAAAAAATATCCCTC
>Ga0209212_1009332_pt1 | contig 10256 bp, 11 predicted proteins | sample RifGroC2_FD_183996 | JGI IMG/M metagenome (GOLD analysis project Ga0209212, IMG submission 183996) | Groundwater microbial communities from Rifle, Colorado, USA - Groundwater C2 (SPAdes) (version 2) | ecosystem: Environmental > Aquatic > Deep subsurface > Groundwater | place: Rifle, Colorado... | reverse complement strand
TGCAACCAAGTTGCGATAGTGGACTTTTCTTCGTTCAGGCGAAAGAACTTTTGGAAACCGCCGGAAGGCTCTTGATTGCCAAGAATCTGCGTGTTGTGTCCGTACTGCCCGCGCAAAATCGCGGTGCGAGAGGGACAGCAGAGTGGCATTGTGATAAAAAAATTCGAGAGCGTCAAGCCTTGATCGGTCACAAGCAATTTCAACTTGGGCATGTACTGGATGGACGCGTAATCGAGATCGTCGGTTAGAATGAAAATGATATTGGGTTTTTTGGTTACTTGGTCGATTGGTCGCAACACGGTGGTGCGCGTGCTCGTTGCGGATGCGGGTGCGGATGTCTGCGCAACGGTTAGCACGGTCTGTAGCGGTGGCGGACTACACGCTACGAGGAGCGCGAGCGCGAGCAAGAGAAAAACTGCAACAAGCTTTTTCATAGCCTTTGATTCACTCATTGTTATCCTTCCGCTTTTCAGGAGAATCATCCGCAAACAAAAATGATGGAATAGACGTATCAAGATATACTTTTGTCTTTTTCAAAGATAACGCTTCTTTTTATATTATGAAGCACATAAAGACTACCTTAAGTCCTCCCTGCAATTGTTATTTTTCTGTCTGAACTTTCTTTGCTGAGAGTTACCACATTGTTGTCCTCATCTCGATATTGAGAACTATTATATTAATCGGTTTTAAATCAGTCAATCATATTCTTATAAGGGGAAAAGGGGCGGCAAAGGGTTCTAAGGAATGCCGATGTGATAGAATAAGCTCTTGGAGATTCGGGTGGGAAAAATTTATCTGCTGATAAAAACTACGATTGAGGAATTTACTATGTAGTTATGAATGGGTTACCTGAGGTGGCGGAAGGCAAAATTACCGGCGCCACAACGGAAGATCTTGAGGAGGCAGAGCTATTCGCTTAAAAAGTTGTTACGTTGACAAAGATTACAGCTAAACAATATAATTAATAAATTACTGAAAGTTTAAGGAGGCTTGTAATGGGTGAAGGCATAGTTGAACTCACGACTCTTACGTGGGATAAAGAGGTTCTCCAGGGTCAGGGAGTGGTTATGGTTGATTTCTGGGCAGTATGGTGCGGTCCGTGCAAGATGATTGCGCCCATAGTTGAAGAACTGGCAAAGGAGTATGCCGGAAAGGTAAAGGTCGCAAAGCTGAATACAGATGAAAACCCTGATATTGCAAGCAGGCATAAAATAATGGGAATTCCGACAATCATGTTCTTTAAGAACGGCGAGAGAGTAGACGAGGTTGTTGGGGCAGTGCCTAAAACACACCTTAAATCCAAGATTGATTCTTTGCTTAGTGCTTAGCTCTACGCAGAAAAATCTGATTCTTAGAGGAACAAATCAAATAAAAAGCATTTTTGCGGTTATTGTTATTACATTTCTGGTATTTTCTCTATCAGCATGCAAGAAAAAAGAGGGGGAGATTGAGACAGCGCCTCCATCCATAGGAAGTACAGCGCCTGATTTTACATTAAAGGACATGAATGGAAATACGGTAAAGCTCTCTGATTATAAGGACAGAGTGGTTCTGATTGAATTCTGGGCTACATGGTGTCCCCCATGCAGAGCGCTTACTCCTGTGCTTAATAAGATTTATGAAAAGTATAAGGATAAGGGATTTGTAGTGCTTGCACTAACACTTGAAGAAGATACAGATACAGTAAAGTACTATACTACGAGATATGGGGTAATATATCCCGTGCTTATTACTGACATGAAAACAACAAGACGCTATCGTGTAATCAGTATTCCTGTGAATTTTCTGATAAACAGAGAAAGCCGGATTGCAGAAAAGTATTTGGGAGTAACTCGGGATATAGTTCAAAAACTTTCATCCGGGATAGAAAAACTTCTTTAACCCCATGTTTGACTCACTTGCCGAAAAACTCGAATCAATATTCAAGAAACTTAAGGGCAGGGGACTTCTTAAAGAGGAAGATGTTGATGCCGCTTTAAAGGAGGTACGTCTCGCACTTCTTGAGGCTGATGTAGATTTCAGGGTTGTAAAAGACTTCATTCTTAAAGTTAAAGAGAAGGCAGTTGGCAGGGAAGTTCTTGAAAGCCTTACTCCAGGGCAGCAGGTCATAAAGATAGTCAACTATGAACTCTGTGCTCTTTTGGGAGGAACAAACGCCAGGATAAAGCTTTCTCCAAATCCTCCTACAGTTATTATGATGGTGGGCCTTCACGGTTCGGGTAAGACTACAACCTCGGCAAAACTCGCAAGTTTTTTTAAAAAAGAGGGCAGAAGGCCGATGCTTGTTGCCGCTGACCTTCAGCGCCCCGCGGCAATAGACCAGCTTATAACGCTTGGTTCTCAAATAGGAATACCTGTTTTCCACTCAAGGGATATAAAAGACCCTGCGGCGCTCTGTAAAGAATCGTTAAATAAAGCTTTGATTGATGCAAGGGACGTATTAATACTTGATACAGCCGGAAGGCTCCATATAGATGACAGCCTCATGGCAGAACTCAGGCGCATAAGAGATGCTGTTTTACCGAAGGAGACTATATTTGTTGCTGATGCAATGACAGGACAGGATGCAGTGAATATAGCAAAGAATTTCAATGAGCAGATTGGCGTTGACGGGATAATACTCACAAAGATGGATGGCGATGCGAGGGGTGGCGCCGCAATCTCTATAAGGGCAATAACAGGTAAGCCGATCAAGTTTATAGGAAGCGGCGAAAAGATTGATATGCTCGAGCCGTTTTATCCTGATAGGATTGCTTCAAGGATCCTCGGTATGGGCGATGTCCTCACTTTCATAGAGCAGGCGCAGAAGACATTTGAACAGAAAGAAGCTGAAAAACTTCAGGAGAAGATTGCTTCCGAATCATTCACATTTGATGACCTGAAGGAACAGTTGAGGAAAATCCGCAGCATGGGGCCTCTTGAAAATATTCTGAATATGATGCCCGGCGCCAGCAAGATGAAGGGGCTGGCCGTGGATGATAGGGAGCTTGTAAAGGTAGAGGCAATCATAAACTCCATGACAGTGGCTGAAAGAAGAAACCATAACCTTCTGAACGGTAGTAGAAGGAAAAGGATTGCGCTTGGGAGCGGAACCACGGCAGCTGATGTCAATAAGATAGTTAAACAATATGTTGAGTTGAAAAAGATGTTGAAGATGTTTAAAGGGGGAAAGGGGTTTAAGCTGCCTAAGTTTTTGCCTTTCTGATGTTGACAGGTTACACTCGTTCTGATAAGCTTAAATAACAGTAGATTTAATTAAAAAGGGGAGGTGAAGTTTTGGTAAAAATCAGGTTAAGAAGATTAGGAGCCCATAAGAGACCCTTCTATAGAGTGGTTGTAGCTGATTCTCGAACAAAAAGAGATGGGCCTTTCATAGAAATTCTTGGAACGTATGATCCCCTCAAAGAGCCTTCTGAAATAAAGATTAATCTGGAGAAGGCAAGGCATTGGTTGCAGCGAGGAGCGCAAACTACCGATGTTACTAAAAAGCTTCTGCAAAGGGCTGGACTCTAATTCTACGAGGCGTAGGCAGTCCTAAATTCCTATGGAGGTTGCGAGGATGAAAGAATTGATTGAGAAAATGGCTAAGGCTCTGGTTGACAGGCCGGAGGATGTTGTAGTTTCAGAGGTTGTTGGCGAGAAAACCACTGTTTTTGAACTTAGAGTTGCACAGACCGACCTCGGAAAGGTCATAGGAAAACAGGGGAAGACGGCACATGCAATGAGAATAATACTCAGCGCGTCAGGATCTAAAATGGGCAAGCGATGCGTTCTTGAAATATTAGAGTAAGCTATAAAAAAGAAATCTACAGGCCGTGAAAAATGACACAAAGAGAGGGATATGCCCTCTCTTTTTATTTTTCACAGTTGAAAAAAACTTTACAGTACAACACCAAAAACGATACAGCCTGACATAACATGATGAATAAACAAACCCTTCTTTCATTTTTCAGAGAAAAAACAAAGAAGCCTCATAGTTTTAAGGATATGGTTAATCTCATGGGATTAAGCCGTTCCGAAGCGCACGCATTTAAAAAGGTTCTCAGCCGAATGCTTCAGAACGGCGATATTGTGCTCACAAGAAAAGGCCTTTATGCCCCTGCAAGTGATGTTGATCTGATGACAGGTTATTTTGAGGCGCACAAGGATGGTTACGGTTTTGTTATCACGGAAAAGCCTGGAGAACGCGATATATTCATACCTGTCCGAGCAGCCTCCGGAGCAATGGACAATGACAGGGTTATTGTGAGGATTGAGAATCGGCAAAAGCGGGATGGAACAATAATAAGGATACTTGAAAGGGCTCATATCAGAGTGGCAGGCAGGCTCGAAATCGAGAAAGCCGTGTCTTATGTGAGGCCCAAAAACAAATCTATTGCATTTGACCTTTATGTCTCGCCTAATGACAGGGGCGGCGCCAGAAACGGCGATACTGTTGTCGCTGAGATTATTAATTATCCTACAGACAGAAAGCCTCCTTCGGGAAGAATTGTAAAAGTAATAGAAAAGCCTGAAGACCCTGCATCCGAGGTTGAGGCTATCATAGATGAATTCAGTATCCCGCGAAGATTTCCTAGAAATGTTGCTGAAGAAGCAAAAAAGCTTGCTGCAAAGGGCTTGAGCGAAGCGGCTAAAGAAATAAGAAAAGATTTAAGAGAGCTTCCTACGGTGACAATTGACGGTGAACGCGCAAAGGATTTTGATGACGCAGTTTCCATTAAACTTACAGAACACGGTTATAAGCTCTGGGTGCATATCGCTGATGTCGGATATTATGTTCCATGGGATTCGGATATTGACCTTGAGGCAAGGAAGAGGGGCACAAGCACATATTTCCCGGACAGGGTGATTCCAATGCTCCCGAATGAACTGTCCGAGGATCTGTGCAGCCTGAAACCTGGGGTGGAAAGGCCTGCATTTACAGCAGAGATGGACTTTGACAGGCATGGCGAAAAACTCAATGCAAAATTTTATCCGAGCCTGATAAAGAGCAACGAGAGGATGACCTATACATCTGTAAGAAAAATCCTTGTTGATAATGACAGGCATGAACGCGAGAGATATGAATACCTTCTAAGTGATTTTGAACTTATGGCCGAGTTGTGCGGTGTCCTGAGAAAAAAGAGGCTTGAAAGAGGAAGCCTTGATTTTGATCTTCCGGAACCGGAAGTCCTGCTTGATATGCAGGGCAGGCCGGAGGCAATAGTAAAGGCTGAGAGAAATTTTGCGCATATCATTATCGAGGAGTTTATGGTCGCGGCAAACGAGGCTGTTGCGGAATATCTTGCGGAACTCGAAACGCCGGCCATTTACAGGATCCACGAAGAGCCAGACACCCAAAAGATGGAAGGGATTCTTAGATATATAAAACCTTTGCGCGGCACGGTTCACGGCGTGAGTTACGAGCCGAAAAACTTCTCTGCGCTGCTCAGAGAAGTTAAAGGCAGGCCAGAGGAAGAAATGGTGAATTATATGGTATTGAGAAGCCTTAAACAGGCAAGGTATTCTCCTTTGAATGCAGGTCATTTCGGCCTTGCATCTGGACATTATACACATTTCACATCTCCGATAAGGCGCTATCCTGACCTCATTGTCCATAGGATATTAAGAGAGGTTTTGCATAAGAAGTGCATATCAGAAAGAAGAAAGCAGGAGCTGGAGATAATGCTGCCTGATATCGCATTCAACTCTTCAAGGACGGAGCGCCTTTCCGGCGAGGCTGAGAACGCGGTTCTTAATGCTATGAGGGTGTGGTTTATGAAAGATAAGGTAGGAGATGAGTTTGAAGGAAGGGTTGTCAATGTCACGCCTTACGGGCTGAAGATACGGCTCAAGGATTTTTATGTTGAGGGTTTTCTCCATGTCTCATATATGACGGATGATTTTTATGAATTTAACGAACGAACTATGATACTTTACGGCAAAAATAAGAAACGCTCATTCACCATAGGAAAGGAATTAAAGGTGAAGGTTGACAGGGTAGATATGGAAGAGAGGGCGATAATCTTCGGGGTTTAATCTAATCCTTTTAACTCCGATGCATCTTTTATCCCGATCTCTCCCTGTGAGCTGTCTTTTAAATTTTTCCACTTAATCATGCCTGACTGCAATTCGTTATCACCGATTATAAAGACATAGTTTGAGCTGAGTTTGTCAGCTCTCCTTAATTGACTTTTCAGGGAAGCGCCGTCATAACCGAGTTCAGTCTGTACGTCTCTTGCCCTCAGTTGTTCAGCAATAAGAAGTCCCTCGGCGCTGGCTTTTTTTCCGATTGCGGCGATAAATACCTTTGGCGCCGGAATGCAAAATTCGGGATTCACATTTTTGATTATTTCAACAAGTCTTTCCATGCCGATTGCAAAGCCTATTGCAGGTATCGGGGGGCCTCCGAATTCCTCAACAAGCCTGTCGTATCTTCCTCCTGCCGCAACTGTTTTCTGAGCGCCGAGGAGTTCGCTTGTTATTTCAAATGTTGTCCTTGTGTAATAATCAAGCCCTCTGACCATGTCGGGATTGACATTGCAAGTGATGTGAAGGATATTCAGGAGAGATAAGAATTCTTCAAAGTGCGATTTACATTCTTTGCATAGATAATCTGTTATTTTCGGAGAGCCTTTTCTTAGTTCAGTGCATTTACTGCCTTTACAGTCAAGGATACGCAAAGGGTTATTGATGTATCTTCTGTTGCAGTCAGGGCAGAGGTCTTTAACCTTGGCAGAAAAAAAAATTACGAGCGCTTTTTTGTAATCAGGCCTGCATTTTTCACAGCCTATGGAATTAACCTCAAACTTAAGCTCTTTCATCTGAAGTCTTTCAAGAAAGAGTTTTAGCATGGAGACAATCTCAGCATCAAGTTTTGGCTCGGCTGCTCCGAATGCCTCAACGCCAATCTGATAGAACTGTCTGAATCTGCCTTTCTGAGGCCTTTCATATCTGAACATAGGGCCTGAATAAAAGAACTTCTGTGGAGAGGGCAAGTTATAGAGATGATTTTCTACATAACTCCTTACAACAGATGCTGTGCCTTCAGGCCTCAGCGTGATGCTCCTGTCAGCCCTGTCAGGAAATGTATACATTTCTTTTTCAACAATGTCTGATGTCTCTCCGATGCTTCTTACAAATATATCTGTTGACTCTATTATTGGGACACGGATCTCCTGAAATCCGTAAGCAGAAAATATTTCCTTTGCTGTTGATTCAGCCTTCTGCCAGACATATATGTCTGGCGGGAGAATGTCATGGACGCCCTTTAGGGCGCTGTATTTCACTTTCTTTTCCCCATCGCGCTACTTATGCCTTTCTATGATGTTTCTCCTTCTCTTTCCTTGTCAAATTCAATCATCTTCAGATGGCCCTCTATCATTCTCTTCAATTCCTCTTTGAAATGACGCCTTATCCCTTTCAGGTCAACGATATCTTCGTGTATCTTAATAACTTTTTCCTGAGCCTCCTTTAACATGGCCTCTGAGCGCATCTCTGCCTCTCTTACCAGCAGTTCTGCCTCTTTCCTTGCATTTGTCTTATAGTCTTCAACCATGTTCTGTGCCGTTATGAGCGTTTCCCTAAGTGTGGACTCCATGTCCTTAAAATCTTTTATCTGGTTCTCAGCCTTCTGTACGGTCTCCTTCAGAGAAGCATTTTCCCTGAGTATATCCTCCATCTCCTCTCTGACGACTTCAAGAAATGCATAGACCTCTTCAACGTCAAAACCCCTGAACTTCATCGGAAACTGTTTTTGTTGGATGTCAAGCGGTGTTATTCTCATATCAGCCACCTCCTAATTTATAGCCCAGTTTTATTAAAGACTTTATCAGAAACGATTGCGCAAATATAATAACAAGGATTGCTATCAAAGGGGAAATATCTATGGGGCCAAGCCTGTAGCCTATTAGCCTTCTTATTGGCCTGAGCGCAGGTTCTGTAACTGTGCTAAGAAATCTCACAATAGGGTTATAGGGGTCAGGATTTACCCAGCTTATCACAGCTGCAATTATTACAATCCACTTATAAAAGTCAAGGACAATATTAAGAATCTTTGCAACTGCGACAATTAAATCACCAACGATAAACATTATTCCTTTCTCCCGAGCTCCTCTGCTCTTTTTACCGCTGAATCTATTGCGCTTAAAACAGTATCCCTCAATTTTTTTTCTTCAAATACTTTTAACCCCGCCGCTGTTGTGCCTCCGGGAGAGGTTACCATTTCCCTGAGTTTTTCAGGAGGCATTCTTGTTTCAAGGAGCCTTGCCGTGCCGAGCAGGGTCTGTATTGCAAGTTCAGAAGCATTCTCTTTGCTTAACCCTGATTTTACTCCGCCTTCAACCATTGCTTCAATAAAAAAAGCTATGAATGCAGGCCCGCTTCCTGAGAGCGCTGTTACCGCATTCATATATTTTTCAGGCAGTGTAAGCACTTTCCCTATGGACATGAATATTTCCCTTATAGGTCGGAGACTCGACTCTGCGAGATTGATGTCTTTATCGGAAAAGCATTCGCATAGAGATATGACTGACATGCCCTCATGGACAATAGCAGGAGTGTTTGACATTACTCTGATTATTTTTTTTGTATTCAGCTTTGACTGAAGGTATGAAAGTGTTATGCCTGCTGCAATGGAGATAACTGTTTTATCATCAGTAACAGAGCCTTTTATCTCTTCAAGAACCTGTCCAATAATCTGAGGCTTTACTGCAAGGATTATTATATTGCAGGAGGAGGCGACTTCTTTATTTGATGATGTTGTCTTTACTCCGTAAGTCTGCTCTAAATATTTTCTTCTGTCATCTCCCGGTTCAGATACAATTATTTCACTTTTAACTTTGAACTTCGAGCTTTGAACGATCCCCTTTATCAACGCTTCTGCCATGTTGCCGCCGCCGATAAACCCTGTCATTATGCCTCCTTGGTGAAGTATTGCCTTTCCCCAAAAATTGCTGTCCCTATCCTTACCATTGTTGCCCCTTCCTCTATTGCAACCTCAAAATCATTCGTCATCCCCATGGACAGCTCAGGGAGATTAAATCCTATAATCTCTGCCTTATCCCTTAGCGCTCTCAACTCGTTAAAATACGGCCTTGTATTTTCAGGGTTTTCAAAAAAAGGAGGGATTGTCATCAGCCCTTTTATGCTCAGATTTTTGAGTCCGCTGATTTTAGTGACTAATTCAAATAAATTATCCTTTAATATCCCATACTTGCCTATCTCATACGAATGTTTTACTTGAATTAATATTTTCTGTATTTTTCCTGCTTTTTCGGCATGTTTATCGGCAATCTCTGCGAGTTCAACCGAATCGACGGAGTGAATCATTTCAAAGAGTTCAACCGCTGTCTTTGCCTTATTCTTCTGAAGATGGCCTATTAAATGCCACTCAATCCCATTATTCATAGCTCGCAACTCGTCACTCGTAATTTTTTTTTGTGCTTCCTGCACTTTGCTTTCTCCAAATATCCTTATCCCTGCATCTATCGCTTCTTTAATCTGTTGTATGCTTATCGTTTTTGTTACGGCAATAAGTTTTATATCTTCAGGTTTTCTTCCGGCTCTAATCGCCGCATGAGAAATTCGCCCGCATATAATTCTTATATTTTCAAAAATTTGAGCGCCACTCATATTGACATTGATGTTTACAAGTGTATTATATTTGATAATGTCAAAGCAAGAGATTGTAGAGCTGGAAAATGTTATCAAGTATTATTTTAAGGACAAGGGGCTTCTTTTAGAGGCTGTTACCCATAAGTCATTTCATCACGAAAATCCTGATAGTACATCCTCTTATAATGAGAGGCTCGAATTTTTAGGAGACTCGGTTCTGGGGCTTGTGGTTGTGGAATATTTGTTTAAGCTTGAAAAGTATTATTCCGAAGCAACCATGTCAAAAATAAAATCATATCTCGTAAAAGAGGCGGTTCTCTCCGATGTTGCAGAGAGCATATCGCTTGGAGCATACCTCAGACTGGGGAAGGGCGAGAAGGAAACCGGAGGCAGAGATAAAAAATCTATACTTGCTGACGCCATGGAGGCTGTGTTAGGCGCTATATACATTGATGGAGGCTATGAGCGTGCGAGGGATGTGATATTAGAGCTTTTGCAGTATAAGATTGATCCAGCAATATCATCAGAGCAGTTTTTTGATTTTAAAACAGACCTTCAGGAAGAAAGTCATGTAAGGTTCGGGATTCTTCCGCGCTATATGACGGTGAAACAGGAAGGCGAAGAGCACAAGAAAATTTTTACAGTTGAAGTTTATATCAATG
>Ga0209212_1009331_pt1 | contig 10257 bp, 12 predicted proteins | sample RifGroC2_FD_183996 | JGI IMG/M metagenome (GOLD analysis project Ga0209212, IMG submission 183996) | Groundwater microbial communities from Rifle, Colorado, USA - Groundwater C2 (SPAdes) (version 2) | ecosystem: Environmental > Aquatic > Deep subsurface > Groundwater | place: Rifle, Colorado... | reverse complement strand
GGTTTTCGGGGTTGGGCGGGTCGCCGGTATGGCTTGTGAATGGGCGGTTTGGCGGCCTGAACAGGCGGCAGGAGGCTTTAATGGCGGGTGAAAGTCACGACGGCTGGAGCGCGCAGTAGCCAATATAACTAAAACATATCCTTAACACCAAAAACCGGCCATTCAGGCCGGTTTTTAGTTTATTCGCGCGAATGAGGGTTTTCGAGGTTAGGCGGGTCGCCAGTAGGGCCTGTGAATAGGCCGTTTGGCGGCCTGAACAGGCGGCAGGGGGCTTTAACGGCGGGTGAAAGTCGACAGAAGCCAAACAGATTTTACCAATTCGCGCACGGTTCTTGATCAGACCAAAAAGAGCATACAGCACTTTAGTAAGCGTGGTGCCTCGAACGAAAAGATTGCTCATTGAAAAATTCGGCCGCATGTGTTATACTTATTTGAGGGCGACGGCGGGAGTCAGCCGCCATCGCGCTTCGTTTGGCTGCCGGCTACTAAGACAACAAGTTTTTCACAGCCTGGGCCAGGTCGACTAGTAATTTAACCACGGCGAGCCGTCGCACAAACTCCGTTATGCGATCGACCGCCGTTTTCTTTTTAAATCTATGGATCTTCATGCCGTTTGTCCTCCCTTCGTCCTTGATTTCCAGGGATTCAAAAAAGAACCCCTTTAATAGTTTGTTATAAAAATTCTTTTTCTAAAATTAATATATAACTCGAAAGCTCGTTTATCGTCTTTTCAATAATCAATTAAAAATTCATTATTTACATTATGATAGACAGAGTTCGGACGACTGTCAAGTTGCCGAAAAATGCGGGTTTCGGGAGGAAATAAGATAGAAGGTCACCGGTCATAAGCTCGGCCGCGTCACTTGCCGGCGCGCCCGACTCGATACCCTATATAATAAAATAACAACGATAAAAATTCTACTGAACCGTTCATAAAATTATTATGTTCTTCTTTTATTACTTTTACCATTTAATTAATTTTTTTTCTGTTTTTAATAGCATTTTCGAGTTTGTTCTTTTATGGTTTTTAATACCTTGTTTTTGTCAAAACAATTTGTGGCGTGCTATTTTGTCTAAGTATATTATACTTTATGAATATGGTAAATGTCAATAACAATGTCTAAAACCAAAAACCGGCCATTCAGGCCGGTTTTTGGTTTATTCGCACGAATGAGGGTTTTCGTGGTTAGGCGGGTCGCCGATAGGGTCTGTAAATAGGCGCTTTCGGACTTTAACGGCGGGTGAAAGTCACGCCCTCTGGAATGTCGGCCAGAGGCGGAGTTGTTCAGCTTTTCTTTCTTTGGCCAGGTTTGTTGATGGCGGCCTTAACCGCTGTGCTGGCTTCGAATAAGACTATCGTTCGAACCGGGCGCTTGATCGTCTTCCCGGTCTTAGGATGAATGATTATCCTGGCCTTTTGCTTTTTGGTCTTGAATATGCCGAACCGGCGCAGTTCTACGGTCTCGCCCTTCGTCAGGCTGGACACTATTTCATCGATGCAGGTTTGAAGGATCGCCGCGGCCTGACGGACGGCCAGTCCATGTTTCTTGATGATCACTTTTATAATGTCAGCTTTTTTCATCGGCATCAGTGGGCCGCGATCCATTTCTGGATCAGCGTCGAAAGGTCGGCGGTTTCCTTTGCGGTCAGCTTTTCAAGCTGGCGGAAAAGATAGGGAAGGTCAGAAGTCGAGCCCGTGACGGCTGTCATTGCGGCTTTTATGTCTGCGGCCATGATCGTATTGCGGCCGGCAGCCGTTGCCTGCCTGGCGGCTTCCTTCGTGATCGAGAGCGCCAGGACGTCCATTTGTTTCTGGAATTCCTTCAGGGCGTCCGCGGCGATCCGCAGATCGGTGTTCGCTTTCATAAAGGTTTCGACCGTGTTCGGCTTCGTTATGCTTAACGCTTCTGGCATTTTCAACGCTCCTCAATCCGTTATACTGGTTTCCGGGCGGCCTGGTGGCTCGCCGGATTCTGCCTGATTCGGCAGAATTTAGCCTTCTAATTCGTTATATTTTAACCGAATTGGGCCAGATTGTCAAGGAAAAAAGGAATGATGTTTTGTAAGTGGCGATTGAATCGATAGATACGTGACCGAGACTGATCACTTTTATGATTTAATAAGGGTTTGCGGTTCTTTATATGCGTGGTATGCGTTTTTCAAGACCGCGGCCAGGAAAGGGCGACGCTGATTCGGTTAATTTTAATACCATTTTCGCGCTCGCCGCAAAACCTGAATTAGCCCTCCAGCTGAAGTTTTTTAACCGCCCAGGTCTGCATATGGTTTTTCAGATTCTTCATCTCGCGGTATTTTGCGATCGCCTCGAGATCGATCGTTACGGTCTTTGCAAGCTCGGTTTCGAATAATTCGAGGATCTGCGCTTTCGACATCACTATCGTTTCGATGCCGTGCTCGATGCTTTTCTTGCCGTTAACGCCGCCGGTGCGCGCGGCCCACTTCGCCGCCTGGCCGGACTTGCGGACCGAGAGCGGCAGCCGGTAAATGCGCTTGCGCTGCTCCGGGTCCATGTTGGCCGGTATCACAAGATCGCGACGTTTGAAATTTTTATAGAATTGGCCGGCAAAAGTTTTAATATGTTTTATGCCGTTATCATCGAGGTTATCCGTAAAATTAGTCGCTATAATGTCGCCGGCGGGATCGAAGTCGACTATCGAAAAAATTATGAATTCTTTCGCCAGGTCTATGCCGCGGTCGGAAAGTTCCTTTACAAAATATTCTACGCTAAGATATGAAGATTGGCCGCCAACAGCTATTGTCGTAATGTCGAAGTTGCGGTTGACTTCCTGCAGAAGATCGGTATAAGATGTTTTTTCGGCGAAGAGCATAACGTGCGCATACTTGCCGCCGATCCAGCGGTTGCCCTTATCGTCGTCATCGAAACCGAAATCACGGTATTTGAAAAGGCCTGATTTGACCATCAGGACGAACATATTTGAGACGATGTTGTAGGCGTCGCCCTTCTTATTGGCCCCTACACGGTCCATCGTGTCTTTTATATAATACCAGAACGAGCGAAGATTGCCTATATCGAAAGGTTTTTCGCCCGCTTTTATATATTCGTATGTCTGCCAGATAACGTTTTTAATGAAAAGAGATTTGTTTATGTTCTTGGCGCTTTTCCCGAATTCTTTTATCAGCTCGGTGTTCGACATCTTCAGGATCGGTTTTTTATAATGCTTTATGCCGAGCTTTTTCAGTATTTCTTCGGGATCGAGGCGGGCCAGTTCCCTGGCATAAGCTATCAGACGGGAGGTATAATCTGTTTTCGGATTCATCAGGGCCGCTCCGCTGTCGAAAGGTCCGCTATGGCCTTCTTTACGAGCTCCAATAACTGCTGGTCCGTAATGGCGGAAGTGTCCACGCCCTTTGATTCGAGCCATTTTTTGAAATGATAGCGGGATTGAAGTTTTGCGAACTCGTCGAATAATGCGTCGGGCGGTTCGACCGTGTTTTCAGATATCCAGCGATCTATGGCCCATTTCGGAAAGCGCAGCAACGTTCCAAGTTTGGTATAAGGGATCTCGTTGTTCGAAACTTTTTTATAGATCGTGGCTTCGGTTATGTCGAGATATTTGGCCAGTTCTTTTATGGTCATGATTTCTAAAGACATAATGACCTCTTTAATTAAGCCGCTTTTTTATCGATCGGCATGTCTTTTTTGATGTCTGTAACATCTTTTTTTATGAATTCGCAAAAATTCTTGCAGCCGCTCTTTTTAAAATCTTCATAGACCTTTTCTTTTGACATGATTACTTCGTTTATAACTTTTTCATAGTTATTTTTCATAAATCACCTCCAGCGGATTTATAAGAACAAGTGGTTTGCTATAGCCGTTTTTAATATTGACAACGTTCACTTCCCTTTGCTTTTTTATATTCGATAAATGCTTGAAATTCCACGATAACAATATATCAAATTCATAATATGTCGCAAAGGCTATATGCATGGCGTCATCGAATTTTTTCATCGGAATGATGCCGAGATTAGTATATTCGATCGCCATTGCTTCAATATCTTCGTTAAGATCGTTATATACTTGAAGGTTGTATTGCTTTATAGCCGCCAACAACTGGTTCTTTTTTTCGACATCCTGCGTTCTTTTAATTTCAGATAATACAACGTCAGAGATATATGCGTCGAAATCGCCTAGATAGTTATCGAAAAAATCTATGGTGGCTTTCATGTAATCCGGTGCGTCATCGGCGAATAAAAAGTTAATCACCGACGTGTCCAGGTATATTTTTAATTTGCGCATGTTTCCCCTTTTATGGTAACTAAATCGTTATCTATATCTCTCATTATAGCATAAAACGGCTTGGAAGTCGAGGTTAACATATTGTCCGTTATCAGACTCGGCCGCCGGGTATAAAATTCAGATTTTACAACGCTTCTCAGAATATTCGAAATATATTTTCGGCTCTTCTATATCAGCCCTGAAATATATTTCAGGTTTTACAAGCCTTTTCACGCCCGCGGCCGGCTGCCGAACGAGGGTTGAAAATGGCCTGCAATCTTATGTTTTCAAAACAACTCAGGTTTAATGGTATTTTTCTGCAAATTCTATTAAAGCCTGGCTTATAATATCCTGCTGTTTGAACTGAGGATGCTTTTCAATAAAGTCCGTTATCTTTTTTATAGCGCTTTCATATAACTTGTAGGTTTTTAATATTAGATTGCCGTGCAGCGCCCGGGCATTTATCTTTAATTCCGGTATTTCTATTACGTTTTTTTGTTTTTTCTCGTACCAGTCAATAACTTCGGCCATTTTGCTTTTCATGTTTAATATTTCTTCAAAAGCTTTGAAGTTATTCGGATTTTTAAAAAGTTGGAGTTCTTTGTTCTCAACAAAAGTTACACTTTCGTTTAACCCTTTATTTTCCTGAGTTCCAACTTTAGTATTACTTTTGTTGGAAACCGGATCGGCTTCTTTTAAAACTTTTGTTGGTTTTTTATCGGATCCTTGTTTTTTGGCTTTTCCAACTAAAGTTGTACTTTTGTTGGATTTAATATTTCCAACTTTAGTATTACTTTTGTTAACTACCGTTTTTCCTTCTTTAACTAAAGTTGTACTTTTGTTTAAAACTTTGCTTCCGGGCTTTTTAACAGAAGTTATACTTTTGTTGGTTGCTTTCATAAGTTCAACTCCATAATAATTTTAAGAATTTCTGATTTTGCTTTTCCAACTAAAGTTATACTTCCGTTGGATTCGGTTTTAAACTTTAGTATTACTTTTGTTTAATATTTGCTGCGGCCTTTAAACAGAAGTTATACTTTTGTTATAGCAATTATATGACCGGCTTCATTAATTATCGGCCTTTTTTGTTTTGACTTTAAACTGCTTCGGCAGCGCCGGCATAAATGCTGCTATTATTATAGAGTTCTTCGACCGCTTCGACTTCCGGAACAAATAACGGGTTATAGTTCTTCAGTTGGGCCACGGTTAACTTTGCTTTTGCCAGCAGCGCATCAAAACTTTCCTTAAATAGGTCCTGTAAATATTTTATTTTGTTTAAAAAAACTTCCTGGGCGCTTTCTATTACTTTCAAGGTCTGCTGCGTTAACGTTTTCTGATCTTCAACTTCACGTTGCTTTTGTTCACGGTTGATCTCATCCTGGGGCCTGACATCAAAAGGAAAGTTAGGATTGTCCATTTTATGGTATATGCTTGTATGTCCGAATAATACCGCATGAGAGTAGTTTTTGATATTGAAAATAGGCTTGTATTTTGCATTTTTCATATTTGATAAGGTTTTGTTAAATATTATAGAGCGGCAATAATCGTCTATTATTTCCGGATCAATATTTCTAGATTTAGCCTTATATATAAACTTGTGTATGGTGTCTTGTTCATCCTGCCTGTATTTTTTAAACTCTGGAAGTTGCTCCATCGTTTTAATATATTGCTTATCAATATCAGGTTTAATGTCTTTAACATCATATTGCTCTATTTTAATATTTTCAGATGATTCGTTCATTCGTTCTTTTATATAAACATTGTTATGTTTATGTTGTTCTGATAGAATGAATGAATTTTTATATAAATCTTTAGGACGATTGTTAACGTCTTTATCTTCTTTAGAACCTTCTTTAGATATATATATAGGCGGTGCTAAAATAGCGCTCTGGGTCGCGGTGCCAGGTTGCCGGTCTGATATAACAGGATTTTCGAGGAATGCTATTTGCGGGAATAAGCCGACCTGGTTTATATCTATAACGCCGTGGTTTTTTAATCGGTTTATTATTCTTTGAATAGGTTTGAAGGTTGAATACGATTTAGACAGGATCTTTAAAAGTCCGTCTTTAACTGTTCCGGTTAAAAGCAGAAAATTTTTGTTTTCATAGGTAAGTTTTCGTAAGGCACAAAAAACTTTAAACTCTGAATTAGAAAAATCGAAAAGATTTTCGACGTTAGGTACCGTAAAAAAGGAATGAACTTTAGAATCGTTAAAAGTACTCACTGCGATCTCCCCCAAAAATTTTTTTTGAGGGCCAACACTTTTCGCTTGACATTTTTTATTTATTCATGTAAAATAAGTTAAAAATGAATAAACAAAGGCTATTATAAAAAATAATACCTGTGATTGGCGTTTTATATTTTTGTGGTGGCCCTAATAATAAATAACTCATGTGTTCTAGACATGGGTTATTTTTATTTTTATATGGATATGATTTTATAACAAATTTTTTAAAAAAGCAAGTAAATTATTTACAGGTTAACTCCAGGCCGCCCGGCGCCGGCGAAACTTTGTCGCCGGCCTGAAGAGCGGCAGGCAGTCAAGATAATCGCGGGCAGCAGCCTGCTGCTGCCCGCAGAACCGTCGCCGCGGGGCGACCGGGTTCGTTCGAGACAAAAATTTTAATCAAGACAGAACATTTTCTCTATTCCCAAAAAATAACAAATTTCGAGGCCGAACGCGGAGCCACAACGAACGCAAAAAACTAAAAGGTAGTTTGGGTCGTCCGTCGAATCGGAGGCCCCTTAAAACGCGTTATACGCATTCGAAAATTCATAAAATTTAAATTCTAGGTAAAAAGCTCGATGATGATATGTCTGGAATCAAGGATTCGCATATCCAGAGATTTTCCAATGTCAAAACCAAGCTCTTTTAATTTTGCCGGCAACGTTATTCCCATCGAATTGCCGACTTTGCTTATTTTTTTAGTCTCTTTAGATAATTCGTCCTGTATTTGTCTTAATTTGTGGTAAGCTTTTGACTGTTCGAGCGTAAAAATAATTTCCTGGCAGGTCCCGCAAACCATAACGGCGCATTTAATACCCTGTATTTCCTGCGTTTTTTCTTCGAATTTCCCCCCGCATCCGCATTTCATAGTTTTCCTTTTTGTTCCCATAACGTCACCACCTTTGCATAACCTTCGTTTAGAGTCACGATCAATACTATAGTTTTTTTATTCTTTCCGTCATACCAACTTAAAGCAATTTTGTTCGGTTTTTCACATTTATCAAGATAAAGTTTTCCGTTTTTATAGGCTTTTATAATATCGTCTTCGTAAATATTGTAAAGCGGCATTTTATCGGTTACACAATGAAGGCTGAAAACTATATTGTCAACAAAATCAAGCCTTTTTGCGTATAATTTTTCGAATAGAGTCATAGTGACACCTCGTTTATGTTATAACACACATTATAACACAAGTAATAACGAAAGTCAATACAAAACGGTCCACTTGGGGCGGGCGGTGCGAGGTGCAACCGAGCGCGCCCGCGCATCGAGACAGAACGGCCGGCACTTAGCCGCCGCCGTTAGCGCCCACGGATGGCGCGCGACGATAAACCCGCCTTATGTAAAAGCGAGCCGCACGACGCGGCGAGCGGCTGAGCCCGGCCGGCAAAAATGCGGTCAAGATTAATAAAAACAAGGATGGTTAAGATGCCAGGATGCGCCGGCCGGGCGAAAGTTTACATAAGGCATGGTTTATCGGCGAGGCGGCGGCGGGCGGCCCTATCGACGAGACAGAAGGGAGCCGGGGGGTGAATTTTTAAAATTTATTATTTAAAATTATTTGCTGATAAATAATGTGTAAAATTTCATCATAGCATCATAATTTTGTGATTGTTTATTGATTTTTTCAATTACGAACTTAATTTTTTCTTTTTCGTTAAGTTTACTATATACGTTAAGTAATTCGCGATAAACCGCAGAGTATAGATCACACGGACCTATATAAAAATTTTTATTATTTTTAATAATTTCTTCACTTTGTTTAATCGCTTTTTCGTATTCTTTGGCACAAAAATGTTGATTAATGATATATACTTTGGCCATCAAAGCAAATTCGGTATTGGCATAGTTCTTAATAAATTCATTTATTGCTGTTATTTTCTGTTGAATGACATCAACAGGTGATTGCGGTATAGTTATTTTGCTATCAACAACAGTTAATAAATAATGTGCAATAGGAGCATATTTAGTATTATTTTTTGCTATGTCTTCTAAAATTTTTTTTCTTCGGTTTTTCATATTATTCCATTCATTATCAGATATTTTGTCAAGATCAAACTTGCCGGGCCTTAATAATATCCAAGTTTTGAGCTTGTTTAAAACAGAAATATCATCAAATGAATTTGAAATTTCATTTTCTGAAATAAAATTAACATAAAATGGCTGTTGTGAAAAATATATATCATCAACATTTTTTTCGAGATTTGAAGCTAACAAATTGATTATCATTATTGAATATAGTTTATCACAATGAGTAGCAAGATCAAATTTGAAGTTAACAACATATTCCATGACTTTAGATTGAACTATGCTTATATTAATTTCAGTTTCCAATTTTTTAATAATTTGGGTTTCATACTCAGGAAAAACAAAATCATTGGCGTTAGGCCAAACAAAATCACTAGCATATATATTTGAACAATGTATAAAAATAAATAGTATTGATACTAACAAAGGTTTCATTTTTTCTCCTTTTCATCTAATAATTCACTTATATCTTCTTTGTTTATTATAAAATTATTATACACTGTAAATCCATACATCAAATTTGGGTTATACGATTCATCGGGTAAAATATGATAATAATACTTACCTAAAATAGCAGAAGCACCGATTGCTCCGAGATAATGACTAAGTTTAATCTCATCATCGCACCACTTTATTAAAGCATTAATATATAATTCTTTGTTTATATTTAACCAATGGTCAATAAATATTTCCTTAATTTGAATAGTATATGGAGAATCTTTAAATTCATTTTCTAATAAATCGAACAAATAACTTAATGCGTAATGAGAGGTCAAGCCTTTAACTTCTTCGTTATATCCAATGATTGCAATATTTTCGTCAACTACTTTGCGCCAAACAATACCGCTAGGGGTTGGCGATAAAACAATTCCGGCCTCAGACGCAGATTGAAATATATTAAGTTTTTTAGATAATATATTACAGCAAAGAAGCACCAAAAAATTCAAATTAGTTAGTTTAAATTTTTGGGGTAAAATGGTTTCTACTCGATCATAAGCATCTGGGGTGGTTTTCTTTACTAATGATGTAAACACCTCGCCATCATATGTCAAAGCACTTGCGTGACCATCAAATATAAACCAATTGGCTTGATTATTAACGAAAATTTTTGAATATAACGAATTATTAATTAGAGCATTTACTACTTCAAATCCCATATTACTGAATAATTCGTTATTTACTTTAACCATGTCAAGTGTGTCGGTATCTAATTTTCGGGTTACTCCAATTCCTAACATGGTGTCCTTAAAATATTCTGATTTAATTACTCGCTTGTAAATATTATCCGGTTCATTCATATTGATATTTTCTTGCATAAACTGAACGTAGCCATCAGCCAAACAAATACTGTGTTTTAATTCATCAGACCCACTTCCGTGCTTTTTTATTAAATTTTTGACTTTGTCATTGCTGGTATCATCTTCATTCGGTCGAAAAATAGCATAAGGCACAGATTCACCGCGGTTGCAAATGATTGTTATTTTTTTGTCCCGGTTGGAAATCGAGCTTTTTAAGTTTATTTCAACAGGTTTTTGATAGTATTGGTTATAACCCGGCTCATAATAGCATTTTATACAGATTCTGGCATTGGCGGCAAAAATGCGACTTGAATTTGAAGTGCCAGAAAATTCATTGGTTTCGAACCGTATTTCTTTAACCTTAGTTTCTTTTTTATATTGTTTGATCTCTTCTTGGTCAGCAATATTGGTTTCTGCAAATTCTATTATTTTTTTATGGAATTCAAGAT
>Ga0209212_1009330_pt1 | contig 10258 bp, 6 predicted proteins | sample RifGroC2_FD_183996 | JGI IMG/M metagenome (GOLD analysis project Ga0209212, IMG submission 183996) | Groundwater microbial communities from Rifle, Colorado, USA - Groundwater C2 (SPAdes) (version 2) | ecosystem: Environmental > Aquatic > Deep subsurface > Groundwater | place: Rifle, Colorado... | reverse complement strand
TGCCGAGACTGCCCAAGTTGTCCGGGTCATGGGCCAGTATGGTGCGGCCGGCGTTGGTGAACTCGGAAGGCGACGGGTGGACCGTGGCGCCCCAAAGCTGCATCATGCTCTTTCGGTACGGCTTCTGCGTGCAGGAAACCTTCACCATGTAGATGGTGCACTCCAGCCCGAACATGGAGCAGGCCAGCGCCAGCGAACTCCCCCACTGCCCGGCGCCGGTTTCGGTGGCGAGCCGGCGGATACCGGCCTGCTTGTTGTAGTAGGCCTGCGGGATGGCGCTGTTCGGCTTGTGGGAACCGGCGGGAGATACCCCTTCGTACTTGTAGTAGATCTTCGCCGGCGTCTGGAGCGCCTGCTCAAGTCTTCTGGCACGAAAGAGCGGCGCCGGCCTCCAGAGTTTGTAGATCTCCCGCACCTCGTCAGGGATGTCGATCCAGCGCTGGGTCGACATCTCCTGCTCGATCAGCGACATCGGGAAGATCGCGCTCATATCTTCAGGTGAAACCGGTTTCAGGGTCTGCGGATTGATGACCGGGTATAGCGGCCCCGGCATGTCCGGGATGATGTTGTACCACTGCTTCGGGATCCGGTTTTCATCAAGCATAATCTTGGTATTCATAGCCACTCCTCTTTGAGATGGGCGATACGGATAACAAATGACACTTGCAAGCAGGGAGCTAAGACCTCAAAAAACATCTCAACCGAGCAGTTCGCGCAGCTTCTCGCCTATATCCGGCTCGCGCATCAGCGACTCGCCGATCAGGAAGGCGTGCAGCCCCTTTTCCATCAGATGCACGATTTCCTCGCGCCGCGTGATGCCGCTCTCGGCGACGATGATGCGGCCATCTGGGATCAGGGCGGCCAGCCGCTCGGAAGTGGCGATATCGACCACGAAGCTGCGCAGATCGCGGTTGTTGATGCCGATCAAGCTGCAATCGGTCTGCAGCGCCATCTCCAGCTCTTTCTCGTCATGCACCTCGAGAAGGACGTCCATGGAGAGTTCCTGGGCAAGGGAGGCGAAGTCGCGCAACTGGGGCAGCTCCAGCATGGCGGCGATGAGCAGCACTGCGTCGGCCCCGGCGGCACGCGCCTGGTAAATCTGGTAAGGGTCGAAGATGAAGTCCTTGCGCAAAAGCGGCAGGCTCACCTGCTCGCGGATCAGCGCCAGGTAGCTCAGGTGCCCCATGAAGAAATGCTCGTCGGTCAGGACCGACAGGCAGGTGGCGCCGTTTTCCTGGTAGACCCGGGCGATCTGCAAGGGGTCGAAATCCGCCCGGATCAGCCCCTTGGACGGCGAGCCCTTTTTCACCTCGGCGATGATCGGCGTCCAGCCGGAACTAAGCGAATTGAGCAGCGCGTTCTGGAAGCCGCGCGGGTGATCCTCAAGCTCCGAGAGCCGGTCCATGATCTCGTTGAGCGGCACGGCAGCCTTCACCGCGGCCAGCTCGCCGGTCTTGTAATCAACGATTTTCTTCAGCACATCCGGCATCTGGGTCATGGTGCGGTGGTTCCTTTATTGTTCATGATCGCTAGATCTTAACCTCAACCTCAACCTCAACCTTGTTTGCCCTACCCCGCCTCGTTGGTGAGGGCGACCAGCCGCTCCAGCTGCTTCGCGGCCCGGCCGGAGTCGATGGTCTCCGCCGCAATCCTGATGCCGTCCATGACGTCGGCCGCCTTTCCGGCTGCGATCAGCGCGTAAGCTGCGTTCAAAAGGACGATGCGCCTCTTGGCGCCGTCCCTGCCCGCCAGGATCTCCCTCACGATGACGGCATTGTTCTGCGCATCGCCGCCATGCAACTCGTTCAGCAGGGAGCGCTCCAGTCCGAACTGCTCGGGTGTTATCAGGCTCAGCTTGACACCTTCGGGGCTCACCTCGGCGATGGTGCTCTCTCCGGTCAGGGTGATCTCGTCCATGCCGTCGCAGCCGTGCACCACGAACCCCCTGCGGCAGCCGAGCTTTTTCAGCACCCAGGCGAGTTTTTCGACCAGATCCACCCGGTACACGCCAAGCACCTGGCAGTCAGCGCCCGCGGGGTTGGTCAAAGGGCCCAGGATGTTGAAGATGGTGCGGATCCCGATCTCGCGCCTGGGACCGATGGCGTGCTTCATGGCGCCGTGCAGCGCCGGTGCGAAGAGAAAGCCGATGCCGATCTCGGAGATGCTCCGCTCCACCGTTTCCGGCGTGATGTCCAGGTTGACGCCGAGCGCCTCCAGCACGTCGGCGGAGCCGCAGGATGAGGAGACAGCCCGGTTGCCGTGTTTGGCGACCTTGACGCCGCAGGCGGAAACGATAAAGGCGACGGTGGTCGAGATGTTGAAGCTGTTGGTGCCGCTGCCGCCGGTGCCGCAGGTGTCCAGGATCGTCTCGCGGTCCAGGTTGATGTCGTCGCGGTCCATGCCGAGCACGCTCTTGCCAACCCGGATAGGGAGCGCCCGGTCACGCATGACCCGCGCCGCTCCGGTGATCTCGTCTACCGTCTCCCCCTTCATTCTGAGCGCGGTAATGAAGGAAGCGATCTGCGCAGGCGTCGCACCTCCGGACATGATCTGGTCCATCACCTCGATCATTTCTGCTTCGGTGAGATCTTCCCGCTCGACTACACGTGCGATTGCCTTTCGAATCATGTCAGCTCCTTCAATTGCAAGATCAAAGCTAAACCTGACCACAGAGGGACACTCCGCCCTGCGGCACTCTATCGGCTGGGAGGGGGGAAGGGTTTTCAGCTATTTCGACATCTCCAGGAAGTTCCTCAGCAGATCCATCCCCCCCTCGGTCAGGATCGATTCCGGGTGGAACTGCACCCCCCAGATCGGGAGCGTGCGGTGCCGCATGCCCATGATCTCCCCCTCGGCGACCCAGGCGGTCACCTCCAGTTCATCGGGGAGCGACTCCCGCTCGACGATCAGCGAATGGTACCGCGTGGCGGCGAAAGGGTTCGGGAGCCCGGCGAAGAGCCCCTCACCGTCGTGCAGGATCGGAGAAGTCTTGCCGTGCATCAGCGTGGCGCTCTTGATGACCTTGCCGCCGAAGGCGTAGCCTATCGACTGGTGCCCGAGGCAGACGCCCAGGATCGGGATGCGCCCGGCAAAGTGCCGCACCACAGCGACCGATATGCCGGCCTCCTCAGGCGTACATGGTCCCGGAGAGATGACGATGCGCCGGGGTGCCAGCGCCTCTATCTCGGCGAGGGTGATCTTGTCATTGCGAAACACCTGAACTTCCTCACCGAGTTCGCCCAAATACTGGACTATGTTGTAGGTGAAAGAGTCATAATTATCGATCATCAAGAGCATGATTAAGTAACCTCTTGGAACTGAGTTGTTTTTGCCTGAGCGGTGTCAATGGACAGCAACCCTGGACCCGATCCCCACTCTTTTGGTGTTTAATCGGAATCGGAAAAATATAAAGGTTTTGCCGAAGAAACTCAAGATATTCCGTCATGAAATCAGCAAGGAGACACGCCGGGTAGCGCTCTGCAGGCAGGAACGGGGATTTCACAGCTGGGGATGCGTGAATCTTCTGCGACAAGGCGAGCCTTACCATGTTCATCTCACCAGGGGCGTTTGTTCCAGGCCAGCCAATAAAAACCGAGGTCCCGCAGCAGTTGACTGAAGGAGTCAAAGTCAATAGGTTTGGTCAGGTAACTGTTGGCATAATGCTGATAAGCCATGGCCAGATCCCGCTCGGCTACGGAAGTGGTCAGGATCACGACCGGTATCGATCTGAGCAGGTCCGACTCTTTCACCTGCTTCAACACTTCGATGCCATCGACCTTGGGCAGCCGCAGGTCAAGCAGCACCAGGTGCGGACGAGGGAACTGATTCCGGTCGACGAACACCCCTCTGTTGTAGAGGAAGTCGAGCGCCGCTTCGCCATCTTCAACATGGAACACCTTGTTGGCGAGCCTTCCGTCATGCAGGTTGCGCATGGCAAGTTCGGCATGGTCCGGGTTGTCTTCTACCAGCAGGATGCATAAAGGTACGCCACTTATCATCGTTGTCCCCCTCAACTTGCTGTCGTCTCTTTTGGCTGCTTCAGATTGATGGTGAAGCAAAAGGTGCTTCCCGAGCCTGGCCCGTCCGACTCGACCCAGATCTTCCCTCCGTGGTACTCTATGATGCGCCGGGCCAGGGCGAGGCCGATGCCGGTCCCTTCCGAGCGGGCGTCCAGCTGGTTGAACAGGCCGAAGACGGCCTCCTGGTAGGGCGAGGCTATTCCCAAGCCGTTATCGCGCACGAAGAAGACAGCGCCGGCCTCTCCCTCGTTCACCCCGATTTCGATGCGGGGATGGGATTGATCGCCCATGTATTTCAGGGCGTTTTCTACCAGATTTTGCAGCACTTCCGCCAGGCGCGGATAATCGCCCCATACCTGTGGCATCCCCTGATGCGAAATGACCTCGGCCTTTGCCTGGGAGATGGACCCGGCGAGCTGACCGAGGACTTCCCTGACCAGCGCGTTCATATCGATCAAGGTCGGCTGGTTCATGAGCCGTCCGATGCGAGACAACTCAAGCAGGTCGTTTAAAAGCGCGGACATCTTGTCGGCCGCATTCATGATCCTGCCCATGTCGGGACAGATCCGCTCATGGTTTCCGGTCTGTACGTCCTGCAGCACGGCACCTGCAAAGCCCTTGATAGTGATCAGCGGACTCTTCAGGTCATGAGAGACGGTGTAGGTAAAACGCTCCAGTTCCGCGTTCTTCGCCTCCAGTTCAGCTTCCCGGTCTTTGCGTTCACACACCTCTTTCTCCAGCAGTCCGGCCTGCTCCTTTAGCGCAGCTTCGGCCTGCTTGCGGTCGGTGATGTCGCGGTTGCTGGCGCGGACGCCATTCTCCTTGCCAAGTCCGGTGTAGACCGTACGGCAGATATGGGAGACCCACCTCACCTCCCCGTCACGTCTGACAATGCGGAAATCGATCGGCTCGGTATGGCCGCCCCCCGTGGCAACGTGGACCCGGTAGGCCTGCAGATCGTCAGGATGCACGATCCTGTCAAGCAGCGCCGGGTCCGCGTAGAACTCTTCATGAGAGTAGTCGCAAATTTCCTTACAGGACGGGGAAACGTACCGGAAAGTCAGGTCCGGCCCCTGCCAGTATTCCCAATCTGCCGTGTAGTCGGCCACGGTGCGGTAGCGCTCCTCACTGCTCTCCAAAACGGCGGCCCTAACGGAGAGCGACCGGGCGCCGATGCCGATCATCCCCATGCCCAGAAGCCACAGCATGCCGTGAGTGGCCATGCCGCCTGTGATGGTTTTCCGCGCCAACCTGGCATGCATTGCCAGGGGCACCGAAGCACTGACTCCGCCTCTGATATCGCCGACTTTGTACCCCTGTGAGGCATGGCATTTCAGGCACCCCGGCTCGGTGACGAACGGACGCATGAGACGCATGTACTCTAGACCGTTGATGACCTGGACTTCACTTACCTCTTTCACGCCGCGCTCGAAGCTCCTTAATGCCTCGGATTCCCAGGCATCCGGTGCGTTTTCGGGGCGTATCGGTTTCAGGCTGGTGATGTGGCCGCGGACCAGGTTGTTTTGCCGATCCGCCAACTCGAAAACCTGGCGCGTCATGTAGGCCGGGTTGACCAGGGTCAGATGCTTGCCGGAAGGGGTCGTTATGTCGCGATCCTGAGCGTGCGACAGGTAAGGGCTGGGCGGGCTGCTTTCGTTCACCAGGACGTAAACGCCCCCTTGTCTGGTGGCCCAGCGGCGGTACAGCGTGTCCTTTTCGTAGGTAGCGCGCGCCTCGGCACGCGTGATTTCGAGGATGTTGTTTTTTTCCTGGTGGTACAGCCATGCGAACGAGCCGACGACAGCGACCGTCCAAAAAACGGCGAATATTGCCGCGTACCGGCGGATCGAGTTGGTCTGCGCGCTCATGCTCATCCCCCCTTTAGCCCTATGGCGGGCTAACGCCGGTCCAGCATTTCCCTAATCTTTCGCATCAGATCGCCTGGTTTTACCGGTTTCATGATCAGTTCGGCACTTTCATCCAGTTCGCTCCTGTTCCGGATGATGTCGGCGGTATAGCCACTGGTGAAGAGGATCCTGGCATCCGGGCGCAATTTGCGGATCTCTTCGGACGCCTCCTTGCCGTTCATCACCGGCATGACGATGTCCATCAGGACAAGCTTTATCCGGTCGTTCTCTTTGAATTTTTGCACCGCATCCAGCCCGTTGACGGCGTGTATTATGCTGTAGCCATGCCGCTTGAGGATGGAGGATACCAAGTCCAGAACATGGGAATCATCCTCCGCAACCAATATCGTTTCACTGCCCCGGGGCGCGCAGGCAGCGTCGATCTCATGCGTCGTCACCATCCGGTCCGCTGCCATGGCGGGGAGATAGATCCTGAAGGTGGTGCCGACGCCCGGTTCGCTGTAGACATTGACGAAACCTTTATGCTGGCTCACTATCCCGTAAACGATCGCGAGGCCCAGGCCCGTCCCCTTCCCCACCACCTTGGTGGTGAAAAAAGGATCGAAGATCTTGCTCCTGGTTTCCTCATCCATGCCATCCCCGGTGTCCGACACCGTCAGCAGCGCGAAGCGGCCAAGGGTGCCGAAGCCATGCAGATGAACGAACGTGGCGTCTATCTCATGGAGTTCCGTCTGCACCAACAGTCGCCCCCCCTTGGGCATGGCGTCGCGCGCGTTGGTAGCAAGATTCATAAGCACCTGTTCTACCTGCCCGGCGTCCACGACCGCCCAAACCGATGCATCGGTTAGCGAGGTAGTAAGGGTGATATCCTCCCCTATGATCCTCCGGAGGAATTTCTCCACCCCGCGTACGATTTCGTTCAGGTTTGCCGGGGAAACCTTGACTTCTCCCTTGCGGCTGAAGGCAAGGAGACTGCTGGTCAGGTTCGCGGCGCGATCCGACGCGTCTGCAATCTGTACGACCTTGTCCCTGACAGGATCTCCCGGCTGCAAATCCGACTTCAGCAGTTCGCAATAACCGCCGATGACGGTGAGTAGGTTGTTGAAATCGTGCGCCACCCCTCCGGCAAGAAGTCCGACCGCTTCCAATTTCTGGGAGTGGCGCAGCTGTTCCTCCAGCTTTCGGCGCTCGGTGATATCAAGTGCTATGGTAAGCAGTCGTTTGCAACCATCTACCGAGATGATCTCGCAGTAACACTCGCTTTTGATGGTGCGCCCGTCCTTCGAGCGCAGCGTCAGCTCGAGCCCTGAGACCTGCCCGTCCAGGTTCAGCGTCTCGATGAGGCGGTTCCTGTCCTCACTACTGATCCAGCCGATACCGGTGGAGGTCCGGCCCAGCGCCTCATCCCGGCTCCAGCCGGACAGCTCGAGAAACCTCCTGTTCACGTCGAGGAAAGTGCCGTCTTCAACGGCTGTGATCGTCATGATCATCGGTGCCTTGTCAAACGCCTTGAAGAACTTCTCCTCGCTCAACCGGAGAGTCTCCTGGGCCTGCTTACGTTCGGCGATTTCCATTTTCAGCAGAAGCGCCTGCCCCTGGAGCGCCTCCTGAGCCATCTGGCGTTCGCCAATCTCCTGCTCGAGTTCGAAGGTCTGCAGGCGCAGCGACTCCTCGGTACGCTTGTGCTCCACCATCAGGTCCCATTCGCGCAGAGCGCGCTCGATGATGCGCGGCATCGAGGTGAAGACCTCCGGCATCTTGACGACGTAATCGAGCGCACCCGATTTCATAGCCTCGACCGCCACCATTTCATTGCCATGAGATGTCATAATAACGACAGGCGCGATATGAGCCGAGCGCGCCACCAGATCCCCCCCTATGCCGTCCGGCAGCAGGTAATCCGTCAGCACGATGTCATAGGTCCGACAACTGATCCGCTCCAAGGCTTCGCGCAGACTCGATGCCACAGTGAGCTCATACTGGTCGGAGAGGTCGCGAAACCCGCGCAGGATCAGTTCGGCGTGAGAATCGTCGTCTTCGACAACCAGTATCCTTTTAAGCGGAGATAAAAGCTTCATGTGGCAGCTCCGGTTCTTTAACCAAACAGGCTGTTTCAACGACGATAACGTCTGAGCCAAACCTGAAGCAAGGCAGACGTTACACAAACTCATGGCAAGGGAGAAGTGATCGAAAATGTTGCATATGCTACCGCACATGGTACTGAAGTGGACGAAATGCGATGTCATTATGTCAGTAAAAGTTGCTCTATTCTCACCATGCCAGAACCTGGAGAAGGTGAGAAGATCAGGCAAAAGATCAAAGCTAGTTTACTTTAAATTTTCTCTTTCGCCCCAACTGGGTCAAAATTTTTACGTTAATTAACTTTAACCACTAACGCCTTCAAGCTGTTCAGGAGGGACTATGACAGAGAATGCAACTATATGTGACAGAGATGAATCGGGACTGTTGGCGACGAAAACACTCCGTCGATGCAAGACGTGCCCTAAGTAGTCAAAGGTATGATCGATTGCAGGGTTAACATAGGAAAGGGGCACTGAGGGGAGGCTGGGTGTGAAGGGCCTGCGACATCGCCCCGAAAAAGCGCGGACTACAAAGAAAAGCCGCCGAAGTGGAGACTGTCAGACGTGTCCCTCTTGGGCGGCTATTTCGCTTTACCGACGCTGCGCCAGTAACTGGCTAATCGAGTCCCTGCTCGGCCATTTCTATCGCCTTGACCACGGCCTTCGCCTTGTTGACGGTCTCGACATACTCGGCGGCGGGATCCGAGTCGGCGACGATGCCGGCGCCGGCCTGCAGGTGCACCCTGCCGTCCTTGACCACCAGGGTCCTGATGGCGATTGCCATGTCCATGTTGCCGGAGAACGAGAAGTAGCCGACGGCACCGCCATAAACCTCGCGCCGCACCCCCTCGAGTTCGTCTATGATCTCCATCGCCCTGACCTTGGGGGCGCCGGAAAGGGTCCCCGCCGGGAAGGTCGCCCGCACCACGTCGAAGGCGTCCTGTCCGGCGGACAACTCGCCTTGCACGTTGGAGACGATGTGCATGACATGGGAGTAGCGTTCCACCACCATCAGCTCCGACACTTTGACGCTGCCGGTTTTGCAGACGCGCCCCAGGTCGTTTCTTCCCAGGTCGACCAGCATGACGTGCTCGGCGCGCTCCTTGGGGTCGTCGAGAAGCTCCCGCGCCAGTTCGTCGTCGGCTGCCGGATTAGCGCCGCGCGGACGGGTGCCGGCGATCGGGCGCAGTTCCACCAGGTCCCCTTCCTTGCGCACCATCACCTCCGGCGACGCGCCAACCACGACGGTCTCGTCCAGGCGGAGAAAGAACATGTAGGGGGACGGGTTCAGGGTCCGCAGTGCCCGGTAAATGTCGAAGGGATCGACGGTCAGCTCTCCGGAGAAACGCTGCGACAAGACGACCTGGATGATGTCGCCGCTTCTGACGTATTCCTTGGCGCGGCGCACCCAGTTTTCGAACTCCTCGCGCTTGATGTTCGAGGTGAGCGCCACCTTTCCGGTGGCCGGGGCTTTCGGCGTGGCGGGAAGCGGAGTCTTGAGACGCGCGATCAGCCCCTCGATCTTGCCGATGGCCTCGGCGTAGGCGGCCTCTGGGGTGGTCGAGCCGTCCAGGTGGGCGTTGGAAACCACCTTGATCTTCTGGCTCAGGCTGTCGAAGATGAGGATGGTATCGGTGATGATGAAATAGGCGTCATAGGCGTCGATGTCGCAAGGGTTCTTGTCCGGCAGCGTCTCGAAATGCCGGACGGCATCGTAGCCCAGGTAGCCGACAGCGCCGCCGAAAAAGCGAGGGATGCCGGCAACTTCGACCGGCTGGTAGCGCGCCATGAAGTCGCGGATGTAGTTCAGCGGATCGTCCACGTCAACGCGCCGTACCTCGCCCCCCTCGACGATCTCCACCCAGTTATCCCTGCCGCGGATCACCACCGCCGGGTTTGAGCCGAGGAAGGTGTAGCGTCCCCACTTCTCGCCACCCTCGATACTCTCCAGCAGGAAGCCGTAGCGACCGTCGTCGATCTTCTTGAAGGCACCGACCGGAGTGTCCAGGTCGGCCAGGATCTCCCTGTATACCGGAATCAGGTTGCCTTTGGCGGATAGGGTTTGGAATGTCGCATAGTCAGGGTGGTACATGGGGCTCCTTGAATGCTTGCCAAGGTGTTGGGTTTGAGGGGGCAATACGGTTTGCCCGGGTAAAAAATTAAGCCCAACTTTATTAACATAATGGCGAAAAGGTGTCAACTTCCCCGCCCCCAAAAGCTTGACCAGAGAGGACACCGAGGAAAAGCAAACCAACCCTAAGGCGATGGGACGCAGATCAAATCTGAAACT
>Ga0209212_1009328_pt1 | contig 10258 bp, 7 predicted proteins | sample RifGroC2_FD_183996 | JGI IMG/M metagenome (GOLD analysis project Ga0209212, IMG submission 183996) | Groundwater microbial communities from Rifle, Colorado, USA - Groundwater C2 (SPAdes) (version 2) | ecosystem: Environmental > Aquatic > Deep subsurface > Groundwater | place: Rifle, Colorado... | reverse complement strand
TCCCGCCCAATTTTCACCCGCCATTCTAATAGCCACCCGCTCTGAGCTGCCTCGCTTCACCCCCAGTCAACGCCGGCCCCGTTCCAGCCAATATTCCCTCAAGTCATAACCTCACCTGCCGATAGGTCCAAACAGGTAGTACAAGCCCTGGATGCAGTACAGACACCCGGTCTCTGATCTCGGCACCTTTGTCTAAGACTTTTTCGCCATCAAAGAAGGTATTGTATGAAGCCCGTTGCAGATAGAGACCGATGCCGGCAAAAGGCGCCAAGAAAAACCCTTTCATTCCAGGCGTATTCCGTCCTCCTCCTTTGGCTGGCATTGCTGCTGCTGGCTTCCACGGCGGCGCAGGGAGCAGCGGCGCCAGGCAAGGCGCGCAAAGGCATCGAGGTCGGGGTGCAGCCGCTGGGGTACCCGGCCGCGATGATCGGGGCCGTGATCGGGCGGGATGCCATACTCAAGCAGCAACTGGCCCGCCGCGGTTACTCCTTTACCCCGGTCCCCTTCCGCAAGGGAAACGATATGGTCGATCTTTTTGGCAGCCGTCTGGATGCGGGGCTTCTGGGTGACATGCCTACCATCAGGCTGGCGGTTAAAACCGACGTCTGCGCTGTCGGACTGGTGAAGCAGACCTTCTCCTCCGTGGTCAGCTACAAGGTCACACTGCTGGCGCAACTGAAAGGGAAGCGGGTCGGCTATTCGGAAGGGTCCTCGGCACACCACACCTTGCTGCAGGCGCTTGCCAGCGTCGGGTTGACCGATCGGGACCTGACCCTGGTGCCGGTCGAGATCGACGCGATGCCCGGGGCGCTGGAAGCGGGACGCATAGACGCGTTTGCAGCGTGGGAACCGGCGGTTTCCATTGCCCTGGCCAGCGCTCCCGAGGCGCGGATCCTGTTCCGGGGGGTAAGCAGCGATTACTTCGTCCTCTCCCGCGAGTTGGTCCAGCGCGACCCCGAGGCGGCGCTGGAGGTGGTCGCCGGCTTCGTCCGCGCCCTCTCCTGGATGCGCAAAAGCGCGGCAAACGTTGAGCTGGCAGCCGTTTGGGCGAAAAAGGACGGCGAGGCGCTGAGCGGAAGGCCTTCCAGGCTGGCGCTATCCCAGGCGGTGGAGATCGCGCACCGGGATATCCTGGATGTCCCCTCGGCGCCGGCCATTTTGAGACGCTCCGTGGGGAAGCCGCCGCTTACCGACGAATTCAGTTTCCTCAAGTCCCTCGGCAAGATCCCGAAAAACACAGAGCTGCAACGCCTGCATGACGCCTTTGCCTACGACGGGCTGCAACGGGTGCTCAAGTCGCCCCGGCGCTATCGCTTGGCCGAATTCGACTACCAACCGTGACCGCGTCGGGAAGGGCTCAGAGCCCGGTCGGCATACGCCAGCGCATCACCGCCTACTTCGGCATCCTCTCTCTCTTTGCCTCAGGTGGGCTGCTCCTGGTACTGCTGTACGGCGCGCCCTGGTTCGGCATCGAGGGGGTGTACCACCTTAAAGAGTCCGAAATCGTCAGGATCTTGGAAAATGCCGCCGACGTCAAGAAACAGTCGATCACAACCTGGCTTTCCGGGCGCCGCACCGAGCTTTCCATTGCCGCCAACAGCAGGGATTTTGCCGAGGTAGCGCAAAAGGTGGCCAGGCGTGGCGCACCCCGCGCTCACGCAGGGAACCCCCACAGTCGCTACCTCTCCGACCACCTGCGCGCCATCAAGGAGACGCTGCCGGGAACCTACGACACGCTGGTCGTGGTCTCCGAAGATAACCGGATCACCGCTTCCAGCGACCCCGACCAGATCGGGCGCAGCTACCCCTTTCCGGAATTCATCACGAGCGCCTTTGCCGTCGGTGCCACCGAGCAGATCGGCTCGACGCAACGGGACGGAACGCCGCTAATCCTCATTTCGCGCCAGATCGCGGTCAGGGACCTGGACGGTCAAGAGACCGGCGAGGTGGCCGGGGTTATCATCGCGCAGGCCAAGCCGCAGCAGAGCCTGGAATCATTAGCCATGCTGCCGGGGCTGGCGGCTGCAGATGGCAATTACATGGTGCTGGTGGGATCCCAGGGGGAGTTGCTTGCCTCGGCCCCTGAGCTTCCGGTGAGTGAGGCCGAAAACGATCCGCTCACCATGCGGCTGAAGTCGCGCGGCATGAGCCGGACCGAGTCGTCCCTGGTCGAGACCCTGGATGACGGCAGGAAAGTGATCGCCGCCTACCGGTATGTCCCGATCGGAGCCACGGACGGCTGGGGCATCGCCATAGCAATGGACCAGGAACTGGCATTTGCGCCGCTCACGTCGACCATGACCAGTGCGGCCATATTCGGCCTCGGCATGATCGTCCTGGCGCTGTTCCTGGTGGGGTGTGTCGCGGGGAGGATCGCCCATCCCATCCGCGAACTGCGCCGCAGCGTTTTGGCCCTTGAGGAGGGGGATTTCGCCGTCAGGGCCGACACTGCCACCCGGGAAGCGGGCGAGATCAACGAACTAGCCGTCGCCTTCAACAGCATGGCGCAAAGGATGGAGCACTGGCACCTGGAACTGGAGCACGAAGTAGCCGAGAGGACCAAAGAGCTGCGGCTGGAGAAGGACACGGCGCAGCGCTACCTCGACGTGGCGGGGGTGATGCTGATTCTGATCGACAGGAACGGCTGCATCAGCATGATCAACAGGACCGGGGCCTCGCTGCTCGGCTGTACCGAGGCGGAGCTGATAGGTCTGAACTGGTTCGACAACTTCATTCTCCCCGAAGACATAGCGGCAGTGAAGGAGGTCTTCGCCACGCTGATGCGGGGAGATTTGCAGATCTCAGAGCATCACGAAAACAAGGTCATGACCCGCACCAACGGCGAGCGGCTCTTTTCCTGGCATAACATCCTGCTCTACGATGACGATGGGAAGGCGGTAGGGGTGCTCTCGTCCGGCGACGATATCACGCTCAAGCGCCGTGCGGAGCTGGAGCGTGCCGAGCTGGAGAGACAGCTGCTGCATACGCAGAAATTGGAGAGTCTTGGCGTACTGGCAGGCGGGATAGCGCACGACTTCAACAACCTGCTGATGGCGATCAGCGGCAACCTGGAACTGATCCGGCACACACTCGACGCCGGCTCTCCGGCAACCAAGTACATCGAGAATGCATTTACCGCCTCCAAACGCGCAGCAGACCTGACCCGGCAGATGCTGGCCTACTCGGGGAAGGGGGGATACTGCGTCAAGCAGGTCGACCTGAACCGGCTCGTCGGAGAAAATGCCGATCTCCTCAAGGCGTCGATCTTGAAAGGGGTCACCCTGACGGCGCGGCTGCAGCCGGGGCTGCCTCAGTTGGAGGCCGATCCGGGCCAGATGCAGCAAGTGATCATGAACCTGATTACCAATGCCGCCGAGGCGATAGGGGCGGTGGGTGGCACGATAAACGTAGCGACGGGGATGGCGGAATTCAGCGCCGAACTGCTCGCCAAGAGTCGGTTGGAGGAGAAGCCCCTGCCGGGCGGCTATCTCTATGTCGAGATTGCCGACAACGGCTGCGGCATGGACCCCGAAACCCGGGAGCGTCTGTTCGACCCGTTTTTTACCACCAAGTTCACCGGCCGTGGGCTGGGGCTCTCGGCGGTACTGGGGATCGTCAGGGGGCACGGCGGTGCCATATTTGTCGACACCGCGCCGGGGGTGGGGACTACGATAACGGTCCTCTTTCCGGCCCCGGTTCAAAAGGCGGGCAGCTCCGAGATCGGCGCCGAGGCGCAGCCGGCCGGGACAACGGGGGGCGGTACGGTGCTGATAGTGGATGACGAGGAAATGGTGCGGCTGGTCTGCCGGGAGATGGTGGAAGGCCTTGGCTACCGCACCTTTGTCGCGTCCGACGGCAGCGAGGCGGTGGCCCTTTTCCGGGAACATGCGGCAGAGATATCCTCGGTAATCATGGACCTTTCAATGCCCGAGATGGATGGGCTGTCTGCCGCCACAGAGATCCGGCGCATCCGCCCCGGCGTCGCCATGGTGCTGTCGAGTGGATACAGCGAGGCAGAGGCGGCACGCAGGATGGAAGGGCACGATGGGGCCCGGTTCATTCAAAAGCCGTACGATCTCGAATCCCTGCGGCAGATGCTGGGGCACTGCGCGTCCAGCAGAGACTGTTGAGAGGAGGCGGAAGGTTGAAGAACCAATGCCGGGTTGCATGGCAGTTGACCAGCAGGGCAAAAGATACTATCTTCGGGAACAAACAGGGGGCTGGCATCTGGGGTATCACTGTTGTTTTTCGACCCCCTCGCCCTCCGGGAGAGGGGGTCGACTGATCGCGGCAGGAATGCCGCTCCTACAAGCAGTCGATCCGCCGCAAATATTTCCCATGGAGTTTAAGTTGAACTGGCACGTGTACATCATCCTTTGCTCGGACGACACCCTCTATACCGGCATCACGACCGATGTAGAGAGGCGGATGCGGCAGCATGCGACCGGTCGCGGGGCCAAATATTTCCGCGGCCGGCAGCCCAAGGCGCTCCTTTACCTGGAGAGCGGGCATGACAGGAGTGCCGCCAGCAAGAGAGAGCTCTCTATCAAAGCAATGACCAGGGCCGATAAACAGGCTCTGGTCATTGCAGCAACTGCAGCATACTCACCTTTGATATCTTCTCCTGCCTTGTAACAACGCCGGCTTGACCCCCACTTGGTCAGCTTCTCAAGCAATAACCTGAACCTCACTCCCGACTATTCGCCTCTGTACTTCATGGCAACGCCCTCATCCGCCCCTTCGGGGCACCTTCTCCCGGAGGGCGAAGGTGCTGGGATGCCTCCCCCCGCTGGGGGGAGGAGTCGTGTCATCGGTTTAGCGCTTCAGGTATTTGTTAATTGCATCCGCGGCGCGCTTGCCATCACCCATGGCAAGGATAACCGTTGCCCCGCCTCTCACGATGTCTCCGCCGGCGAACACCCCGGGAATGCTGGTCTCTCCCTCTGTGTTGATCACGATGTTGCCCCACTTATTGAGAGCCAGGTCGGGTGCGGTGGCGGTCAGGAGCGGGTTGGCGCTGGTGCCGACGGCGTTGATGACGACCCCGGCGGGGAGATCGAACTCTGAACCCTCGACCGGTTGGGGCCGGCGCCGTCCGGAATCGTCCGGCGGGCCAAGCTCCATGCGCTGGCATCTGAGCGCCGAGACCCAGCCGTCCTCGGTGCCGATGATCGCGGTGGGAGCGGTCAGCATGATGAACTCGACCCCCTCTTCCTTGGCGTGCTTGATCTCCTCGACCCTGGCGGGCATCTCGGCCTCGCCGCGTCGGTAGACGATCATGGCGCGCTCGGCCCCGAGCCTTCGCGCGGTCCTGACGCAGTCCATGGCGGTGTTTCCACCGCCGATGACGGCAACCTCGCTCCGCTTGATGATCGGTGTGGAGCAGTCCTCACGGCGACCGGCCTCCATGAGGTTTACCCTGGTGAGGAACTCATTGGCGGCATAGACCCCTTTCAGGTTCTCGCCGGCGATGCCGAGCATCGTGGGAAGCCCGGCGCCGTTGGCGATAAAGACGGCGTCGAACTCCTCGCGCACCTCGGCGATGGTCAGGGTCTTGCCGATGATGACGTTGCACTCGATGGTGACGCCGAGCCGGCTGAGGACGGCGACTTCCTTATCGATGATCTCCTTTGGCAGCCGGAATTCCGGGATGCCGTAGCGCAGCACCCCGCCGGTGTCATGCAGAGCCTCGAAGATGCTGACACGATGCCCCTGACGGGCCAGTTCGCCCGCGGCGGTGAGACCAGCCGGGCCGCAACCGACGACGGCGACCGATTTGCCCGTAGGGGCGGGAGTCGGCTCCGGTATCAGGCGGTCCGGGTGAAACATCGCCCAGTCGGCCACGTAGCGCTCCAGGTAGCCGATCGCCACCGCCTCACCCTTGATGCCCCGGACGCAGAGCGCCTCGCACTGCGTTTCCTGGGGGCAGACCCTGCCGCACACGGCGGGGAGCGCGTTGTCGCCGCGCAGAATCTGTGCGGCGCGGGGGAGGTCTTCCGATGCCAGTGCGTCGATGAATTCGGGGATCGAGACGCCAACCGGGCAGCCGGCCACGCACGCCCTATTTTTGCACTGCAGACAGCGGCGCGCTTCGGCCAGAGCCTGCTCCGGGGTAAGGCCCAGGTTCACCTCCTCGAAGTTCCTGCTTCTTTCACCTGCGGGCAGTTCTGCCATGTGGGCCCGCTCTATAGCCATGCGCTCCTTTGCGGTTAACTTGTTGCTCACCGTGCTACCTCCTTACCTATCTTGCAATCCGCTGCAGAGTGTCTCACCGCCTCCTCCTTCCGGTAACTGGTAAGGCGGTCGCTCAGCCCGTCGAAATCGACCAGGTGAGCGTCGAATTCCGGCCCGTCGACACAGGCGAACTTGGTTTCATTTCCCACCTGCACGCGGCAGCCGCCGCACATGCCGGTGCCGTCGATCATGATCGGGTTCAAGCTGACGATAGTCTCGATCCCGGGTTTGCGGGTCATTTCCGCCACCGCCTTCATCATTGGGACCGGCCCGACCGCGAAGACCGCCAGAGGAGCGCGCTCCGGGTCGGCGATCATTTCGCCCAGCGGACCGGTGACAAACCCTTTGGTGCCGAGGCTGCCGTCCTCGGTGGTGATCAGCAAGCTCTCCGAGAGCGGTGCCAGCTCGTCGGCCAGTATGATGTAGCGCTCGGAGCGGCCGCCGATGATGGTAGTTATCTGGTTGCCGGCCTCCGCCAGCGCCTTCACCAACGGGAAGAGGACCGCGGTCCCGACGCCGCCGCCGACGCAGGCGACCCGTCCCCAGTTGGTGATGTGGGTCTCCTTGCCGAGCGGTCCGGCCACGTCCCTGATGGAGCCCCCCACCGGCGTGTCCACGATCTTGCGAGTCGAGGCGCCGATCGCCTGAATGAAGAGGGTGATGGTGCCGGTTTCGGGGTCAGCGTCACCGATAGTCAGCGGGATCCGTTCCTCGCCCTGGGCCAGTCTTACCATCACGAACTGTCCGGCTTTTCGGGCGCGAGCGATCCGCGGAGCCTTCACCACCATCTTGTGGAGGTTTTCGGCAAGGATTTCGTTGCTTACAACTTCGAACATGGGGTCACCTTTTGTGGGGTATTTGGTACAGCTTTCTCAGATTAGTTAGTAAGATAGCAGCAGCCGGGGGCCTTGGGCAAGCACGTATACACCCAAAGGGGAAGGGGAGGGACAATTGACAACGGATTGGAGTCTGGAGTGGCCCCGGAGGCTGAGATTGAGGTCAGAGGTCGGAGGTCTTCACCCTCCAGGTAGCGCAGATAATTCCCACAAAGATAAGCGTTATCCCCGCGACATGGAAGAGATGCAGGCGCTCCCCCAGGAAAATGACCGCCAGAATGGTGCTGAAGGCGGGCATCAGGTGCACGAACTGTCCCCCTATATGCGGCCCGACCTTGCGCAGACCGCTGTTCCATGCGGTGAAGGCGACCACCGAGGCGAGGACTCCGACGTAAGCGATGCTCAGCAAGGTCGGAGTGTTCGGCGTCATCAGCTGCCCGCCAGCAATCTCCCAGGCATAGAAAGGGACCAGGAATACCAGTCCGCAGGCCGCAATGCAGAACAGAAACAGGAACGGGTTCAGTCCCTGCGGATAGCGCCTGATGGCTACCGAATAAAGGCCCCAGGCGACCGCGGCCAGAAGAACCAGCAGGTCACCCCTGTTGAAGCTGAGCGTGAGGATGCGGGAGGGATCGCCCTGCAGGATGATGGTAGCCACGCCGGCCAATGAGAGCGTAATGCCGGTGTGCTGGCGCAGGGAGACCTTCTGACCGTAGAAGATGCGTGCGAACATGATGATGAAGACGGGGATGGCCGAATTCACCAAGGCGGCATTAATGGCGGTAGTCGTATGCATCGCCGTGTAGATAAGGAAATTGAAGAGCGTGACCCCGAACAGGCCGCAGATCCCGATCAACTGCAGGTTGCCCCGCACCAATGGCCACTCGCGGCGCAGTCGCGGCAGGGCGACAGGAGCAAGCACCACCAGCGCCACCACCCAGCGCCAGAAGACGAAGCCGGCAGGCGGGATGACGTCGTTCATCGCCCGGCTGATCACGAAATTGCCTGACCAGATCAAGGCGCTCAAGGTTAGAAGGAGATACGGCATCCAGAGTTCCTAGTGTTTTGAAGTGATAGGTCGCATTGGTGGCGTCTAGGTAGAGGGTAGAAAAGAGTCCCCTCGCCCTCCGGGAGAGGGGCAGAGGTGAGGGAGATGCAACGAAGTGGTAAAGCTTAGCCTGCGGCAGAACAACTAATCAGGCAGCGCCTGTTGAGGCAAAGGAATTAAGATCGTGTTTTCGGATGATCGGCGCTGGAGACGTCACAGTCTGGCAGATAAAGGGCATTCACAGGCCTAATCTTTATGGATGTTTTGATGCTGACAACGATATGTGTCTTAACTTGCTTAATTTAGATAGTTTTTTAAAGGACATTGCATTTCTTTTGTCCTTAATGGGCTGCATGTTGTCTAATAGGGTGAGCCATGATAACCGTCATCACAAGCGAAGACCGGCTGGTGCAGATAGGAAATAAAATCCGCGCCGCCCGAGACTGCTGCTGCCTAAGCTGATGAGTGGGGAGATAAGCATATGGGTGACGAGCAAAGACGGACTGGCTTACCCCTGATTGTAGCCTGACCTGCGAGATTTCCTCTGGGGAGAGGTGTTCTACCACAGTAAGGCACGATCAAAGTCGTGCATGGTCTTGTAATCAATAATTCCGATTTCGTGCAGATCATTCGCAAATTCGTGAACTGCCGCTGCTACGTCACTTCTGAATTTTTTTGTAATCTTTGTTTACCTCTGTTAAAACTCACGAGTGACTCAGCTTTGCGCTAGCCAAACGATTGAGACTCACTCCTGCTTCTGCAGCTTGGATTGCTAGCTGGCGGTGAACGTCAGGCGGGATGCGCACCATGAACTTCCCGCTGAAATGCTTGCAGGCGATGGGCTCAGGAACTGATTCTCCGTTTTTCAGCATGTCTGCAATAACTTCTTCAACAGTCTGGCGGATACCTTTTAATGCAGATTCAGGAGTTTGAGAAAGCCAGCTTAAGCTCGGGAATTCTGCACACAGCCCCACGTATTCGCCGTCATCTTCAGACCAAGTTATCCGATAGGTATATTTGTTATTTTCCACTGCCATGCTCAACCTCCAACCGTTCTATTGCTTTGAGAACCTGTTTAACTTGATAAACTTTGGCTCTGCCCTTGTCATTTTGGATGTTCAACCTTGGGTCGCCAGCCCATTGAGTCTTATACACACGATGGCTTCCTGTTGTCTGACGCGCTGGGCCAAAATAATAGTCACACACTCTGCAGAGATCGGCAAAGCGAACTCCAGTGGGATTAGCGCGCATGGTTTCAAGGATTTCCTTTGGATGGCCCATGCTGGAAATGATACCAATAGTGATACTTAAATGTCAACGGGAGGAGTTATTTTTAGCGTGAGGTGTGGCTAAAACAAAGGGGGGAAGGCTTACGCCCTCCCCCTCGATGCTTCTCAATCTGTAAGTCCTTTAGAACTCCTGCGACATCGCCTTTACTTCCCGAGCCGTGAAAACCGGGCCATCCTTGCAGACATAGACGTTGCCGACGTTGCAGCGGCCGCACTTGCCGACGCCGCATTTCATCCTGTTCTCCAGCGTGGTGTAGATGGCGTCGTCGGAGAAGCCGAGACGCTCCAGCACCGGGAGGGTGAACTTGATCATGATCGGCGGCCCGCACACGAGCGCTATGGTGTTCTCGGCGCTCGGCGCCGCTTCCTCCAGCACGTTCGGGACGAAGCCGACCTTGCCGTCAAAGTCCGGGCCGTTGCCGCCGGGATCGACGCATTTCACCAGCCTGACGTCGGAGCGCTCCTGCCATTCGGCAAGCTCGCGCTTGTACACCAGGTCGCTCTCCGAGCGGGCACCATAGACTATGGTAATATCGCCGAACTTCTCGCGCAGGTCGAGACAGTTCCAGATCACCGTCCTGAGCGGGGGGAGGGCGATGCCGCCGGCGATGAAGACCAGGTTCTTGCCGTAGAACTGCTCGATCGGGAAGGAGTTGCCGTAGGGACCGCGCACGCCGACGGTGTCGCCGACCTCCAGCCCCCTGAGCGCCTCGGTCACCCGGCCGACCCCCCTGAAGCAGCACTCGATGTACCCCTTGCGGGTCGGCGGAGAGGCGATGCAGAAGGTCGACTCCCCGGAGCCGAAGGCGGAGTACTCGGCGAACTGCCCGGCGCGGAAGTTGAAGCTTTCA
>Ga0209212_1009327_pt1 | contig 10259 bp, 7 predicted proteins | sample RifGroC2_FD_183996 | JGI IMG/M metagenome (GOLD analysis project Ga0209212, IMG submission 183996) | Groundwater microbial communities from Rifle, Colorado, USA - Groundwater C2 (SPAdes) (version 2) | ecosystem: Environmental > Aquatic > Deep subsurface > Groundwater | place: Rifle, Colorado... | reverse complement strand
ACAGTATTTGATACAGAATTGGCGTGGGTTCCAGTCGCGATTATCGCAAATCAGGGTGTTGGACTTCCTTCGGGCAATATCAGCGCAGAGCAGACACAATATCTGTTTGTAACCGGTCGTATGCCAAGCGGCGAAAACCTCGCGGCTGCGACACGAGATTCAGGTTCAGGCACTCGCAACGCGTCGATGAATACCCTGGGAATAGACCCAAGCTGGGCAAGAGGCGACAACTTCGGCGCCAAATTCGATACTGAATCGGACGCGGTCGCGACAACAAAGACCGGCCAAAATCATAGAATCAGTAATTGCGGCGGTTCAGGCATAATGGAAAATGCCGTTCAATACAGCCGACTGGCTGTTGGTTATACAGGACTTTGCAGTGCAAGCAGGGCAAACACCGATGCCATAAGCGGCAAATACGAAATATGCAGCGTCAAAAATGTAGGCGGTTCGGTTTATGTCCGCCCGACTCTTGATAACATCCTCAACAACAGCGATGTCAACAGCGGCTGGAGAATCGGCGGAAATGAAACATTCGCAACCGTAGGCAGTACAGATATATCCGCAGCTTATCAAATGTCAAATCCGTATGCCGCCGCGTATATAAACAATATAACCGCCAGCATAGCGGATTTCATTAGCTCTCCGGGGCTGAACGCAAATTATAATATGCCCGGCGAATATCTGGCAAACCAATATTTCCTCGTAGCGGCTATTGATACGATACCGTCTCCAACCGCCCCAACTTCTTTTATAGCCAATGCTAAGCTCAATCAGAGTTTGCAGGATTGGGTTGCCGCCAGCGCACACGAGCTTACTACTACCCCTGTTCCGGCATTCGGCTCGGTCAAACCGTCAGGCATAGTGCCGGTAAGAGTAGATATTGCCGGCAGCGGAACATACAGTGATGGAAGAACGTCAACCTACATTGATAACGGCGGAAACGTCATAGCCGCCGGTACAACTCTGTCAGAACGCAATAAGGTTGCAGGCGATTTCAATTACACAGGAAGCGAAAAACACAAACGCAATATGAACGATATAGCCAAAATGGTGGAAGCTGTGAAGAATCCGCGAACTTTTGAACAGAATGTCAATCACGGCGGATATTATGGCACTCAAGTCGGCGATTATGTTGTACCGGAAGTTATCGGCGACTTTGACGGCGACGGCAACTTTGTCGCTGCTGACGTAAGGTATTTTGCCGATGGTCTGGCAATAGACTCCGTTAGCGGAAAACTCAATCGCAGTGAAGGTTTTGCAAGAGTTGACCAGGCTGATAAGGCCACAGGCGGAACTGGAAACTACTTCGGCACCACACTTGCCACAGGCAGAGTATATGAACCGAATTCCGGCTGGTCAAAAGCGGATATCGCCGGAGCAGATGCCAATGTAACGCCAGGCGCCAATCCCGTTGCCAATGGCGTTGTTAATGCAAAAGATATCGACTGGATGTATAAAGTGCTGCGAGGCGGCGTAAAGACTGCAGCTCTCGGCCAGACACTTCCGATCAATCCAAATGTACGTTCCAATGTTCTCGACTGGAACAATCTTGATGATGCAGCACTGATGGACTTAAGCTGTGATATGAACGGCGATTTACTTGTCGATGCCGAAGACATTGACGTGGTCGTGATAGATATTCTCGGTACTAACTACGGTGATGTCAATCTGGACGGCACAATCAATGCTGCCGACCGGGATATCATAACCGCCAATATCAGCACAAGTTATGGCAAAAGCTGGGCACAGGGTGATATCAACGGCGATGGATATGTAACCGCTGACGACCTGGAAATGTACAGAATGACTCTTCTGACTGTATTCAGTGAAAACTGGCTTGCCTCCTGCTCATCGCCGTCGTGGTGCGATGGTATGGACTATAATCACAGCGGCACAGTGAACTTTGCAGATTTCGCGACATTAGCGCAGAATTGGTAATCAGGAAACAATAAGCCTCACTCCAACGGGAAGAAGACGAAGAAGATGAAGAAGAGGCATGCAGGTGTGTCCCATAAAGGACGCACCTGTTTTTTTCTCATTTTAACCAAAATTTAACATTAAAAAAACACTCATTTAACAATTCTTATTTAAACTCCTGACAGAAATTTTCGGCAGAAGTGTTTCTGTCGAGCAGTTAAATTTTTTAAGGAGATATGAATGAAACATGGAATTGTAATAATGGCGGCGATATGTTGTATTTCAGCCTGTGCCGTCAGCGTCAGGGCTGATGAGATGGCTGATTTGAAGCAGCAAATTGCCGAGCTTCAGCAGAAAGTCGCGTCTGTCGAGGCAAAACAGACACAGCAGCAGGTGCAGGTCGATGAAAGAATCACCAAATTAGCAGAAAAACAGTCCAGCGTGCCTGATAGTTTAAAATGGGCAGAAAAAATCAAATTCAGTGGCGATTTCAGATACCGCCACGAGTCCATCAATTCGCAAAGCAGCGGCACGGAACAGGCCGGAAAAAACAGTAACCGTATCCGCGCAAGAATCGGCATCGGCGTAAAAATCAACGAAGATTGGGATTTAGGTTTCAGATTGGCCACAGGCTCTTCGTCAGACCCATCTTCGACAAACCAGTCTCTTGACAATGGTTTTGCGAAGAAATCTGTTTGGCTCGACCTGGCATATTTCGACTGGCACCCCAAAAAATATGAAAATCGCCTGAATATTTATGGCGGTAAAATGCCAAATCCGTTTTACAGAGCGGGCAATAACCAGTTAGTCTGGGACGACGATGTGAATCCTGAAGGTATTGCGGCAAAATATGTTATGCCTCTGCCAGGCACAGGAAACAACCTGTATATCAATGGCGGCGGATTCTGGCTAAGGGCCGACGATGGCGATACAGCATCAACAAGCGGAGCGTCTGTTTTTGGCATTCAGAGTTATGTAAAGCACGAGTTTGAGAACAAAAATTATATGCTGGGCGGCTTGAGCTATTATACGTTCGGCAACATCGAGGGCAAAAACGGTTTATACAGCACCACAAACAAATACGGCAACACAATGACCGGCGCCGGAACAACCGCAAGTCCGTATAAATACTCGATGAATTATAATGTTCTGGAAGCATTCGGCGAGTATGGCTTTAAATTCGCCGATAAACCGACAACTGTCTATGGCAGTTATGTAAAGAACCTCGAAGCAACGACTTCAAAAAGTACCGGCTGGCTGATTGGAACAACATTCAACAAGGCCAAAGAACCGAAATCATGGGAATTGGGCTATAACTATCGCAATCTCCAGGCGGACGCGGTTTTAGGCGTTCTGACCGATTCTGATTTTGTCGGAGGCGGAACAAACGGAAAAGGCCACTGCTTCTCTGGAAAATATCAGTTCACCAGAAATATTCAGGGCGGTCTTACCTACTACCTAAGCCAAAAAGGCGATGCGGGCGACGCGTACCGCAGACTTATGGCTGACATAATATTTAAATTCTAATGAAATTCTAATGTTGTTCTAACACAATTTTAACAATAACAAAGTATAAGTTTAAAAGGAGTATTAAAAATGAAAAAAAATCTATTTACAATGGTATTGGTTCTGACAGCGGTGTGGGTATGCAATCTGTCCGCGGCAGAAAAAACTTTGCAGATTGAAGGCTCAACGACAGTCGGACCTATAGCCGATGCGTTCACAGAGGCCTTCAGTCAGGCGTATCCTGATGTAAAAATCACGGTAACCAAAAACGGAAGCGGCAATGGCGCAGCAGCTCTTGTAGATAGCCGCTGTGATATCGCGATGATGAGCCGGTTTATGAAACTTGATGAATTCACGGCATCAGTGGATAAAGGCATAATGCCTGTCGCTCACGCCATAGCGATGGATGGTATATGCATAATCGTCCACCCTTCAAACCCCGTAACCGAACTTAGCCTTGCGCAGCTCCACGATATATTCACAGGAGCCGTAAAAAATTGGAAAGAATTAGGCGGCCCGGATATGCCGATTGTCGCAATCAGCAGAGACACATCTTCGGGAACTTACGAAACTTTTGACCATTTCGTCATGAGAAAAGACAAGATGGATGCGAGCATCGAATATGTAAGCTCTAACCCGCAGGTACACTCAAGGGTCAAAACGACTGCCGGAGCAATCGGATATGTAGGCGTAGGCTTTCTCGATGCCGAAGTCAAAGGCCTCAAAGTGAATGGCATTATGCCGTCAAAGCAAACAGTTGCCGGCGGCACATACCCGCTGTCAAGGCCGCTGTTTCTGTTCACAAACGGCTATCCTGCGCTGGGAACAATAAGCCATAAATTCTGCACTTTTTATCTTACTGAAAAAGGACAGGAAATTATCGAGGCCAAGGGGTTTGTGCCTGTAACAAAGTATTAACGGATTTGAATGGAATACAATAAAGCACAAATGAATACAGAGCCAAAGACTGACAACCGGTCTTTGGCTCTTACTGCATTGGAAGATTTTAAAGGCTTTGCTTTTTATCATCTTGGCAGATTTAGTCTGTTCGCAGTTTCGTTCAGTACCGTTTTGATTGTTCTGCTGATATTCTTTTTTGTAATACAGCAGGGTCTGCCGTTCTTCAAAAATTTCGGCATAACAGAGTTCTTCACATCAAAACAATGGTATCCTGAAGCCGGTGAACCGAAATTCGGGGCATTGTCTATTATTGTAGGTTCTCTTTATGTAACAATCGCAGCCCTGATTTTATCAGTCCCGATGGCAATTTTGACGGCTGTTTTCTTGAGTGAAATCGTTTCGCACAAAATCAGAAATCTTGTCAAACCTGTGATAGAATTACTGGCGGCGATACCATCGGTAGCTTATGGTTTTTTTGCCGTGCTTGTTTTGGCTCCGTTTCTTCAGACCGAATTCGGCCTTTCTACAGGCACAAACGCTCTAAACGCGTCAATAATTCTTGCAATAATGGCTTTACCTACAATCATCAGCGTCGCCGAGGATTCAATTACAGCAATAGGCAGAGACTTGCGGGAGGCTTCTTATGGCCTGGGGGCTACTCGTTTTGAGACGATTTTTTTCGTTGTTATTCCAGCCGCTCACAGCGGAATTATAGCTGCAATCGTTTTGGGAATGATGCGGGCGATAGGCGAAACTATGGTTGTCTGGATGGCCAGCGGAAACGCAAATCAGATACCGTCGCCATGGTGGGATTTAACACAATCTGTCAGAACGATGACGGCAACAATCGCAGGCGATATGGGCGAAACATCCAAAGGTTCGCCTCATTATCAGTCGCTTTTCGCGATAGGAATTATACTTTTGGCGATGACATTTTTATTGAACATTGTAAGCGAATACTTCTTAGCCTCGGCAGGGAAGAACAGCAGGAAAAAATAGTATATGCGGTTTATCATAAGACATATAACGGATAAGATTTTCACAGCGTTGACAGTATTAAGTGTTGTTGTGCTTGTCGCTATTCTTGCCGTGATACTTACGCCGATACTATGGAAAGGTTTTTCTGCCGTTGTTTTTACCGGTACAATAGAATTCCGCAAGATGCAGCTCGATTTATTTAACAGAGGCGACATCGACGAACTGAACAAGGAAAATGCCCGCTCACAGCTTTACCGAAAAAAAATCTACGATACAATAGACAGATTCAAACAAAATATAGACGCTGAAACTCTGTGTGATAAGGCTGCCCAAATTTGCAGAACCTTTGGAAAAGAGCTCCAGCGTAAAAATATGCCAGGCGCAGAATACCAGCAGCTTCGTTCGCTCAGCAGAGAGATTAGGGATAAACTTCAAATTGCGTTTAATAGCAGCAATAAAAAAATTGTCGATGAAAACATAAAAGATGTTTTAAAATACAAAACCGATATTAGATTCAAAGACACTTCGGCTGCGGAATTGTTTGCCATAGCGGAAAATTTTGCCGCCGACATCAAAAACATCGACCTTGCCAAACGTCAGGAATATGCTTATGCCCTGAAAGAATTTGAAAATATCACCGTAAAGCTGCTTGGGTATAATCCGTCCACGCCCGTGCCTGCTTTGAAAATGAATAGATATGGTGCAACGAGGTTAAATATTGCCAAAAAAATTCTTAACCAATTGCTCTTGCTGGAAAAATGGGAACAGACTTCACCCGGCAAACCGATGGTCAAAATATCTACGCCAAGAGCCCGGTTGTTTGCAGGCACAGAAATTGAGCCGCTGTTTGATTATATTCGGGATAACATCGATGAAATGCTTATTCCAAAACGAACTTTCTACTGGCAATATCTCATTGACAGCAGTACGCCCGGCCATTATTTCGGCGGCGTAGGGCCGGAAATCCTCGGCACACTGCTTTTGACGCTTGCCTCGATGGTTTTCATTTTCCCGATTGGAATAATATCTGCGGCGTATCTTGCCGAGTGCCCATCAGACAACTTTATAATAAAAATTATCCGTATGGCTATAAATACTCTTGCCGGTGTTCCGAGCATCGTATTCGGCTTATTCGGTCTGGCGTTTTTCGTGCTTTATCTTGTGCCATTATTTGGCGGCCCATCGAAGCCGTGCATATTGACAGCGGCTTTGACTTTGGCGGCACTTACATTGCCGGTGATGATACGCGCGAGCGAAGAAGCGATTCGCAGCGTTCCGCAAAGTTATAAAGAAGCATCGCTCGGCCTGGGTGCGGGCAAATTAAGAACTTTTATTTGTGTAATTCTGCCGGCGGCTTTACCGGGAATTTTAACGGGAATAATTCTGAGCATCAGCAGGGTCGCAGGCGAAACAGCCCCAATTTTGTTCACAGGCGCAATCGCGTTTGGCCCAATGCCCAAAAATGCTTTTGACCCCACATGCACGCTTTCCTACGGCAGTTATGACATCGCGGTAGGCGATAGGCTAGCATCTCTCGTTCCGCACAATCAATACGGTATGGTGGCGACACTGATAACGCTTGTTTTTTGTTTAAACATCGCTGCGATAATTATGCGGGCAAAAATTTCAAGAAAGCTAAAAGGGCAGTAAATTTATGACCGACAAAAAAGCCATAATCAAAGCCGACAACTTCTGCTTTTACTACGGGACAAAAATCGGCGTAGAAAATATATCTATGGAGATATATCCAAAAAGCGTTACTGCTATAATCGGCCCAAGCGGTTGCGGAAAAAGCACTTTCCTGCGGAGCATAAATAGAATTAATGACCTGATTGGCAATACCACAAACAACGGCGTATTGCTGGTGAAAGACCATAATGTATATGACAAAAACACCAATCTGGCAAACCTCCGGCAGCAGGTCGGTATGGTTTTTCAAAAGGCAAACCCATTTCCCAAAAGCATTTTTGATAATGTAGCTTACGGCCCCCGTTTGCAGGGCATAAAAAAACGATCCGATTTGCAGCGGATAGTCGAAGAAAAACTAAAAGCTGCCGCTCTCTGGAACGAAGTCAAAGATGATTTAACTAAATCCGCTCTCGCCCTATCCGGCGGCCAGCAGCAAAGGCTCTGCATCGCTCGTGCGCTTGCAACCAATCCCGATATTTTGCTGATGGACGAACCCTGCTCAGCCCTCGACCCTATCGCCACGGGAAAAATCGAAGACCTCATAGATAAACTTCAAACAGATTACACAATAGTCATTGTAACGCACAATATGCAGCAGGCGGCAAGAGTGAGCAAAAGAGCCGCGTTCTTCTGCCTGGGCAATCTTATAGAATACGACACAACCTCGACGATATTCAGCAATCCTTCAAAAAAACAAACTGAAGATTACATTACTGGAAGGTTCGGTTAATATGCCAAAACAATTACAAAAAGAAATAGAAATTATAAAAAATAGAATACTTAATCTTAGCAATCAAGTAAAAACCGCTGTCCATGATGCTACGGTTGCCATCGAACAAAGAGATGGCAAGTTAGCTCGGAAGGTAATAGAAAATGATACTGTAATAGACAGGCAGGAAATTGAGATTGAGGAGGAATGCTTAAAAACGCTTGCTTTGCACCAGCCGGTTGCCATAGACCTCAGATTTATTATCGCAATGTTAAAAATAAACAACGACCTTGAGCGAATCGGCGATTTGGCCGTGAATGTGGCAGAGCGAGCGGCTTTTCTGGCGACACAGCCTAAACCTGATATGTCTTTTGATTTTGTCGGTATGGCTAATGCCGCACAATCAATGTTGACGAAAAGTCTTGATGCTTTTGTTAACCTAAACATTAAACTTGCAAAAGAAGTCAGTACCAGCGATGATATAATTGACGCTATGAATCGCCAAATGTATATAAAAGTACAGCAGGCAATTCTCGCCCATCCTGAACAGATGGAGTCTCTAATCAATATGCTTTCTGTTTCCCGATATCTGGAGCGGATAGCAGACCACGCCACAAATATCGCAGAAGATGTAATTTATATGATTGAGGGACAAATTGTTCGACACAGAACAGAAGACTATAAATAACCGGAAGGGTAGCCATATTTATTCAGTGTCCGTTTTACAAGCACCATTATTTTTACACGCATGTTTTCTTTCATAGCCCAATCAATACCAATGTTTCTCTGTACTTTGTCTGCGATCTCACGGGCAATGGTGCGAATTTCTCATTATAATTAATTGCAAATAAATAACTTATGTAAAATGAGCGTTAACAGCCCTTTAATAGCAGCCAAGAATTAAGCGAATTGTAATGTTCCAAAGCAAAAATGACGATAACTCTGTCATAACTAACATGTTGCAGTAGTGCTGAAGAGGTACTTATGGGTCATGTGAGGCTTGGGAAATTAGCGAGAACTAAAAAATGGCGTGAGGTTATTGAACTCAGTAACCATTCACAGAAAATCTTATAAAAACCTCAAAATGTTAAAATAGATAATTTGCGCTTTTGCAAATAATATGCTACAAAACGGGCATGAATGCAAAAGACCTGCTTATTGAAAAACAAGCTGAAGAAATAAAGACGCTCAAAGAGTATATAGAAGCTCTTGAGAGAAAAATACAATTGCTTGAAGAAAAGATTGCTCGGCTGGAAAAGAACTCCTCAAATTCTTCCAAACCGCCATCATCTGATATCATCAATCCACAGTCTGCAAACAACAAAAAGAAGAAACGAAGAATCGGCGGCCAACAGGGACATCCCAAATATAACAGGGCTCTTTTCGAAGCTGATGAAATCGACCAAACGGTCATCCATAAAATATCAGTTGAAGAAATACGCCGTCGCGGATTAATTCCGCTCGACAAAACAGAATCAGTGCTTCAGCAGATTGACCTGCCGGAGAAACTGTTCAACGTCATTGAGCATCGTGTGCAATTATACGTTGATCCCAATGGCGAAATAGTTAAAGCAAAGCTGCCAAAAGATGTTCGCAAAGCAGGATTGTTTTCAACTCGAATGACAGCATTGACAGGCTATCTGAAGGCTCGCGGCCATATGAGCTATTCAACATTGCAATCGTTCTTCAATGATATAATGAACCTCAATGTTTGTCAGAGTTACCTGGCGAAGATATGCACTCAAAAGCTCTCACCTGCATTACAGCCTGCTTATACAGAAGTCGGACAATTTATTCGTAATGCTCCCGTTGTTGGCACCGATGAGACAGGACATAAAAATCCTGCATACAAATCGGCATGGACATGGTGTCAGCAAACACCGGAAGCTGTATTCTTTCATATCAGCAACTCAAGAGCATCGCAAGTGCTGCTGGATATTCTCGGCAGAGATTACAGCGGAGTCATAACATGTGATTATTTCTCCGCCAATAAGAAGTTTATCAGATTAAGCAATGCTTTGGTTCAATACTGCTGGGCTCATCTGATTCGCGATATTAAGTTTTTGTTGACGCTTAGTCATAAAACTCTTAAACGCTGGGCTAAAACGTTGCTGGCTGTTTTGCGAAAAATCTTCAGATTATGGAAAACTCGTCTATGTCGCCATTTTGGACGTTATAAGAGGTCGATTGAAAAGCTGAAGAACGCTTTTCTGCAGAAAGTCCGCCGACCACCAGATCATAACGAAGCAATAAATATCAAAAACCGATTTGTTGACGGTGTCGAGAAATGCTACTTCTTGTTTTTAGAGCGGGAAGGTGTCAGTCCGACGAATAATCTCAGCGAGCAGGCTATACGTTTTGTTGTGATAGATAGGCGAGTTACGCAGGGCACAAGGAGTTGGTCTGGCATGCGTTTTTGCGAACGGGCCTGGACGGTTGTCGCTACTTGTGCTCGGCATAAACGCAGCGTTTATGATTTCTTCGTTGATGCCCTTAATGCAACCTATGCTGAAGCTCCATACCCCAAACTAATCCCAGCAAAACTGTGAATGGTTAC
>Ga0209212_1009326_pt1 | contig 10259 bp, 7 predicted proteins | sample RifGroC2_FD_183996 | JGI IMG/M metagenome (GOLD analysis project Ga0209212, IMG submission 183996) | Groundwater microbial communities from Rifle, Colorado, USA - Groundwater C2 (SPAdes) (version 2) | ecosystem: Environmental > Aquatic > Deep subsurface > Groundwater | place: Rifle, Colorado... | reverse complement strand
AGGCACCCGGCTGCTCAAGCTCTGGTCCCAACGCAGGCTGGGCGGGATCACCGGCGACATCATCGGCTGTATCAACGAGCTGAACGAAATCCTGGCGCTGATATTGATCTCGGCCTTGCCGCAATTCCCATTAATAAAATAGACTATGACGGATACCACACCACATCACCCGACCGTCCTGCTGGAAGCCTTCTCCAAGGGACAGTTCATCCGTTCCTTCCGCTTTGACGGGCTGGAAACCGTTATCGCGGCCTGGTCACCCGAAGAGGTTCTTCCAGCCCTGGCACAGGTCGAGCAGGCCGTTGCCCAGGGCAGGCATGCAGCCGGCTTTGTAAGCTACGAGGCAGCCTCAGCCCTCAATCCGGAGCTGTCCGTGCTGGAAGCGGGCGATCTGCCGCTGGCCTGGTTCGGCATCTTCAGCGAACGTCTGACCGGCACAGCCGGGGCGGATGATCTCGAAACAGAAGACTGCCGCATATCGACGCCTGAGCTGGCCATAAACCACCAAGACTATATCGCGGCGGTGAACAAGATCCGGGAGGCCATCGCACGGGGAGAGACCTATCAGGTCAATTTCACCACACGGCAAAAATTCACCGTCTGCGGCGACCCCTTCACACTCTACCGCCGCATGTGTCGCAACCAGCAGGCCCCCTTTTGCGCCTGGCTCGACATCGGCGCCCACCGCATCCTGTCGGCCTCGCCGGAGCTGTTCTTCTCGCTGGAGAATGAGCTGCTGACCATGAAACCGATGAAGGGTACCGCCCCGCGCCGGCCGCGACCCGACGACGACCGCCGACAGCGCGAGCTGCTGGTCGCCAGCCCCAAGGAGCGGGCCGAGAATCTGATGATCGTCGACCTGGTGCGCAATGACCTGGCCACCATCGCCGAAACCGGCAGCGTTGCGGTAGCCTCGCTGTTCGAGGTGGAGACCTACCCCACCGTGCACCAGATGACCTCGACCGTCACCGCCCGCATCCGGCCGGAGGTCGGGCTGACCGACATCTTCCGGGCGCTGTTCCCCTGCGGCTCGGTCACCGGCGCCCCCAAACGGCGCACGATGGAGATTATCAAGGGATTGGAGACCGCGCCGCGCGGTGTGTACTGCGGGGCGATCGGCTACCTCTCGCCCGGCCGGGAAGCGGCCTTCAGCGTCGCCATCCGCACGGTAATCGTGGAAAGCGCCACGGGGAGCGCAGAGATCGGGATCGGCAGCGGCATCACCTGGGATTCGGACCCGGAGGGCGAGTTCCGGGAGTGCCTGGCTAAAAGCGCCTTCATGTACCACGACAGCAGTCCCTTCCAACTGATCGAATCGTTGAGACATGATCATGACGGCTACCTGCTGCTCGAGCGGCATTTGCAACGTCTGGCCGATTCGGCGGCCTATTTCGGTTTCCGCTTCGACAACGACACCCTGCGCAGGCAACTCGACCAGCTTGGGCAGAGTCTATCCGGCATCCACAAGGTACGGGTTGTGCTGGCCGATGACGGAACTGTCTCACTTGCGGCCGAGCCGATCAGCGAACCTGCCCCCAACGCAACTCCCGCTACGGTAGCGCTGTCGCGACAGCGGGTGACGTCGTCCGATCCGTTCCTGTACCACAAGACCACCCGCCGTGCCCTGTATGAGCGCGAACTTCGGGCACATCCGGACTGCTACGATGTCATCTTTCTGAATGAGCGGGAGGAACTGACCGAGGGAAGCTTCAACATCATCGTCGTCTCGCTGCGGGGAGAACTGCTGACCCCGCCCCTTGACTGCGGCCTGCTGCCGGGGGTACTGCGGGAGGAACTGCTGCAGGTCGGCGCGATCCGCGAGGCAATCCTGACCCTGGACGACCTGCACAGGGCCGACCGAATCTGGCTGGTCAACTCGGTGCGCGGCTGGCGGGAATGCAAATTAAAGAATAAATAATGGGTGTTCTGGGAGGTACGGGAATAATGGGAGTTATGTAAACCCCTTCAGATTCCCCATAATTCCCATTTCTCCCATAATTCCCATAATCAAGGAGAACTCTCATGCTGACCCAGATCGAATCCGCCCGCCAGGGCATCCTGACCCCCCAGATGATTGCCGTTGCCCAGGCGGAAGAGCACAGCAACGAATACATCCTCAAGATGGTGGCCGAAGGCAAGATCGTCATCCCCTGGAACCACAACCGCAAACCGGCGCGGATCGCCGGCATCGGCAAGGGGTTGCGCACCAAGGTCAACGCCTCCATCGGCACTTCCTCCGACATCATCGATTACGCCGCCGAGGTAGCCAAGGCGCGGGCCGCCCAGGAATCCGGGGCCGACACCCTGATGGAGCTTTCCGTGGGGGGCGACCTGGACCGGGTACGGCGCGAGGTGATCGCCGCCGTGGACCTGCCGGTGGGAAATGTGCCGCTTTACCAGGCCTTCTGCGAGGCGGCCCGCAAATACGGCGACCCCAACAAGCTGGACGAGGAAATGCTGTTCGACCTGATCGAGCAGCAGTGCGCTGACGGCATGGCTTTCATGGCGGTGCACTGCGGCATCAACCTCTGCACAATCGAACGTCTGCGCAAGCAGGGTTACCGCTATGGCGGCCTGGTCAGCAAGGGGGGGGTCTCCATGGTGGCCTGGATGATCGCCAACAACCGCGAAAATCCGCTCTACGAGAAGTTCGACCGGGTGGCAGGGATCCTGAAAAAGTACGACACGGTGCTGTCGCTGGGCAACGGCCTCCGGGCCGGCGCGATCCATGACAGCTCGGACCGGGCCCAGATCCAGGAACTGCTCTTCAACTGCGAACTGGCCGAGATCGGTCGCGATATGGGCTGCCAGATGCTGGTGGAAGGACCGGGACATGTGCCGCTGGACGAGATCGAGGGCAACATCCAGCTTCAAAAGCGGATGAGCGGAGGCGCCCCCTATTACATGCTGGGACCGATTACAACCGACGTGGCGCCCGGCTTCGACCACATCACCGCCGCCATTGGCGCAGCCCAGTCCAGCCGCTTCGGAGCCGACCTGATCTGCTACATCACCCCGGCCGAACACCTGGCGCTACCCACGGAACAGGATGTGCGGGACGGGGTCAAGGCGGCCAGGATCGCGGCCTACATCGGCGATATGAACAAGTATCCCGAGAAGGGGCGCGAGCGGGACAAGCAGATGTCCAAGGCGCGCCGCGACCTGAATTGGGATAAACAGTTTGAACTGGCGCTTTATCCCGAGGACGCCCGCGCCATCCGCGCCAGCCGGGTCCCGGAGGATGAGGCCACCTGCACCATGTGCGGCGATTTCTGCGCCTCGCGCGGTGCCGGCAAGCTGTTTGCCTGTGACCTGAAGGGTGATAAGATCTAGTTTGATTGAACCATCTCAAAAAGCATAATTCCCGCTGTTCAAGCACTTGGAGTTGTGCCATATTGTGCCGACTGCATTTTCATTAGCAGTGCCAACACTGTAATACCAATTTCAAATCAAAGATGCCGTCAAGGCGGCGAGGATTGAGGCGACGGAGGCATACATTCAGTATGTTGAGGAACCGAAGACGAGCCAACGAAGAGGCGCTTTGATCTGTAATCGGAATAACATGTGAAGTTGATCTCGCTGCATAATGGGGAGAACACTATGGGATACACCTCACCGATACGGAAATTCGTCAATCCGGAGATCGTCTACGGCAGCGGCGCACTGGGCCTTGTCGGGCAGTATGCCCGCACCTATGAAGCCCGCCGGGTGCTGGTGGTCTCCGACCCCGGCGTGATTGCCGCCGGCTGGACAGGGCGGGTCATCGCCAGCCTGGATAAGGCTGGTATTGAAAGCGTCCTGTTTTCGTCAGTTTCCTCCAATCCGAGAGACTCGGAAGTCATGAGCGGAGCGGAGCTGTATCACAACTCGGGCTGTGACGCCATCATCGTAGTGGGTGGCGGCAGCCCCATGGATTGCGCCAAAGGGATCGGCATCGTCAGTACCAATCAGTGCCACATCCTGGAATGCGAGGGTGTCGATCAGGTGGCGCATCCCATGCCCCCCCTGATCTGTATCCCGACCACCGCCGGAAGTTCGGCGGACGTCTCGCAGTTCGCCATCATCACCAATTCCGCCGAACAGGTCAAGATAGCCATTATCAGCAAATCTACCGTGCCGGATGTGGCCCTGATCGATCCTGAAACAACCACGACCATGGATGCCTATCTCACGGCCTGTACCGGCATGGATGCCCTGGTGCATGCCATCGAGGCCTATGTCTCCAACGCCAGTTCCCCCTTGACCGATCTGCACGCCCTGCAGGCCGTACGCCTGATCAGCTCGAACCTCCTGACCGCCATCGCCGAGCCATATAACCTGGCAGCACGCGACGCCATGATGCTCGCCAGCCTGGAGGCGGGACTGGCCTTTTCCAATGCCAGCCTGGGCGCCGTACATGCCATGTCCCACAGCTTGGGCGGGTTCTTTGATCTGCCCCACGGAGAATGCAACGCCCTGCTTCTTGACCATGTGGTCGCGTATAATTTTCAGGCCGCAGTTGAGCGCTACCGGGATATTGCCGTAGCCATGGATATTGCAGCCTCCGGCCTGACTCCGGAGCAATGCCTGGCAGCCCTGACCGGGGCAATTCACAATCTCCGCACCCAGGCCGGCATTACGACCTCACTGAGGGCTGTCGGAGTGACAGCGGCCAACATCCCGGCACTGGCCAGGAAAGCAATGAAGGACGCCTGCATGGTTACGAACCCCCGTCGCCCGACTGCGGCCGACATTGAGGCCATCTATGAACAAGCCCTCTAACGAAGAAGAGGATTGGGAAAGCCGCCGGGAGCAGATCATCGGGCTGGGTGAACACTCTGCCCGGAAAAGCTACTATCCGGAGCTGCAGCAGCGTATCCATGAGCTCGAAGCCACCAAAACGACGCTGGCCTCGGCCAACCTTCAACTCCAAGCCGTACTCAATGCCGCCTCTGAATTTTCCATCATCGCCACTGACCAGGATGGCCTGATCACCATCTTCAACCGCGGCGCCGAAAAGATGCTGGGATATACGGCTGAAGAGATGGTCGGCCAACTTACGCCCCTGGCGATACATCTTGCCTCGGAAATCAATGAGCGGGCTATAGAGCTGAGCAATGAACTGGGTAGGCCGGTCGCCGGTTTCAGGGTGTTTGTGGAGCACGCCCGCGACGTGGGCGCGGAACAGCACGAATGGACCTATCTGCGCAAGGATGGCAACCGGCTCATGGTCAGCCTGACGGTGACGGTTATTCGCGACGAGCAGGGCAATATCAGCGGCTTCCTCGGAATCGCCGAGGACATCACTCGACGCAAGGCTACGGAGCGCCAGCTTAAAGAAAACGAAGAGCTGCTGGGCAATATCATCAACACCATACCGAATCCGATCTTCTACAAAGACTGCAACGGCTTCTACACCGGCTGCAACGATGCTTTTTGCAGCTATCTGGGATTTCCCAAGGAAAAAATAATCCATTCTACCGTTTATGATCTTGCTCCAAAGAAACTGGCCGATATTTACCACCAGGCCGATCTTGACCTCATGCAGAAAAAAGGTACACAGGTATATGAAACGTCCGTGCGCTACGCCGATGAAAAGATTCACGACGTGATCTTTTACAAATCCACCATGCTCCGCGAGGATGGAACACTACGCGGACTGGTCGGTGTCATGCTGGACATCAGCGAAAGAAAACAGGCGGAAAAGGAGCTAATTCAAAAGGAAGAGCTCTTTCATCTGCTCTTTGAAAAGTCCGGCGACGCCAATCTGCTGATTGACGGCACCGCCATAATCGATTGCAACGAAGCCACGCTCCGCATCCTGGGTTATACAGACAAACTGCAGATTATCGACACCCACCCCGGTGATATTTCGCCGGAATTTCAGCCGGACGGCAGACGCTCCTCGGAGAAGGCGAACGAGATGATGCTGTACGCCTACGAGCAAGGCAGTTACCGCTTTGAATGGCTATACCTCCGGATGAACGGCACCCCTCTGCCGGTCGAGGTCATGTTGACCGCCATCCCGATGCACGAACGCTGGCTTCTCCATACCGCCTGGCGCGACCTGACCGACCGCAAGCAAGCCGAAGAAGAAAAAGAAAGGCTGTCCCAAAGCCTTCTGCATGCCCAGAAGATCGAATCCATCGGCCGCCTGGCAGGCGGCGTGGCCCACGATTTCAACAACCTGCTGACTCCGATCATGGTCTATGCCGAAATGCTGCGCGCTTCATGCGGTACGGACGAACTCACCCTCAAAAAGATCGAAGGAATCATCAGCGCTGCCTGCAAGGCGCGCGACCTGACCCGCCAGTTGCTGGCTTTCGGACGCAAGCAGGTTCTGGAGATGAAGATTATCGATCTCAATCGGACACTTGAGGCTTTCAGTCCAATCCTCGAACGCACCATACGGGAAGACATCCATATCTCCCTCAAACTTGCGCCCAATCTGGGGAGCATCATGGCCGACCGCCCACAGATCGAGCAAATCATCATGAACCTGGCGGTCAACGCCCAGGACGCCATGCCCACGGGCGGTGCCCTGCTCATCGAGACAACCAATATTGTTCTGCACGAATCAGCCAGGACACATCCCGAACTCGCTACAGGGCCTTACGTCAAACTGAGTGTCAGCGACAGCGGCTGCGGTATGGACAAGGAGACTCTTGACAAAATCTTCGAGCCTTTTTTCACCACCAAGGAGCCGGGCAAGGGCACCGGCCTGGGATTGGCCACCGTGTTCGGGATCGTCAAGCAGCACAAAGGACACGTCAATGTCTATAGCGAACCAGGGCACGGCAGCACCTTTACCGTGTATTTCCCCCGACAGGACGGACAAGCGGGGATATACGACACGCCCAGGGTGCCGGAACTGGCTCGACTTCATCACAATGTCACCATCCTGCTGGTTGAAGACAACACCATGGTCAGGGAATTGGCCTATGAACTGTTGACCGATCAAGGTTATTCCGTCCTGATGGTTGAAGAACCGCTGCAAGCTGTAGCCCTGCTGGAAACCAACAGGGATGCCGTGGATCTGCTCCTGAGCGATGTGATCATGCCGGGATTAAGCGGACCAGCGCTATATGAGCTGCTGAAACCGCTCAAACCCGGGTTGAAGGTAATTTTCATGTCGGGCTACAACGAGGATATGATTGCCCATCAGTACATGCGTGGGGACAACCCAAACTATATTCAGAAACCATTCTCGTCCCATGATCTCCTGCAGAAGATCGATGAAGTTTTAAGCCAGCAACCTCCGCAAGCAAAAAGCGCAACAACAGGAACTCCATGACCCCTGCAACCCGCATCCACCTCATCCGCCACGGCCAGGTGGCAGGCTACGACCAGCCCCGCTACAACGGCCAGACCGATGTGGCTCTGACCGACGTTGGGATGGAGCAGTACCACCTGCTGAAAGAGCGTCTTGCCGGAACAAAAATCTCTGCCTGCTACACCAGCGACCTGTCGCGCTGCGCCATCGGCGCGGGGATCATCTGCGGCCAGCTCGGCATCGAGCCGGTTGCGCGGCGCGAACTGCGTGAGCTGAATATCGGTATCTGGGAAGGGATGACCTGGCAGGAGATCACCGAGCGCTGGCCTGTGGAGTGGCAGGCGCGACTGGCTGACCTGGTCAACTACCGGGTGCCGCAAGGGGAGAACCTGCTGGATGTTCAATCCCGGGTCATGCCGGTCATAGAGGAGATTATCGAGCGCCACAAGGGGCAGGAGATCCTGGTGGTAGGGCATGGCGGGGTCAACCGGGTCGTCCTGTTGAACGTCATCGGGGCGCCGCTGGATGGTGTATTCAATATCGAGCAGAACTACGGCTGCTACAACATCATCGATTATTATGCAGACGGCAGGGCCACGGTGAAGCTGCTGAACGGGTAACGGCTCGCAGGAGGCTAACCCCTCTAAATCTCCAGATTTAGAGGGGTTAGGGTTAGATTTAGATGGTACATGGTACTAGACACTTCTACCACAGAGACACGGAGGAAATCATTGAGAAAATCAGTTTTTTTGTAAGCACCAAAAAGATAAAGTTCAACAATCTCAAGCGAGGTTATAACCAAACGATTTTATTCTTTATTTTTTCTCCGTATCTCTGTGTCTCCGTGGTGAACTGCTTTTTCTGGTTAATTCCCTTATCTGCACACGAAACTATCCGACAAGGTCATTAGAAAAGCTACAATGTCATCTTCCTCCTGACCGTTCAGCCCGAGATTGCCGAGCTCAGTCGTATTGACATTTTCTGCGACATCCGGTGCAGGCCACATTCCGGTAATGCTTTTGGTGTTGTAATAATGAACTATCTCTTTCAATGTCTTGAAATAGCCGTTGTGAGAATAGGGTGCCGTAAGGGCAATATTTCTGAGCGTCATTACCTTGAATTTGCCGTTTTGCGCCGGATCGTTGACGATTTTGCCCAAACCCAGATCAGGATAGGGGCTGGGATTCATTTGGTAAAAAGGGTATTCCATGTTTCTCGGGATACCGAGATTGTCATAGGAAAAATCAGTAAACAGCGGCGGCGTTTTCCCGTCAACCGATGTGCTCGGATGACATGCGAAACAGTTACCCTTGCCGTTGAAAAGTTGAAGTCCCCGTTGTTCCTGAGCGGTCAAGGCAACCTTGCCTTTCAGGTAGAAATCGTATTTCGAAGTAAATCTGTTCACCTGATATGAGCGCTCAAAGGTTGCTATGGACTTTGCAATCAGGTTATATGCCGAGTTTGCATCATTCAGGGAATCCGGCCCGTATACCAGCTTGAACAGCCAGGCATAGTTTGAGTTTCTGACCGCCTGGACCACACCTTCCACGGTGTTGTTCATTTCAACCGGATTGAGAAATGGCCCCTTGGCCTGCTCCTCAAGGGTTGGAGCCCGCCCGTCCCAGAACTGTCCGCCAATATACAATCCGGTAAGGTCCTTGCCGAAGATCGGGCTGTATGCAGCATAGGCTGAACTCGGGGAATTTCTGCCGCCGAATTGGCCGGGCACTGCTCCTTCAGAGACCGGCAGTTGCTGGTCCGGATCGGCATAGCCTGCCACAGGCAGATGGCAGGAAGCGCATGCCTGCCCAATCGGATTGGAAAGGTGCTTGTCAAAATAGAGAAAACGACCCAGTTGTTGCTCAAGAGTGGATGGTGCTGATTTTGCGTTGGCAAGGCAAACGCTGGCAACCAGCACGAAAATTACCGCCATTGCTGTCCTGAACAAATTACCATTCATTGTTGTTCCTCCTGTTCTTCGTTGGATAGCTGTTCCGCATGATCTTCTCCACGTTTGTCATGTTAAGAAGACGTTTCAGGTGGCGGGTCAGGTGGTTCTGCTTTCCAATCGCTGTAATCAAGCAGAGCGGTATGGTATTGCTTTTCTGCCTGAAAACAGGTTGTGTCAAAGTAGCCGGATTCCACGATACACTCCAAGGACTTGCCGCACCACTCACCTATGAATTTGCCGCAACCGCCCGGCAAAGTGCTGCAGTTGGTGACAGAGAATGGAGTTTGAGTCTTCTTGTAGCAGTCATCGGCTGCATGCTTCTCCTTTACAGGCCGATTGTGCAGTTTATTCTGCCAACAGCAGCAGGCTCGGGCAGCGCTTCGTTCCGGGGCACATCCGCACATGGAGCAACAGCCTGAGCATTTCTCTGCAAACCTGACGGCAACGCCTTTGAAATCAGTGACTTTAGTGGCAAATGGAATCAAGAAAATGGTGCAGTAAATAATCAAGACCGATATGACGAGGATAGAGCGGCAAGTTTTCTTCATGCTCTTGCCTAATGGTGAACTCCTTACTGCAAGGTAGTTTATGCTGTATTTCATGCGACTAGAAACCTCATCAATATTATGAATGATGACTTTTAACAGTGATGACGCGGGATTTTTGATTAGTTTCAGATAATTAAAATGTTATCACAAAACACTGCCGGTGCAACATGACCATATAATTGAGAGGATATGGCCAGGCCTGTGCGGATCGGCTTTAAGCAGGAAAGGAATGCAATGGCTGAAAGAAATGGTGTGGGGATAAAACCTGGAAGGTACACTCAAAGGAACATGTAGAAAACCGGCCACAAAGTGAAAGCTGCAAGTATTATTGCCTTTGGCTTGGTAATAATCTTTCCTTATTCAAGCTCATGTTTTAAAACGATATCGTTTCTAACTAAACTTATTCATTACCCAGATATTGCTCCAGAAGCTGGGCGGAGAAGCCGGACATGCGGTTAGTGCCGACCAGGATCAGCGGCACGCCCCGCCCGCCCAATTCCTTGTATCT
>Ga0209212_1009325_pt1 | contig 10261 bp, 11 predicted proteins | sample RifGroC2_FD_183996 | JGI IMG/M metagenome (GOLD analysis project Ga0209212, IMG submission 183996) | Groundwater microbial communities from Rifle, Colorado, USA - Groundwater C2 (SPAdes) (version 2) | ecosystem: Environmental > Aquatic > Deep subsurface > Groundwater | place: Rifle, Colorado... | reverse complement strand
ATTGGATTATCTTGAATGGGAAAGCAAGCTGAAGTTCGACGACGAGTGGATGGGCAAGGCAGACCCGAAATACGGTACGCCAACACTGCAAGCGCTCGGCGCAATGGAGCAAAAGCGCTTGTATGACTGGTGGAAGAACATTCGGCCAAATCGTCCAGACCCTTACGACGAATCCGGTTGGAGCGACTTCTGCGAACGCAGACGTGCTGCTCATGCGGGCGAAGATGATGATTCGTGGTCTATGCTCTTTGACGATAAAACAAACGAAGAGCGTGCTGAAAGCAAACGCTTGATGGACGTGCTGCACAGCATAGAAAAACGCAACGATGACGAAGATGAGGCTATGATGGTTGCGCTCATCAAGATACGTCAGAACCTATGGACATGATGTCTAAAAAGCTACTCAATTCGCTGACTTATGGAGCCGGCCAATAAATAGTGCCGTTCGCCCTGATTACCGAAGGATCATGTGGTTTAGGCAGGTTCATCACGAACTGGTTGCAAACTTTCCACCTACTCAATAACAGCAGTAGGATTTCGCTCACCCTGCCCTGTGCGGTAGAATGCCGTCCCATGAATACCCCTCAACTTTCCGTCGTCATTCCCGTCTATAACGAAGAGCAGGGCTTGCAGAGCCTGTTCGACCGGTTGTACCCGGCGCTGGACAAGCTCGGCATTGCGTATGAGGTCGTGTTCATCAACGACGGCAGCCGCGACCGTTCCGCCGCGATATTGCGCGAGCAGTTCCAGAAGCGTCCGGATGTGACGCGGGTGATCCTGTTCAACGGCAACTTCGGCCAGCACATGGCGATCATGGCTGGATTTGAGCAGTCGCGCGGGCAGCGCGTAGTGACGCTGGACGCTGATTTGCAGAATCCGCCGGAGGACATCGGCCTGTTGCTGGCGAAGATGGACGAGGGTCATGATTACGTCGGCTCGATCCGCCGTCAGCGTAGCGACAGCTGGTGGCGGCATGTCGCATCGAAGGCGATGAACGGGCTGCGCGAACGCATCACGCGCATCAAGATGACCGATCAGGGCTGCATGTTCCGCGCCTACAGCCGCCATATCATCGACGCGGTCAATAGCTGCAAGGAGGTGAACACCTTCATCCCGGCGCTGGCCTACAGCTTTGCGCGCAATCCCGCCGAGGTGGTCGTTGGACACGAGGAACGCACTGCGGGCGAATCCAAGTATTCGCTGTACAGCCTGATCCGCCTGAATTTCGACCTGATGACCGGCTTCTCGCTGGTGCCGTTGCAGATGTTCTCCATGCTGGGGATGCTGATCTCGGTATTCTCTGCCATGTTCTTCGTATTTCTCGTGGTGCGCCGCCTGATAATCGGCCCGGAAGCGGAGGGCTTGTTCACGCTGTTTGCGCTGATGTTCTTCCTGATCGGCATCGCGCTGTTCGGCATCGGCCTGCTCGGTGAATACATCGGGCGCATCTACCAGCAAGTACGCCACCGTCCGCGCTACCTGGTGGAGGCGGTGCTTGAAAAACAGGGCAAGGGGCAAGGTGTAAGGGGCAAGAGACAAGGCACCATGCCTGTCGCGGGAGAGGTCGATCCGTTTGCCGTCGCAGCGGAACCCAGAAAGAAAAAAGCCAAACCGGCTGTTGCTGCCGCACATCCATCATTATTTTCGGATGCCCAGGAATGAGCCGGGCGGTTGTATTTGCCTACCATAACGTAGGCGTCCGCTGTTTGAGCGTGTTGCTGGCGCACGGAGTGGAGGTCGCGCTGGTGGTCACGCACCGCGACAACACGAAAGAGACCATCTGGTTTGACAGTGTGGCGGAGTTGGCCGAGTTGCATGGTATTCCGGTGATCACGCCGGACAACCCGAATACGCCGGAAGTGGTGGAGCAAATCCGCGCGTTGCAGCCGGATTTCTTTTTCTCCTTCTATTACCGCGAGATGCTCAAGCGCGAGTTGCTGGAGATTCCGAAGCGCGGCGCGCTGAACATGCACGGCTCGCTGCTGCCGAAATACCGCGGCCGCGTGCCGGTGAACTGGGTGATCATCCACGGCGAAACAGAAACCGGCGCGACGCTGCATTACATGACGGAGAAGCCGGACAACGGCGACATCGTCGCGCAGCAGACCGTGCCGATCTTGCCAAACGATACCGCGTTGCAAGTGTTCCAGAAAGTGGCGGTGGCGGCGGAGATCGCGCTGCATGGCGTGCTTCCCGCGTTGTTAGCAGGTCAGGCGCAGGCGGTGAAGCAGGACTTGAGCAAGGGCGCGTATTTCGGCGGGCGCAAGGCGGAAGACGGCGTCATCGACTGGTCGCAAAGCGCGCAGCAGATACACAATCTGGTGCGCGCCGTGGCGCCGCCGTATCCGGGTGCGACCACGCAGCTGCTGGGCAAGCCGCTGCGCATTTTGCAGACGCTGGATACCGGCTGCACGGCCAGCGATGAGAAGCCTGCGTTCTACGTCAAGGACGGCAAGGCCTATGCGATCTGCGGCAGCGGTGTGCTGCGCGTGGTGCGCTTCGAGCTGGACGGTGCCGAAATGAGCGCGGCGGAGTTTGCGGCGCGGCATGGCGCGGTAAGACATGCTTTAGGTTGACGTGATGCCGGTGCTTTTTTGTAGGAGCGCAATTTATTGCGCGATAATAATAAAATTGTGATCCCAGCCAATCGCGCAATAAATTGCGCTCCTACAGGATGCGTATCAAGCGAGCAGGATTTAATTCTGAATTTATATTGAAATAAGGAAACAACAATGAAAAAAGTACTGATACTCGGCGTAAACGGCTTCATCGGCCACCACCTGTCCAACCGCATCCTCGCGACCACCGACTGGGAAGTGTACGGCATGGATATGAGCGCCGACCGCATCTCCGACCTGATCGGCCAGCCGCGTTTCCACTTCTTCGAGGGCGATATCACCATCAACAGGGAATGGGTCGAGTATCACGTCAAGAAATGCGACGTGATCCTGCCGCTGGTGGCGATCGCCACGCCGGCCACCTACGTCAAGCAGCCGCTGCGCGTGTTCGAGCTGGATTTCGAGGCCAACCTGCCGATCGTGCGCGCGGCGGTCAAATACGGCAAGCATCTGGTGTTCCCGTCCACCTCCGAAGTGTACGGCATGTGCCACGACGAGGAATTCGACCCGGAAAATTCCGAGCTGATCTGCGGCCCGATCAACAAGCCGCGCTGGATTTATTCCTGCTCCAAGCAACTGATGGATCGCGTGATCTGGGGCTATGGTATGGAAGCCGGATTGAACTTCACGCTGTTTCGCCCGTTCAACTGGATCGGTTCCGGGCTGGATTCGATCCACACGCCGAAGGAAGGCAGCTCGCGTGTATTGACGCAATTTCTGGGACATATCGTGCGCGGCGAGAATATCAGCCTGGTGGATGGCGGACACCAGAAACGCGCGTTCACCTATATCGACGACGGCATCGACGCGCTGATGAAAATCATCGCCAACCAGGACGGCGTCGCCTCCGGCAAAATTTACAACATCGGCAACCCGGCCAACAACTACGCGATCCGCGACCTCGCCGACATGATGCTCAAGCTGGCCAACGAATATGCCGAGTACCGCGATTCCGCAAAGAAGGTGAAGATCGTCGAAACCACTTCGGCGGCGTATTACGGCACCGGATATCAGGACGTGCAGAACCGCGTGCCGAAGATCACTAACACCTGCGATGAACTCGGCTGGAAGCCGACCACCAACATGGCCGACACACTGCGCAACATATTCGACGCGTATCGCGGCCAGGTCGCGGAAGCGCGCGGCTTGGTAGACTGACGGGTAGGTCGGGTTTCAACCCGACATGACACTTCTGATCAACGAGATTTGTCGGGCTAGCTTTGCATAGCCATTCGACTAAACTGGCAAACAACGCCAGCAAGTCGCTGGTTAAAGCCCGACCTACACCAGCCACCGCATGAAACAACTTGCCCTCAAAATCGATGTGGACACCTATCGCGGCACGCGCGAAGGCGTGCCGCGTCTGGTCGAAGCGCTGCAACGCCATCACGCACAGGCCACCTTTTTCTTCTCGCTTGGCCCGGATCACACCGGGCGCGCGATCAAGCGCGTGTTTCGCCCCGGTTTCATCGGCAAGGTGTCGCGCACCTCGGTGGTGGAACACTACGGCATCAAGACCCTGCTGTATGGCACATTGCTGCCAGGGCCGGACATCGGCAGGAAATGCGCCGACATCATGCGCGGCGTGCGCGATGCGGGCTTCGAGACCGGCATCCACTGTTACGACCATATCCGCTGGCAGGATCATGTGGCGGGCAAAGACGAGGCGTGGACGCGGCGCGAGCTGCAGCGCGCGGCGGAGCGCTACACGGAAATCTTCGGCGAGGCGCCGCACGCCCACGCCACCGCCGGCTGGCAGACCAACCGCCACGCGTTGCGCCTGACGCAGCGCATGGGATTTGATTACAGCTCCGACACGCGCGGCACGCATCCCTTTATTCCCATCTGGCAAGCAGAGATCATCGCCTGCCCGCAACTGCCCACCACGCTGCCGACGCTGGATGAATTGCTGAACCGTGATGGCATTACGCCGGACAACATCGCGCAACACATCCTGCAACTCACCGAGAAACCATCAGCATCCGGCCACGTGTTCACGCTGCACGCCGAACTGGAAGGCGGAAAATTGCTGCCGATCTTCGAGCAATTATTGCAGGGCTGGCAGGCGCAGGGCTACGAACTGGTGTCGCTGCGACAATACCTGCAAGGGTTGGAAGCCGGTGCGCTGCCGCGACATGAGGTCGTAATGCGCGAAGTGGAGGGGCGGGTTGGCAAGCTGGCGGTGCAGGGAGAAAAAAGCTGAGTTTCCCCAAAAACTCTTGAACTGTTGCTGCTTTCTCCAAAAGTTATTTAGCGTGAAGGCGTCAACCTGGGCAGGTTGACGGGTTATGCCAGGCATAACGAATCGTCAAAAGTTATCCACATCAGACGAACATTATCACCTTCCCAAGCAGCACATATTCGCTAACGACAACTTTACAGTTGCTTAAACTGCTTGGCTAATTTAAGGCTCTGTCCTTGATAGTTAGAACTGATGTCTTGCCCGTACAGAAGCTCGGGCCGAGCCGCCATACGCTCATATCGAAGCCATCCGACCGTCTGCCCATGCTCGAGCAGGAAAGGCACCTCGTGCGAGCGCACTTCCAGAACCCCCCTGCTACTTCCCGCTTTATTTAACTTGGCATTCCAGCCAAATCCGGGATCAAAAAAACCGGCGTAATGAACCCGGAATTCACCGGCGCGGGTGTCGTACGGCAACATCTCAGCCGCATAATCCGGCGGCACTGCGATCGCTTCCTTCGTCATGAGGATATAGAATTCATCGGGATCCAATATCAGGGAAGATGTTTTATGGAAACGTATCGGTTCCCAGAAATTCAACGGATCATAATCCCGCCTTTCCAGGTCAATACGCTTGGCATGTTTTTTCGCGCGATATCCGATTATTTCGCCTTCCTTGCCGGAGCCTTCCAAATCCACAGTAAAAGGCAACATCCCTGTTTTGATCGATCTCGCGTTTTTTTCGTGGTCACTGGAATCGACAATCTTGCCTTCATCGAGAAGCTTTTTCCATTCTGCGGCCGAGAAGGATCTCGCTTCCACTCCCCGTGTGCGGCGGAATCTGAGTTGGTTCAGGCGGGTACCGGTTTTTACCACTACGCTGAAACTCCGGGGTGCAACCTCAATAAACAGCTCACCTTTATAACCCTCGCCTACCTGATCAAAACTGGTAGCGCCATCGGCAATCAAGCGCGTCAAAATATCCAGCCTGCCCGTTGAACTCTTCGGGTTGGCAAAGGCAGCTACTTCACTTCTCAAACTAATGGATTCCAAAAGAGGAATAACATACACCCGCCCCTTTTCAAGAACAGCGCCTTTGCGAAGATCGATTCCGAAGTCAGTAAACCGGTCATCAAGCTGTTCCATTTTATCGAGTACCTTCATTCCCTTGCCGGGAAGAAAACTCGTATCCACGGGATAAGCATAATCGCCGAGGCGCAGGTCTATGCTGGCGGGCTGAACCTGATCATGATCAAGATTTATCATCATCTTGATCTCGTTGCGATTCAGCATCTCTTTGATTTTCTGACTCGGAAGGATTCCGGTATAGTCGCCCTCGCGCGCCGGAGCTATCAAACCAGAATTGGCTGTTGAATCGGGCTTCGTTATCACTTCATTCATCGGATTTACTCTTCTGTAGCTTGTCTTGATGTCATCGTATCAGCAAAGCCTTGTTCCATTCTGTGTAGCAATTCAAAGAACTGAATACTCCATCCCTGAATTGGCCGCTTCCAAACCTTGATGTAATTGTAACCGTGTGATGTCTGTTGCTCCAAGCCAAAGAATGCGAGCTGACGCGATGCTTGTCGAATATACCAGTACATGTATAATCAAAACATGCCCGACACAGAAAAACTGCTCGAATGGATAGGAAGCAGTCACCGAGACCTGATGACATTGCCAGCCGACGTGCGGCGGCTCTTCGGTTATGCGCTTTCCCTTGCTCAAGCCGGGGATCAACACGATGCGGCCAAGGTGCTTAAGGGCTTCGGGAGCGCCGGAGTGCTTGAAGTTGTCGAGGACGATGCTGGTGGCACATATCGCGCCGTCTACACCGTAAAGTTCGCGGAAGCCGTGTTCGTCCTGCACTGTTTCCAGAAGAAGAGCAAGCGCGGGATCGCCACGCCGAAAAAAGATATGGACATCATCCGCGCCAGGCTGAAAGTGGCCGACACGCTCGCAAAGGAGTTACGAAATGAAAAAACGGGTCATTGACGGTATCGAAGTGCAGCGCAGTTCCGGCAACGTGTATGCCGATCTTGGCCTGCCCGACGCGGATAAACTCAAGATCAAAACGGGTCTGGTCGTCGAAATCAGGAAGGCCATGCGCCGCCTTGGGCTGACTCAACAGGAAGCGGCAAAACGCATGGGGATCACCCAGCCGAAAGTGTCCGACATGATGCGCGGCGACTTCTCCAACCTGTCCGAGCGCAAGCTGATGGATTGCCTGAACCGGCTCGGCTACGACATCGAAATCAAGGTGAAGCCAACCTCTGAACCAGTCGGGCATTTGATGCTGGCTGTCGCTTGAGCTGGTTGCAAACGGACAGTTTGAGGAAGTAGAAAAAGATGCCTAAAAAATATCGCAGCGATGCCTTCGCCGCCATCCATGAAACGATGGAGGCGCTGCATGATGTGGGTGCCATCAACAAACAGACGATGCGCGAGTTTGACGAAACCTGCCTGACTCCCGTGCATACACTCAGCCCCGAGGAGATCAAGGCTCTGCGCTTGCGCGAGCACATCTCCCAGCCGGTTTTTGCGCGTTATCTGAACGTCTCCAAAAACCTGGTTTCCGACTGGGAACGCGGCGTCAAAAAACCGGGCGGCCCCCGGCCTTTCGCCTGCTGGCATTAATCCAGAAAAAAGGGCTTATGGCGATTGCCTGATAGCCAGAGCCTGATAGCCAGAGTTGCCAAACGCTGCCATTTGTGGAAATATCACCGGCAATATGAAGAAGCCAAGCGTCCTTCTCGATACAAACATTCTGGTGGCGGGACTTTCCAGCCGGAATGGTGCATCGTTTCAACTGCTACGGCATTGTTTCGATGGCAAATTTGAAATCGTTGCTTCCGTTCCGCTTTGGCTGGAATACGAGGCCATACTAAAGCGTGCGGAGATACGCAAAATGCACGGATTGTCAGCGCGCGACATAGACGACTTGCTGAATAACCTGGCTGTCGCGGTCAGGCCGATAGCCCTGCATTACCTGTGGAGGCCGCAACTATCCGATCCGGGTGACGAAATGGTATTGGAAACCGCGCTGAATGGCGCTGCCGATGCGCTGGTTACTTTCAATATCGGAGATTTCAAACCGGCAGCCGACAGATTTGGATTGAAATTGTTACGACCAGCCGATTTTTTGAATACGCTAAAAAGGAGCAAACCATGAGCCAATTCGCCTTGAGGCTACCCAACTCGTTGCACGGCTACGCAAAAGAAGTCGCGCAGCAGGATGAAACCTCGCTTAATCAATTCATCGTCACTGCCGTGGCAGAAAAACTTTCCGCTATGCGAACGGAAGAATTTTTTCAGGAGCGCGCCGCCAAAGCCAAACCAAGCCGCATGGATAAAATACTCGCCAAAGTGCCGGACACGACTCCGCTGAAAGGTGATGAACTGCCTTGAGTGAGTTGGTCGCAAACGGACAGTTCGAGGAAGTAGAAAAAGATGCCTAAAAAATATCGCAGCGATGCCCTCGCCGCCATCCATGAAACGATGGAGGCGCTGCATGACGTGGGTGCCATCAACAAACAGACGATGCGCGAGTTTGACGAAACCTGCCTGACGCCCGTGCATACACTCAGCCCCGAAGAGATTAAAGCCCTGCGCCTGCGCGAACACATCTCACAGCCGGTTTTTGCGCGTTACCTGAATGTCTCCAAAAACCTGGTTTCCGATTGGGAGCGCGGTGTCAAAAAACCGGGCGGCCCAGCCTTGCGCCTGTTGGCTATAATCCAGAAAAAAGGGCTTATGGCGATTGCCTGAATCATGTCGGAAAATTAATCCGAACTTAACCCATTTTCGCTGTGGTTTGCGGAATAATTCGTGCAAGTCGTTTAGATTGATAGCCTGCAAACAATATTTTTTAGAATCAGTTCCGTTTTTGAGTTGTCAATGTTGTGGCGAGTATGTGATCTAGGAAGCACACAACTCTGAATTTCTTGAATCATGACTTGTGCTGTGTATCCACCGCGAATTTTTCCTTCAAAATGAGATGCAGCCTCTTTCCCCAAATTTTTTGCAGTTTCCAAGCAATCACCACAGGTAAGAATCTCTTCTTTATTCCAATTCGATTTGGGGTTAAAGAAAAAACCGGTTGCTGCTGAGAACATCCATTCTCCATCCTTGTTCTTTCGAACTATCTCTCGCTTATTTCTCAAACAGCCAGGGCATTTCCATTCTTCGCTAAGCATATTCCAATATTTCGGGTTTCCTACTAGTCCGGCATGTTCTATTTCATTTGAAGTAGGTGACGTAGGTGTGCGATGCGAAATATTTCTCCATGAGGAGACTGGCCGAATGGGTTTTGCTTTTGGGGGACCACTCAATAGAGCTAGGACACCATAAGCACCTTTATGTGAGACAAATGCAGATGCTCTTTGATAGATTACATCTGGGTTGCAATTGAAATTACCAGGTTGAAACCAGTGTTCATTATTGGCGGCAATTTCAGCTATACGGTCAGCAATTTTCATTCTTAGCTCAAAAGTGCCTTGCCGTTCAGCCCATATTGTTTTTGCGATGTTGATATCAATCTCATGGGATTTATTGGGTGTTGATTTAATGATTTTGAAAAGCTCCTGTGGCGAGAACGAAAAATCGCGATGAGCTGTGGATGCTTTTTTCGCCAACACATCGGCATTGTTGCAATCAACACAGATAAGTGTGTTTTCGTATGCCGATATCATCGTTGCGGAACGCTTCGCAAATTTTTCAGCACGCTCGTCTGCTACAACAACCGTGCGTTGCACAGAAATTTCTTGGAATCTCCTTTTAAGCACATCTTTCATGTGGTCATGGTGTTCGACCAAATGGCACATAATTTTTTTGCTGGTGTTCAGTCGAGCAATATCAATTTTTTCTCGACCGCAGGCGGGGCATGTGTAATTTTGAGGGGTTGATACCCACCAAGAATTCATATCGAACTCCGTTGAGCCAAGGCGAGCAGACAGAGCCATCGAAATTGGAGACATCACTCCGTCCATCCATGTAAAGGTGCCTTTTTCTATGGCGGCTATAAGCGTAGTTCGAGCTAACTCGCAGGCTTCCTCATCAGATGCTATTTCATCTGGCGCTTCTTCTGTGCCCATGTTGTATACCTCTGGAAAGTTATCGGCTATCAAGTGGGGTTGACGGTGATTATAGTTGCCATTATCTGCTCCGTTACGATTCATGGTTTAGCAATCGCCCCGTTCCCCGTACAATACACAGCTCACCATGAACATCATCACCTTCCCCAACAGTCCCTACCGCCTGCACCAGCCGTTCGAACCGGCGGGCGATCAGCCCACGGCCATCGCGCAGCTGATTGAGGGCATCGAGGACGGGCTGTCGTTCCAGACACTGCTCGGCGTGACCGGCTCCGGCAAGACGTTCACGATGGCCAATGTCATCGCGCGCACCGGGCGGCCGGCCATCGTGATGGCGCCGAACAAGACGCTGGCGGCGCAGTTGTATTC
>Ga0209212_1009324_pt1 | contig 10261 bp, 13 predicted proteins | sample RifGroC2_FD_183996 | JGI IMG/M metagenome (GOLD analysis project Ga0209212, IMG submission 183996) | Groundwater microbial communities from Rifle, Colorado, USA - Groundwater C2 (SPAdes) (version 2) | ecosystem: Environmental > Aquatic > Deep subsurface > Groundwater | place: Rifle, Colorado... | reverse complement strand
GGTACAATCGCCTCCTGGTTGGAACGTCCTGGATTCAACGACTACCGGATCATGGTGGAGAAGATGCTGCGCTTCAAGCCCCACGTGTTGGGACCGGATGAAGAGAAGATCATGGCCCTGCAGGGTGAGGTTGCCAACAAGGCGCACGAGACATTCGGGGCACTTACCAATGTCGATTTCAATTTCGGATCCATCAGGACTGCAGAGGGCCTGGTTCCCTTGACCCAGAGCACGTATGGATATCTGCTGCAGAACCCGGATCGGAAGGTCCGTGAACGCACCTATCGGAAATTCTATCGTGTATTCGAGGGACACAAGAATGTCTTGGCCAACCTGTACGATGCGAGTGTGAAGCAGGATCTGTTCAGGGCCAAGGTCCGCTCGTATCCCGATTCGAGGTCCATGTTCCTGTTTCCCGACAATGTGGATGGTTCGGTGTATGACAACCTGGTCGCGGCTGTGCATTCGGCATTGCCCCAGCTGCACCGCTACTACGATATCCGACGACGTATGCTGGGACTGGACAAGCTTGCGCACTACGATGTGTATGTTCCACTGGTCAAGGGTATCGAGGTGACCCACTCCTACGAAGAGGCGGTCGATGTGATCTGCGCCGCGCTGTCTCCTTTGGGCACCGACTATGTGGCCACATTGCGCGAAGGACTGACTTCCGCCCGGTGGGTGGACAAGTACGAGAACAAGGGCAAACGGTCGGGTGCGTTCTCTTCGGGGATCTATAGCGGCCTCCCCTATATCCTCATGAACTATCAGGAGGATGTCCTGCGGGATGTGTTCACCTTGGCGCATGAGGGAGGGCATTCGATGCACTCCTACTTCAGCGCGAGGAACAACCCCTTCCCTTCCTACGACTATACGATCTTCGAGGCCGAGGTTGCCTCCACATTCAACGAGCAACTGCTTGCCGACCATTTGTTGCGCCATGCCGACAGCAAGGAGATGGCTGCCTATGTCCTGGGCAAACAGATAGACGATGTCGTGGCGACGTTGTTCCGGCAGACCATGTTCGCCGAGTATGAGATGCTGGTGCACAGCCAGGTCGAACAAGGCGAACCTATAACTGTCGATTCCTTGCGTTCCACCTACCGTAAGTTGCTGAAGACCTATTTCGGTCCCAACGTGGTATTTTCGAAGGCCAGCGATATGGAAGGCTTGAGGATTCCCCATTTCTATAGGGCCTTCTATGTCTACAAATACGCTACCGGGATCAGTGCCGCAATCGCATTGGCCAACAAGGTCATGCACGGGACCGACGAGGACCGCGACCGCTATCTTGCGTTCCTGCAGTCGGGTGGCTCACGGTATCCCATGGAATCGCTGCGGTTGGCGGGTGTGGACATGTCTACTCCTGAACCTGTCTCCAAGGCTCTGGAGGCATTCGCAGGACTGCTCGACAAGTTCGAATCACTGGTTATGTAAGGATGTAGCCGGAAATGCAAGGTCTATTGCAACTAGTAAACAATGGTCTGCACCTCTTGTGTTGTGCTTGGGTAGATCTGACCTACCAACTGACCCAAGCAGACACACAGGATTACAAGAACTGTCACTCACCTATTTTATATTTTTTTCTTGCAAGGTGTTCTCACATAGTCACATACGACAGCACATCTCCCTTACGGGGAGTGTGCAGCCGGTATGTGACCTTCTAAATAAACTTGAAAAAAGTTTTCCCTGTCGAGTTGGGAAGCACGAAAAGCTTTAGATATAAAGCAAGGCGAGGGTGATACCGTGGTATGCTCTTATCCCAAGAGACAACACAACAACACTGACACCAAACATGATAATGAGGCTCTACACATACAACACAAGCAATCTCGCTTCCAAACCAAGCAAAAGGCGATTAATTCACCACCGATTAGGCCCTTGTGCGCGTGACAGATAGGCAACCATTTGTATAATTATACAAACCAAGTGACACAATACATAAGTTTAGTACAAATTTAACTGTATGAATTGTGCATTTTCAGGGGTTAATTTGCATAAAGAGTGCATAATTGGTTGGGTACGGGGTGGAGGGGTCACAAAGCGTGGGGGGGCCACCGGAAGAAAGCTGGCAGGGAGGGGAAATGAGGGTCTGTGATTACAAGTCTAAAATCTTAATTCTCCTCTTTTTTCTTGCAGTAGTAATTAAATATCTCAAGCAAATTCTGACAATTATCGTCTGTTGCCTTAAGTTCTAATGACATATTAAATGAAAAATAAAAGTTTAAATAAGCTGATTTAATCTCTGATTGTTCGCAGGTAGGAATATTACTTAATTTAAAATTCCAATAGCATGTACTTGGATCAAACTGGTTAGCATCAAGATTGTATTCAGTTCTAAAATTTTTTGCTTCACAAATTATATCATTATAAAAAAGTATTAGGCTTGTGTACTCTCTTTTTCCGTCACCATTTAAAAATTCAGAAACAAAAAGAAATTTCGGCTCTTCTCCAGAATAAATTTCTTTATAGAAATCAAGAATCTGTTTAACTCGTTTTGGTGTAGACTCGTCTCTTATTCCAAGACGTTCCAAATACTCTATATAATCATCCATATCATTCTCCTCTACTATTTATAACTTTCTCTAACGTTCATAATAATTCCTTCAAGATAATGAAGCATGTGACCCATATAATTTGCAGAAAACTCATCGCTCTCATAGTCCCACTGCCAAGTTTTTGTCTTTGTAATAGTTTGACTTCTAGAAGCATCATAATACTTATGAGTCAATAAATATATTGTATCTTGGATCTGGGTGGTAATTTGTATTTCAAATTTAACTTGTTCTTTTGATGCTTCATAATCAAGTGGAGGGATGTTAAAGATTTCATAAATATAAACATGGGCAGCATAATACCCCTTTTCCTTGGCTTCATAATCAACCCTAGCCTCAATACCATGAGCTTTTGCAAGACTCATTAACTTATCGACAACGAAGGTTACCCCGTCCAAATATTTCACTACCAATCTCGTTCTTATACAATCGTTTAATTTTTTAAAGGCCTCATGTAATAGTATTACGTTTTCGCATTTGTCTGGATCTGGAAGCCATTTATCATTTTTAATTACGTTTTTTCGGAATGTTTTATCAACCACTGAGTCAAATGATTTAGTTACGATTTCTACTTTTTCTTTCGAAAATAGGTCAAATTCCTTACGGCTTTTATATTCTAGCTCATAATCTTCCTTCATTTCTAAAAACTTTGTCCAGAAAGGCTTCCCTTTCATTTGTGTTAATATGGATTGCATCACATCTTCATAATAATTCTTCGTCCGAGAATACGGGAGAGAATCCTTATGTTGGTTTATCCATGAACAATATTCATCAATGTCTTGAGGTTTCTGGTCAAATTTTTTTTGTTTATAAATTATACGCATCTACTATCTATAGCATAACCTATCTAAAAATATTCTCAATACTAAACTCGATAATTTTCAATACTATGCGTTCATTAATGCTTATCAGCTAGTATGACACGAATAGCAACAAATCTTACATCCATCTACTTGGCTATAATATGTCCTTGCTTTTACCACAGCTGCAAAGCAATCCTCATGTGCCCCTAAATAAATTCGATTTTCGCTTAGAGGTAGTTTTGCACAATCTTCCCTGTGAACTTCATGATCCCCATTTACCTGAGCATTCTTATTAACATAATAATTATAAAACATCCATATTCCTCCACGAATTAACTCTATGTTCATTAAAATAATAGTCAAGGTTTTAGCAACTTAATTATTTAACAATTCTAAAAAGTAATATTTCTAATACCTTTTATCATCAAAAATTTCCTATATTACTGCTCCTCAATTAGAAAACCCAAAGACCACGTAAACATATATTGGATGGATACTAAACTTTCGAACTTAACAGCATATCAACTCTCTTTTATTGACGCTTACCTCCAATGCGGTAAGAAATCAGAAGCTTTACTGCGCGCTGAGTATAAAGGCAATGGAAAGAAAAGTTCTCTTGATTCCCAAGCAGCAAAAATGTACACCAATCCAAAAGTACGTGCCGAAATAGATCGACTTAGAGCATTGCTTGCAGAGAAAAGCCTTATCAGTTCGGAACAAATCATCAACCGCCTTGCAAAGATGTTCAATGCAGAATTGACCTCCCAATACGTAACCAAACAAGGCGATTTAGTTGAGGTTCCCATCAGTTATAAAAATCAGATTGAGGCTGGCAAACTCCTACCCGCAATTTTGGGATTGGAAGCTGAAAAACAAATTGATGTGAAACACAAGGTGAAAATCACCGACCATCTTTCCGAGAATCTTGAGCAGGCTATACGTACCTTCCTCGCCAAACGAGTTGAACCGAAAAGATTGATTGCAGCAGAGTACTAGGAAATTCAGGAGTGATTGTCACTTCTCGATTATTATCACTCTTTGTTCCTTTTAGGCCGTAGTTAACATCGAAATTGTGACTTATGGATATTTTTTCAGGAGAAACATCTTCTCGCCTTAATGCCCGAATTTCTCCCAACCTCATTCCTGTTGTGGCCGCCAAAAGTGTAGCATTATAGGAAATTTCGTTATTGAACTTCTGAGGATCGGCGAATATATTCTTCATCTCAACGACCGTGTATGCTCCGTATGGATTCTTCTTTATAATATATGGTTTCACCTTTCTAGCTGGATTCTCCTGTATGAGGTTCTGTTCGACAGCCTTATCGAGTATTTGTCGTAAAAGGTTTATCTGCTTGTTGCAGGTCGCCTTCGCTAGAGGTTTTTTTTGCTTTTCTGTGATCACCGATACGGGGAGGTCCATGAGCCATCGGTTTATCATTGCTGGTGTGATCGCACTCAGCTGGAGTTTACCAAATCGCGGTATTATGTGCTTGTCGATACACTTCCTGTTATTCTCGCAGAATGTTCTCGAGTATCTACCATCGCGGGCTAATGTTTCTGTTACGATTGGGCACTTTTGCCAAATGAAGAATGGCTGAGCAAAATCCTTGAAGGAAAATTTCGTCGCCTTCTTAGGTATCAATTTGCCTTGCCTCGCGAGTTCCATACAGTATTGATTGGCACGAGTCTTGTTATTTTGCCCGGTCGCAAACCTGATATGTTTACCGTGCTCATCGTATGCGTAATAGTAGTAGTAAACAGCCCCCGTCTTTCCTGTAACCTTAGTGATGGTGAATTCATGTTTCATGCCATACCTCCAAAACAAATTGATGCGATTTTTGATGCGACTCATTTTGATAAGGGGTATGAACAGCGAATAAAAAGAAAACCCTCTCGAAGTAAATTAATACTACGAAAGGGTCTATGTAGTTGCGGCAGACTGGACTTGAACCAGCACAAGCTCTCGCCCACTAGCACCTCAAGCTAGCGTGTCTACCAAATTCCACCACTGCCGCGAACTGACAGGTGCAAAATTACACTATTGAGGTATTTTGGTCAATACCAAATTGCCCGAAATCCCTTGGCTCAAAAGTACCTCCTCCGAAGCCTATGACAGGTGCAAGAATGCCTCTGTTTGAATACGTGAAAACCCTTCATGAGTACTCACCCTTCCCAGGGTATCGAAATTCCGATGTTTCAAGGAAAGAAATAAATATGGAAAGCACTATTGACGTTTCCACTACTTCGTATTACTATGTAGTGGTACTAAGTATTACTGAATATCAGTTATACAGAATAGTGAGGAGAACGTATGTTGGAAAACTTGACGGAAATGCTCAAAGGCGTGCTTGAGGGATGTGTGCTTGAAATCATCAGCCGCGGAGAAACCTACGGATATGAGATCACGCGACGGCTGAATACCCTCGGTTTTACGGATGTTGTGGAAGGAACGGTCTACACCATCCTGGTACGACTCGAGAAGAACAAGCTCGTGGATACAGAGAAGAAGCCCTCCGACATGGGCCCACCACGGAAGTTCTATCTACTGAATGACAGTGGACGCAGGGAACTTGTCAAGTTTTGGAAAAAATGGGAATTCATATCATCAAAAATCTACGAATTGAAGGAGAACATACAATGAATTTTTGGGAAAAGATAACCGGAAGCGATATGACCAAGGAATGGAAGACGTTTCAGTCGCGAGCCAGAAAGCTGCCGAAAGAATATCAGGAGGCGTGGAAAAGGATCACCACAAACCTGTGGCCACACTCGGACATGACTGGTCGCAACCTCATGCCTATACTCGACGGTGTCCTTGGGCTTCTTGAGGAGACAGCGGCAGATGGACAGAGTGTCCAGGAAGTGCTGGGTGACGATATCGAAGGCTTCTGTGCCGCGCTGGTCGGTGAAGAAGGCGCAAAGTCCTTTCGCGACAAATGGCGTGGGCAACTGAACAACACCATCGCCAAGAAATTGGGAAAATAGGAGGATTCTATGAGAATACAAGATATCATCGAAGGCAAGAAGGCATGGCGTGCACACATGGCACGAGTCAGGGCACTGCCGAAAGAATACCAGATCGTGTACAGGGAAATTCAGAAATATCTCTACAAGGTCGGTCCAGTGGAGCTGACCGAAGGGACGGGATTGCTCTCGGGGATTGTCGATTTTTTTGAAGAAGGCGTTGCCTCGGGGAAACGCGTGCTCGATGTGACCGGTACCGATGTCGCCGCTTTCTGCGACGATCTGATCAAGGATTCAAAGACATATGCCGATATCTATCAGGCATCTGTTGCCAAGGAAGTTTCCAAGGCAATGGACAAAAGTATGGATAAGACAAGGAAATGACCAATATGCATGACATTGCAATTCACGTAACAGGCTTGAAAAAATCCTTCAAGACCACAACGGTCTTGAAAGGTGTGGATTTCACAGTCCAGAGGGGCGAAATCTTTGCCCTCCTGGGGGCCAATGGCGCAGGCAAGACCACACTGGTAAAAATCCTGAGCACCCTGGCGAAACAGGACAGTGGATCGGCGAAAGTACATGGTTTCGATGTTCTCGACGAACCGGAACGGGTGCGGCAGTCGATCAGCTTGACCGGACAGTTTGCCGCTGTGGATGAAATTTTGACAGGTAGGGAAAATCTGGTCATGATCGCCAAGTTGCGACATCTCGCGGACTCTCGCCGGATCGTAGACGATTTGTTGAAACGGTTCGATTTGACCGATGCCGCCGACCGAAGGGTCTCAACCTATTCGGGCGGTATGCGTCGGAGGCTCGACATCGCCATGAGTCTTGTGGGAAAGCCGAACATAATCTTTCTTGACGAACCGACTACGGGACTCGATCCCGAAGGCCGCCTTGAGGTCTGGAAGATGGTCAAGGAGCTTTCCATCACTGGTACGACAGTCTTCTTGACCACGCAATATCTGGAGGAAGCGGAACAATTGGCCGACAGGATCGCAATTTTGCACGAGGGGACAATCATCACCAACGGCACTCTCGCGGAACTGAAAAAACTGTTCCCACCCGCCAAGGTGGAGTATGTGGAGAAACAGCCGACGTTGGAGGACATTTTCCTCGCTATCATCGGCAAGAAGGAGGAAAAGTAAATGGAAGCAATAAGGAAACATTCCTTTAGCGATATGGGTATAATGCTGGGACGTTCCATGCGCCATATCTTCCGTAGCATGGACACGATCATCACGGTCACCATCACTCCGATCGCGATGATGCTGCTGTTCGTCTACGTATTCGGCGGGGCGATTCAAACCGGCATGGACAACTATGTGAATTACCTGTTGCCTGGTATTCTGCTCATCGCGATCGCAAGCGGAATCGCCTACACCGCGTACCGCCTGTTCATGGATATGCAAAGCGGCATATTCGAGCGGTTCCACTCCATGCCGATCGCGCATTCGGCGGCATTGTGGGGCCATGTGCTGACCTCGTTGGTTTCCAATGCGATTTCGGTTGTCGTGATCATCCTCGTGGCACTCGTAATGGGATTCCGTTCGGCGGCACCAATCGTGTCGTGGCTCGCCGTGGCCGGTATACTCGCGTTGTTCACACTCGCACTCACCTGGATGGCTGTGATTGCCGGATTGTCCGCGAAATCGGTGGATGGGGCGGGAGCCTTTTCCTACCCGCTCATCTTCCTGCCGTTCATCAGCTCGGCATTTGTACCGACCGAATCGATGCCGCCCGTTGTTCGCGCCTTCGCCGATAACCAACCGGTGACATCGATAGTGGAAGCTATCCGATCGTTGCAGGCCTCTGAACCCGTGGGTAACGACATCTGGATTGCCCTCGCGTGGTGTGTAGGTATTTCGATTGTCGCCTATTTCTTCGCCATGCGGGTGTACAAACGTAAGACAGCATAAATGAAAGGTATTCCTACCCCAGGGCAAGCCCTGGACCCGGGAGGCTTCGCCTCCTTTTCCGCCCCATGGGGCGAGGTATGAATCCTTACGTTGCCTGCACTCGCTCGGGAGAGTGACCATTGCATGGTCCCTTTCCTCTCGCTCCGTTTGGCAATCAGGGAGCAGGAGGTACTTCGTCCTCTACAACCCCTGCCGCCGGTTTGAGTCGCCTCGCATCGCGATATATGACCGGCGAGGCACCGAACAGGTAGTCGTCCTCCACCGCCGTGCGCTCCATCCTAGTCAATTCCTTCGCAATGGTGGTGAGGTTGCGCCTGAACTCGGGAGACTGAATCTCGTCTACCGTCTTGCCCCGCTGTTTGCGGTAATGGGAGTAGTGCTTCCAAAGACTATTTGTGATGCGCTTGGTTGTGGACGGCTTGCGAAGGACATCCGAGAGTTCCTTCCTGAATTGTGCAAGGAAGTCGGGAGCATCCTTCAACTTGATGCTCGCGAGGGTCTTCCCCATTTCGCGGGCCCAGGTATTGTCCAGCTCCTGGCAGAGGAACTTGAGCCGGTACCACACCTCGTACACATCCTTCATGGTAGAGAGCTCGACAGTGGAGAACCAGTGGAACGCAAGCAACCGTCGGCGCCAATCCCACCATCGCAAAGGACTCTGCAGGTCACTGGAAGGAATGAGGAAATATCCTTTCTCCAAAAGCAGTGAACCGAATACTCCAGGAGGATTCCCCCGCCGTTGGTTTTTCAAGGTCGTGCGGTACACGCCGCAGGAAGGACTACCATCCATATAGATGAACGCGACCGCATGACAGCGTCCGAGGGCTTCGAGACACACCTGGCAACCGATCTTCATGACTTCGGTGACATCCCTACCCTTGCGGTTCTTGACGACAGCCTCTCCCATCCATACCGCGTTTCCGTCCCCACCCGAAAGGTGCACCGGATCACGTGGAACTCCCAGACCCGCCATACACTCCGGACAGACCGGGCACCAGATGAAGTCGCTCTTCTCCCTTCCCAGGTCCTTCAAGACATCGATACCCTTCCCGTTGTAGCGGATAGGGCTTCCCATGGCACAGGAACTGATACCTATCGGTATCTTTTCGGTAATCACGACAGTCGACTTGTCCATCGGCAACCTCCTTGCTGCACGGAAGGAATTCAATCCTGGCAGAATATCCTGCTCGAACGCTCCAGACGCTTACGAGTATACATCATATCCTCCGCTTCCTTGAAAATTTCCGGAAGTGATTTCTCGGTAGAATCCTTCGTCGCCCATCCAAAGGAAACCGAAAGCCGCAAGGATCCGACCGAATGGTTCCTGAGATGGGTATCCACATCCGAAATCCGCTGTTCGACTTCATCGGCACGGGTATTCGGCATAAGCAGGACGTACTCGTCGCCCCCGATACGGGCAACCAGATCGTGCTGCTTGCACATCTTCTGCAACATGTCGGCAACGGCCGTGAGCATGGCATCACCTACCTGATGGCCTTGGGTATCGTTGGCAAGCTTCAAACCGTTCACATCCGCCATCACCAGGGACAACGGATAGTTATCCGGGACATCGATCGTGGGCAACAGTTCCTCGTAATACCTGCGGTTGTACAAGCCGGTGAGCTGGTCATGGTAACTGAGGAACCGGATACGTTCCTCCGCGCGCTTGCGTTCCTCGATATTGCGGCTGACACCGATCGCCTCGAGCTCGCCGGTCTTGTTCAACCGGTATTTCATGGAGAATTCGACCCAGATCACAGAACCGTCCTTGCACGGTTGCCGCACCTGGGCGTAATGGGTCTTCGGATTGTTCGGATTGTGCAAGAACTCCCGCAACTCGGCTGGGAACGCCTCCATGATCATGGCATAGGAATCGGCGGTGAGCGAGTCCTGCAGGTCCTGCCCCATCGCCTCTTCCACGGAATACCCACGCAATTGTTCGACCGAAGGACTGATATAGCTGAACCGGCGTGATCGCATGTTGAGTATCCAGATGACATCGCTGGTATATTCGGTG
>Ga0209212_1009321_pt1 | contig 10263 bp, 8 predicted proteins | sample RifGroC2_FD_183996 | JGI IMG/M metagenome (GOLD analysis project Ga0209212, IMG submission 183996) | Groundwater microbial communities from Rifle, Colorado, USA - Groundwater C2 (SPAdes) (version 2) | ecosystem: Environmental > Aquatic > Deep subsurface > Groundwater | place: Rifle, Colorado... | reverse complement strand
AAACAGTTCCTTCGTGAAATCAACCGCCTTGTCTCCTCTTGTATTAAAACCAGACAACCTTCACGAAAAACTACTCTCGAATTGTTAGAGGTGTCTCATCTTTTGGTCTCTTAACTTAACACCTATGCCTTGAATCCCCCTTTGCTAAGGGGGACTTAAAAAGAATAACTTGATGTTATAATATTGGCACGAAAACACCCCTCACCCAAGCCCTCTCCCACAAGGGGCGAGGGAACTATCCCTCCTTTGACTTCGTCGTAAGTCTTCGGCGTGAGCTCAGACGAACGCTCAGTCGAACGAAATAGTGACGTGTGTCGAATGACGCGTGACGAGTAAAACGTCACCCGACACCTGCCACACGCCACATGCCTTGTCGTTCGACTGAGCTCACGACGAAGTCTTTACCGCTTTGGTTGAGGCTTTGCTGCGCTATGAGGTGTGCAGCGTTGATGCCATCTGATCTGGTTCTCTACGGATTTACTTGGTCATGTTAGAATCATTAGGAGAATGCATCTTCACAACAGACCTTGTCGCGACTCGTACTTTTCGCCTGATAGAGCGCCGTATCGGCCCTTTGTATGAAATCTGCGAATGGCTCTTTTTGCCTGCGGCTGGCAACCCCGCAACTGAGGGTAATTTTATGTTCGTTAATCATGCCGTCAAATTTCATCTGGCTGACCTTGCTCCTGATTTTTTCTGCTACAAAAACCCCGTCGCGTGTCGACTGCCCGACCAGAAATATAGCAAACTCTTCACCGCCATACCGTATTGCCAGATCACTCGTCCTGATGCACCCGATCAGGACAGAGGCTACCTGCTTGAGCACTTTATCCCCGGCGCCGTGTCCGTAGCTGTCATTTATCTTCTTAAAATGATCAATATCAGACATAATAGCCACGATACCGTCTTTCCCATTACGGTCGTGCATGTGAAAGAAAGGCTTCAATGTTTCTTCCATGTACAGGCGGTTATACAAACCGGTAAGCGGATCCCGGATAGCCTGCTCATAAAATTTCTTGCGTTCCATGTCCAGCACGTAGAGTATACACTCGCGTTCCACTGCTACTGCCAGCACCTCGCTGATCTGCTCGACAATCTTCTCATTCTCATAAGTCATGTTCATATCATACTCAAGGGAAAGGATGGCGATGGCCTGAATTAAGTCCCTGTTTGGCGAAAAAAGCGGTATTAAGAGGTAATGCTCACCGGCTTTTTTCACATCGGAAATGTGTTCCGGCGGTAGTGGCATTTTTTTGTAACAGCCCTTGTTCTGGGACAGCCACGACCTCTTGTTCAAATTTGACATCGACTCATACTGCACGGGCGGCGCTGTAATTATGCCCCGAAAACGCGTCTCCGGCATAAGGCAAAGGCATTCCTTGTTATGATTATGGGTGTATGCATAAAATTCGGCGGAAGACACCGGGAGCGTTTTCCTGAGTATCGCAAGCAATTCGTTTGCAATATCCCAGAAGTCCCGGTGAGTAACCACAACGTTTGTAATGTCTTTCAATGCCTTATTGAGGAACGAGAGCCTGTGGATATTGGTGCTGTCACGTGCCAGCGCATAGAGGCCGCAATCGGTTTGTTTCAGCTCGTCGATCATAAAATCGATAAGATGACTGGGGATTATAGAGCCGTGCTGCGGCGCAATCATTTTAATCGGATATTCTTCCAATTTAGAAAGACCATGAATCAGTATTTCACGGCTGGGCATATAGTGTTCATGGAACGGACGGATGTTTTCAATGTGGGACTGGTCGCGCGCAACCAGACTCCAATTTGCAGTAAATCCCCCAAAGATGTCGCTTGAAAACAGAATTCCACTCAGGGTATCAAAGGTGCAGAATGCGGCCGGGAAATGAAGGTACGGGGTAAAGATGAATTTTAAGACACGCCCTCCTCCAAGGTCAAGCCGCCAGTTATGCTCATCGATGTTCCAGAATGGCAGGGCGGGGTCGTAATGTTTGATAAGCTGCATTGTCCGCCAGTGGGTGACTATCACGGCGTCCTTACGAACGTCCGGCATAATGTCAATCAATCGCAATGCCGCTGTTATATCAGGGTCCTGGTGCTGGCAGATGAAATAACGAATGTGGGAAAAAGGAACAACCTCCTGAACTTTCTTATACACGTGCTTGAATGTCAGGTATCCACCAGGATCTATAAGGACCGAGTGATCTCCATGCTCTATCAGGTAAACGTGGCACTGAAAGGTGTCATCGGGCATGTAGTGACCGACCCACCACACACGTTCTCCTATCCTGATTGCATGCTGGACGTCTTTTGTATCTATATTCAGATTATCATCCTGATCTATGTTTTGCGCTTAAGCATCCTACCAACAGGAAAGAGACGGAAAACTCCTGAAAAGCTTGAAAAATATTTCTTTCGGAGGCAAAAACAAGACAGCATTATATTTGTTGAAATAATAAAATCAAGAAAATTTGCAACACTTTAGTCTTTTGAAAAACGTATTACCGATAAGCTCCGTAGGAGCAACCTGTTTGTAGCAAAATAGGATGCCATAACAGATATTAGCTCCGTCAGGAGCGACCTGTCTCCCTGTCGATCATATACAGGCCGCTCCTACGGAGCTATTTGCCCTATTGAATTTTATTGCGCTACAAACAGATCGCCCCTAATGGGGCTACATTGTTTTTTATGTCCCCCTAGATTTTTCAAAAAACTAAAATGCTGCGAAAATTTCAATTATCATCGCAATGGCGGCGGCACACGATTTTGCATCAGGGGTATGAATGTGTCTGCTTCTTTTATCACTTCGGGTGCAAAGTATACGATGCCAACTTTGAAAGTACGGCCAGTAGAAGGGCTGGGTGCAGTTACAGTCTCCTTTTTGTTAATTAGGTGTTTGGCTAATCACCTCGTCCGCACGGTGAAGGACGTCTTCGGGTAGTTGCCAGGGATCCTTCAGTCCGTGAAGGGTCTGTTTATTGACCACGAGCTTCTCAGGGACGATATTCTTAATGGGTATTGTTGCGGGGTCTGTGCCGTGAAGGATATTTCCGGCAAGCACGCCGGCAAGTCTTCCCACTTCGTGGTAATTGGCTCCGAGATCGAAAAGCGCTCCACGTTGGGCGTTTGACGGTATATTCGTGAAGACGGGAATTCTGCCCTTCTTTGCAGCCGAAAGAACGGAGTCTATTGCTACAAGGACGGTAACATCGCCTCCAACCCACAGCACCTGACCCCCCCTTGCCACGAGAGAATTTGCGGCTTCAAATACACCTGATGAATTGTCAACATTGGTTTCCAGGAGAGTGATTCCGAGTTGTTTGCATGTAGCACGTGCCAGAAGGGTATTAGCCTCGGAATTCGCTTCGGACGGATTCCACACCACACCAACGGTTTTTAAATCCGGAAAGAGCGTTCTGGCAAGACGGAAAGCCTCTGCCACAGGCTGCATCGTGCCAATGCCCACGAGATGCCTGGGGTGGTCAAGTGGATCATTACGGTTGATTCCGACACCGGCGACAAAAGGGTCTGATACAAGAGCAAATGTATGAAGTGTTTTGCCGGTTGTATTGGCATTTGCCACGGTCTGCAAAGACAGGGTGCTGGCGGTCATTATAAGATCGAACTGGCCGCCGGTAATTTCTTTGGCAATAGTGTTGGCGGTGGCCATGTCACCCTCGGCATTGTAACGTTTATAAAGGATGTTTTTCCCTTCAACAAAGCCGCTTTCAGCCAGACCGTCCAGCATACCCTGGACACCTTCGTCCAGGATCGCCTGAGACGCATGTTGCAAAATCGCTACGCTGAGGACATGTCCTGCGCTGGGTTTTCGCTGATTCCAATCAGAAACCAGCAGGATGCTTGAAAGCAATATAATGAGAAAAATGCCCAGTGAGAGGCGTTTCAACGCAAACCACAATTGGCGGTTATTGAAGACCATGGATGGCCTCTTCCCTGGAATTGAACATAGGAAAAATTGAGGAAAAACCGGAGATATCAAAGACCTCCTTAATCTGTGGTTTTAAAGAGGAAAGGACGATCTTTCCCTGAATACTCTTCAATTTTTTGGCGGCGATGAGGAACACGCGCAGCCCTGCACTGCTGATATAGTCTAGCTGGGAAAAATCTACCACCAATCGCCTTTCACCTTTATCCATGAGCGCAGTGAATTTCTCTTCCAGCAGATTCGCTGTCATTACATTCAGATTTCCCTTTAAACCGAGAATAACGATAGTATTCTTTTTATCTTCAGTAATCTCCACGTTGTTTGCCCTCCTTGAAAAACAGGTTTCTGTTGCTCTATAGCATTTGCATGAAAATACCCCTCACCCAGACCCTCTCCCACAAGGGGCGAGGGATCTTTCCCTCCCTTGACTTCGGCGTGAGTTCAGACGAACGCTCAGTCGAACGATGGGAGGGGTAAGGGGAGGGTGATATATTTCCATGCCCTTTTGTGAGCCTTTGGCTCATAAATGTTTACTTTGTAAAAATCTCTTTTCCCCATTCCCCGTTTTCATAGGGACAAGTTTGTGTGAGTTTTTAGAAACACTGCTTTGGTTGCGGCTACGCTATGATCCACCAGTTTTCTTCTTCATTACCAGAAGGTTCTTGTTTCCCTGACGTTTATATTCTACGGTATCCATGAGATTCGTGACGAGATGGATACCCAATCCACCCACCTGCCTTTCTTCAAGCGGCTTTGCCAGGTCAGGCTTTGCAGCCTCTAGCGGGTTGAAGGGTCTGCCATCGTCTTCCACCTCGGCGGTCAATTCTTCATCTTTCAGGGATATACGGATTATTATATGGTGTTCGTTCGTATCGTCGTATCCATAGTATATAACGTTGGTGAGGATTTCATCCAGGGATAAATTCAAAGCATATAATACCTTTGGGGAAAGGCGATGGGCTTCCCCAAATTCATTTACAATTTGACTCAGTCGTTCAAGCTCACGGAGATTGTTTTTTAGTTTGATTGTTGTAGTGTTCATTTCTTCAAGTATTTTAAGGCCATGATGGTAATATCATCCGCCTGGGGAGCGCCAGAAACAAAATTCTTAACTATACCTACGGTGTCCTGGATTAACTTTGTCGGCGAAAAGCCATGTATTTCCTGTAAAAATCCTTTTAATCGACGATCGGAGAATAGATTTTCACTGCTGTCGGTAGCCTCTGTCACTCCGTCGGTGTAAAGAAATATCCCGTCTTCGGTACGAAGTGTAACCTTTTTTGTCTGATATTTCACATCATTCATTACTCCAAGCGCCATGCCTCCGGTATTCTCCAGGAGTTCTGCGCCTCCATCACTGTAAAGTAGATAAGGAAGATTATGACCGCCGTTGCTGTAAAACACATCGCCGGTTTGTATGTTTAACATCCCGCAGAAGATGGTTACGAACATGCTGGTGTCGTTGCCTACACAGAGTTCCTCGTTGACTTTCGTAAGGATTTCGTCCGGAAGCATGCCCTTGCCAGTCTTTGCCTTAATAAGTGTTGTGGTTACAGCCATGAACAGGGAGGCAGGCACGCCCTTTCCCGAAACGTCTCCTATGACAAAATACAGATATTCGTCCATGAGGAAGAAGTCATAAAAATCTCCTCCCACTTCTTTCGCCGGTTCAATGATTGCGTATATATCAAATTCCGGCCTGTTCGGGAATGGCGGGAAAATTTTTGGCAAAATACTCATCTGGATGTCATGTGCTATTTTTAATTCGCTTTCTATCCTTTCTTTGGCAGACGTGGTGTCCGTTAATTCTTTTATGTATTGCTTCAGAGAGCGTTTCATAGAGATAAAGGACTCACCGAGTTTGCCCACCTCGTCATGAGACTTGATGGCGGGAATTTCAATATCCAGATTTCCTTTTGCAATATCAACGGTTGCCCGTGCCAGCGCCCTTAAAGGACGGGTAATAGACCGGGCAATGAAGACAATTACTACCAGGAGCAGCACGGAGCCTATGATACCCAGCAGAAACACCGTTTGATTCAAATGGACGATGTCTGCCATCAATTCATCCTGAGGGAAAAGTACCCCAAGAGACCAGCCGCTGGAAGGCAATGGGGCGTAGTACAACCAGCATTTTTTGCCTGAAACAATATCGTTGATCGGGACGAATCCTGATTTACCTTGAATCATCTCCCTGCCGATTTCTCTGAGACGGTCGTCGTTCCGTGTCTCGGCTATGCTAAACAGCGTTTCATTCATTATTAAGTCACTGGCAGGATGGGTGACCACCATGCCATTTCTGGAGATGAGAAAACCATAACCCGTCTGAGATATCTTGATTGACGATACAATCTCCTCCAGCCAATTCAGGGCAACATCCGCAGTCACGACCCCCATAAATTGTCGTTTGCCGGAGATGGTTTTATAAAAAGGAACAGAATACGTGCACATGATGATATTGCCGCCCCCTTCGTCATAATACGGTTCGCTCCATATCGCATGATTGAGCTCCTTGGGGATTTGATACCAGTCGAGGTAAAAATATCTGTACGACTTACTGCCCAGCCAGGTAAATCTGATTTTCCCATTGCTCTTGTAAAAATAGGGGCCGAAGTATAAAGAGTTTTTTTCAAAGGCATAGGGTTCAAAGGAAATGGTAGAGCCGTATATCTCGCTATTATTTTTTACCACCGTGCGGATGAGATTCAATAACTCGTTTTTTCTGTAAGAAGAGTTTTCGAGAAAATACGCCATGTTTTCAGGGATTTTCTCTATAGCATGCAACACAGTTTCGACCTTATTTACTGTGGTAAAGGTAAGATTTTTAGCGTTCTCTTCCACGTTCCTTTCGATAATCCTGCGGGAAAACGTGTAATTATATCCAAAAATGAGTCCAAAGATAATCATGGTGCTGGTGAGGATGAGGAGGATGAGTTTTAAAGCAATGCCTCTATTTTTCATCATAAGCGTTGCATTTTTTATGAAAAGACCTGAAATCAGGAATTTCGTTTATCAAACCGTTTTCCTTTAATTGCCGGGCCACCCGGTTATAGTCTTCTGGCAAGAGTGTTCCTGTTGAGACAGGGATATTTCCGGGCGCAATTAAATCTTTCATCCTTTCCAGCATCCATTTCTGGTGTGCCCGGTTTACAGGGAGATGAGCCTCTGCCACGTATTTTATCATGATGTCCAGCGCCTCTTCTATATGAGAAAAGGCGTATTTCCATCCCTCTGTGGACGCTGTTACAAAGCCACAGCAGTGATCGGGGTCTTTTTGAAATGTTTCTTCCAGGGTGTAGATACCATCCTCTGGGAAATTCAATCCGTGTTCATGAAAGAAGAAGGTGGTTAATTCATCAGGATTCATACCGGCATTGAGGATCGTGTGATATTCGTTATACCACATGGCAGAAGCAGCATCTACGCCGCCTCGTAGAAATAGATTCAGAGAATACGATTGAGGGATAATGTTTACCTTTACATGGTATTTCTTAAAAAATGCACGGGGTTGAAGCTGATAATCCGCATCCCATAGTCCGACCTTTTTGCCGTCTAAGTCTTGAGGTTTTGTGATGCCGCTGGATTTTTTTGCAACCAGCATTAAGGCCGATTTTTGCACCATCTGGGCAATATTGACCAACCTCGCCCCGTGCGCCCGTCGTTGAATTGCGGTGGAAAGCCACAGGTTGGCAAAATCAGCCTGTTTGGATTCCAGATAATCTGACGCCAGGCGATCCGGGCCACCTGATATGATGGTCAGATCAATCCCATGCTTCTTATAAAATCCTTTTTCATAGGCGACATAATATCCGGCAAACTGCGCCTGGGGCACCCAGTGCGGGATGAAAGACGCCTTTTTTAAAACGGGTTCTTCCGCGGCAACCACAATTGTTTTACAAAAGAAGAACACGAATAATATGATAACGAATTTCTTCATTTGTCTCTGAGTATGAGAACTGGTTAAATTACGTTTTTGACGACCATCCATTAACCACGAAGGACACCCGTGCAGGGGCAGGTTTCAAACCTGCCCCTACATTAAAATTCCCGGACAAGAACAGGATTCCTCATTTCGTTCGGAATGATAATGTTTATGTTCAACGCTTACCTATTGCATGCTGGTTCAGGCTTGCAGCCTGAACCGAAACCCCCCGATTGCTGCTGTCGGGGGCGAGGACGATTGAACCAGCAAAAACCATCAAAAGATTCAAGTGTAAAGGCAAATCACAACCCTAACTTTTATACAACCGACTTGGTTTTACCAGTCACGCCGCACGTGCCCGTACGATTATATTTTGGTTAAATATTCTGCCACCTTGCTTCCCATCCCTGACGTTGAAAGTATTTTATCCTTTGGTGTGGTGGCAGAGGCGATGTCGCCCGTCCGATAGCCATCCTCCAGCACTGCCATAATAGCCTGTTCGATGGCATTCGATTCTTTGCCAAGTCCGAAGGCGTACTTCAGCATCATCGCCCCTGATAAGATTTGCGCAAGGGGATTTGCCTTGCCCTGTCCCGCAATATCAGGCGCAGAGCCGTGAATTGGTTCAAAGAGTCCAAATCCCGTTTCTGAAAGACTGGCGCTGGGAAGCATGCCGATTGACCCGGTAATGGCCGATGCCAGGTCTGACAGGATATCGCCAAACATGTTTTCCGTAACGATTACATCAAATTGTTTCGGGTTCGTTGCCAGTTGCATGGCTGCATTGTCCACGTACATGTGATTGAGTTGTATCTGTGGATAATTTTTCTGGACGAAATCAATAACCACCTTTCGCCATAGTTTTGAGCTTTCCAGGACGTTTGCCTTGTCAATTGAGGTCAATTTCTTGCTGCGTTTCATGGCTGCCTCGCAAGCTACTTTGGTAATCCTCTGGATTTCAGGTACGGAGTAAATCATATAATCAACGGCATATTCTCCCTGAACCGTTCCTTCTTTCAAGGTGATTGACTTTACCTTGTTTTTGCCGAAATAAACCCCGCCTGTCAGTTCACGCACAATGAGGATGTCCAGTCCACCCTTCAAACGTTCTGATTTCAATGATGCTGCATCGGCAAGGGGGCCGAATATTACCGCAGGACGCAGGTTTGCAAACAGCCCATAGATAGCCCGCAAAGGAAGCAATGCGCCTCGTTCAGGGGTCAGTTCTGCCGGAAGATTTTCCCATTTTGGCCCACCTACTGCGCCAAAATAAATGGCATCGGCGTTGTTGCATATTGTTTTTGTCTCATCTGGCAGGGGATGCCCGTATTTGTCATAGGCGCATCCGCCCACCAGCGCCGCTTTATATTCAAAGGTATGGCCAAATTTCTTTGCAACCGTGTCAAGTACCTTTAGTCCTTCCTTCATGATTTCCGGCCCGATTCCGTCTCCAGCCAGCACAGCAATGCATTTTTTCATGTATTTATCTCCGTTCAGTGATCTTTGTGATTTGTTAATATTTTTACCGCCGGAGGCGCAGAGAAATGGCGCGTAATGTTTGATGCGTCACCTGTCACTCGCCACTCGTCACCCGTTATTTCTCCGCGACCTTGTTTATCCGCGTCCAAAATGAGGACTAATTTTACCTTTATTTTTAAGAATAGTCTACCCCATTATTTTTGTTGACAGCATAAGATTTAAGAGAGATACTCATTGAACAAATCGGAAAAGACGGAAACCTTGTCGATTCACTCGAAGAGTAAATTTTAGCGCAGCATAGTTACAACCAAAATGGCTACTCTCTTTCACCCATTTGCAAGGGAAAGGGTTATTGATTACCACTCTTTAATTCCCCCCTTCGCAAAGGGGGACACAGGGGGTGTAATGAAACTTTCCAAACTCGTCCTCATGAAACTCGTTCTCGTAAAACTTGTCCTCGTGGAAACGGGGAACGGGGAACGGGGAATGGGGAAAAGAAGTTTTGCAAAGTAAACATTCATGAGCCACAGGCTCACAAAAGGGCATGGAAATACGCCACCCTCCCTTTGTCCCTCCTATCGTTCGACTGAGCGTTCGTCTGAACTCACGCCGAAGTCAAGGGAGGGAAAGTTCCCTTGCCTCTTGTGGGAGAGGGTCTGGGTGAAGGGTATTTTCGTGCCAATACAATAAAGATAACGAAAACAGGAGAAATAGTATGCAATTAAAATCTATTGGTTATATAAAAAGTCCTGTAAAACAACCCAAGTTTGGTGGATGGCAAGATTTAATTACAGAAATAGTTATTGACACTAAGTAGTGTCTGAACGAAAACGCCCTTTTTTTGAAAAGCATTGGGGTAGTTTTGCGCTTACAAAAATCTTTTCTTACCATTTGGCGTTAGACTCTTGCCAGAGGTAAGGTTCTTTTACTCATCCCCATT
>Ga0209212_1009320_pt1 | contig 10263 bp, 8 predicted proteins | sample RifGroC2_FD_183996 | JGI IMG/M metagenome (GOLD analysis project Ga0209212, IMG submission 183996) | Groundwater microbial communities from Rifle, Colorado, USA - Groundwater C2 (SPAdes) (version 2) | ecosystem: Environmental > Aquatic > Deep subsurface > Groundwater | place: Rifle, Colorado... | reverse complement strand
TATCATATGGCGGGCCGTTCCGTCGCTGTTGCGCACAAAACCCTCGTTCTGCTGGTACATCATTACCGGACGGGTGGCCTGTCCGTCCGCCACTTCCCTGTTTACCACATAAACGTTCTTCTGGGAGCTATATTTCACCACAGTGCCGACGAGAGGGATATTGAGGGAGTTGCCGGTGAACGTCCTCCCCTGCTGCTGCACATGCAGCACCTCTCCGCTATTGGCCTGGGACTGGTAGCGGTTGTAGGAGGAGCTCCAGGCGTCGTCACGGGTGTGCAGCACCGGGACCTGTACGTGAAGAGCATCGGAATGGCCGTGGTACATATTGCTGCCGGAGAAACCGGCCTCCGAGTCCAGGGCTTGCCCCGCCTGCTGCCCCACGCCCTGAATATCCTCCATGCCACCGGCGATATCGTCGGCCTCGGAAAAGTCGTTGAAGCGCAGGTTCATTTCCATAAAACGCTTCAATAAGCCGAAATCGCCGCGCAGGAACTTTTCAAGCGACGCCATCTGTTCCGGGGAGTTAGGGTTTAGAATGAACTCCAGCAGCAGCTTCTTGCCGGAAGAGCGGGAACGGGCGAAGGAGAGCTTGAGCGCAATGTACTTATTTATCTCTTTGGCCCAGCTCCTGTTTATCTCCCGGGCCAGGATATTCTCGGCGTTAACAAGGCCGATGTCCGCCACGGGGATCTCCGCGGAAGAGACCGACGCGCCCACACTGCGCACCGCCACCCGGTCCAGGCGCAGGCGCAAGCGCAGGTTATCGTCGTCCATGCGGTAAAGGGTGACGGAGGGTTTGCTTTCGTTGCTCTGCCCGGCGGAAATGGAGACGGACAGGACTTCCTGTATAACGGCGCCCGCTCCGGCGCTGAAACCCAGACGCAGCGTCAGCGGCAGTTTCCAGAGCTCTCCGTTCTTCATGGCCGCTATGCGGCTGATCCTGGCCGGAAGAACGGTCTTAACCTCGTAAAGATCCACCAGCGTCTTCAGTTCCCTGCAGTAACTATCGCTCTCCAGCGGCCGGACCACCTGGGACTTGCCCTCCAGCAAGCCGGTCATGCCCACGCTCAATGCGCCCAGCTCCGGGATATTGAGCAGTTCCTGGTTTATGCCAACCGAAAGATTCAGTTTCACCTCGTCGATAAGCGCCAGCCGCCCGTCGGGGAATTTACGCATATAGCGTTTAAAATCCGCCCCCACGCCCGCCATCCCGGGAAGTTTGCCGTCCTTGTTCAGTTTTATTTCCGCATTCTCGCAGGCGCCCTCCAAGGTATCATTTTTCAGGTCTTCCCAGAAGCGGGCCAAACTGGAGGAAATGCCGGCGCTGGAGACTGCCGGCGCCCTGACAGCCGCCGACTGCGCCTTTAGCTCTCCGACGGCCTCTGAAATGGATATTCCAGCTCCGGCATCAAAGTCCAGGGCGGAAAGTTTACGCGCCGTGGCAGATATTAAGGACAGGGCCGCAATCAGCAAAAGGGTTAGTTTTTTCATGTTGACCAAGCACCGCCTGAGAGTTTTACGCTCTTGATTAATATCTACATATAGGTTACGCCAGACCAGCCGCTTTCTTAAGTGCCCTTGGCCCCGGCACTCAAGGTTAAACGGCCTATTGCCGGGGCCCAGGGAACTTTACCGGGCCTTTACCGGCCTTTAAATCCCCGCCGGCAGACTACATCCGCCCAGGCCTGAAATAGGAATGGATATTGACTGAAAAGTCGTGTTCGGCGGGCCCATAAAGAGCGGCATCCTTATACCGGCGGGAATCCTCCGCCCTGACGCTCTCCAATATCCCGTTCAGCTCCGCCAGCGAATGGTAGCGGGCCTTGTCCTTTATGCTTTCAGCCATTTTAGTCCTGAGCACGGTCACGAATTGATAAAGGGTGAGGCCGAAATCAAACCCGTTGCGGATGCTTAGCCCGCCAAGCCCCCCGGCGCTGTCGCTTATCTTCTTCCCGGCCAAAGTCGAAAGTATACCGCCAATACCCTGGTTCAGGATATTCTTAGTGAAGACGTAATTCTCCCTGTCCATCCACTGCGCCATTTTTCCGTAAACCGCGTCGATCTTGTTCATTTCCCCGATCCTGGAATAATCGGTCCACTCCGCCATCACTTCGAACCGGGGATCGGCCTCCAGGTCCTGGGCAAAAAAGACGTTCCGGCCTGCGATACCTATATCGGAGTACATCCTGTTGCGGCCGGCCCCGGGCAAACGGCTCATCTGAAGCGGAACCTCTATCCGGCCGGCCAGCCTGAACCCCACGGCCGCCACCTCGGTGCAGTAAAGGGAAGAGTCGTCGGCGGCGTCCAGGGAATAATCGTACGGTACCGTTTTCTCCAGCCTGGCGCGCATAAGCAGGGCCGCTTTTTCCGCCAGTTCCGTGTCTTGATAGCGCATAACCATCAAGCGGGCGCGGCCGCCGAGGAATTTGGCGATGGGCTCCACCGCGGCCCCTACCCCGGCATCTGAAGCGAGGATGAACAGCCCGCGCGTTTGAGGGTCGCGGTAAACCATGCCCAGATGGCTGTATTCGCCCGGCGTCTCCGACATCCTGGCCGCAATAGATCCCATCATGTTCGTTCCCCGGCTCAGCATAATGTCGCCGGTGCGCAGGTCCTCCGGAAAACGGAAAGACGCGTTCTTCTGCACGCTGAGCTCGCCCCTGAACGGCACCCCGGAATTCTCCCCGCCGCCGGCCAGAAGCGCGACCGCGATGTCATCCTGGATATGGCGGGACCTGGAGATAAGCTCCCGCATTTCACGCGCGCACTCCGGAGCGTTCGCGCTCCCGAGCGCGAGCTGCCGGCGGAGGCCGAAAAGCGCGTTCATCTCCGCCCTGCTTCCCCGCGCGGCGCCGGCCTCTATTGAATCTATCAGTCTGCGAATAGGGCCGCTCTGCGCCTCACAGCCGTCCCCCTCAGGAAGTTCCTGGTATGCCTGGGTCGCGGAAGGGATCTCCACCGCGTTCGCCGTATTCAGGTCGGAAGCCCTCACAGCCAGGTCGCCGAAATCCGCCGCGTAAACCCGCCCGGCCATTAGCGTCAGAACCACGGTTAATATGCAGCTTGCTCTCATTTTATTTTCCTCCCGCCTGTCCTGCAAGAAATCCGGCTCTTACACATATAGTGTAGCGCGGCGGCGGCGCATTCTTAAGTGCCCCCGGGCCTACCCCGCTGAATTAAACGGCCTATAGACGGGGCCTAGGGAACCTTACCGTTCCTTTACGGGATGTGCCCTGCTGGACTTCCGGGGTTTTGATGAAGGCGCATTCCGCCGGGATACAATAACGAATAGCCGGACCACTGTTTTCCCCGTTTCGGTTCATCTTTTTAACGTAAGTCAAAGGACTCATGTGTACTTCTTGCTTTTCCGATAGAATACGTGGATAGGAATGTAAACTAAAATTTTTACTGTCCATTATTCCCGGCGCCGGACAGCGGCTTTGTCGGCGAAGGGAATTCCCGGTATTTAGTATTTGGTTTAAAGCTACAACTATGGGACGATACACATATACGGCTCAGGACGCGCAGGGCACGGTCAGCACCGGAGAAGTTGCCTCCGAGGACGAGGATGCGGCGGTCCAGTATCTGCAGTCTAAAGGGTTTTGCATCCTTTCCATAAACGAAGAGGGAGCGCGCAAACGCTTTCTGCCTGAGGCCGTGAAGAGGATGCGCGGCGGGATTTCCGGCCGCGAGATGGTTTTCTTCGGCGAGCAGCTGTCCACTCTTATTGCCGGCGGCCTTCCTCTTGTGCGCGCGCTTTCCCTGTTGAGCGAGCACATGGAGAATAAAAATCTGAGCCTGGTGGTTTCTTCCCTGACGAAGAATGTTTCCTCCGGAGAGTCGCTGCATAAGGCCATGGAGAAACACCCGGCTGTCTTTGACGAGATCTGGGTATTCCTGGTCCAGGCGGGCGAGATCTCGGGCCAGCTCCCGGCCGTCCTGCGCCAGGTAACCGCCTATAACGAATCCAAGGAGAACCTGAAAGGGAAGGTCGTTACTGCCCTTGCTTACCCCGCGGCGCTTCTCGCGCTGTCGGTTTCCGTCCTGATCTACTTTATAATTTTCATAATGCCTGTTTTTGCCGGCATATTCCATGATTTCAACATTGAGCTTCCGTTTATTACCAAGCTGCTGGTAAACCTGTCGGATATCGCCGCGCAGTATGCCGTAATGATACTGGTCATACTGATGGGCGGCACATTCGCGCTAAGGGGCTACATAGCCGTGCCGGTCGGACGCAAAACCTGGAATTATTTACAATTCAGCCTCCCTTTCTTCGGCAGTTTTACCCGCAGCATCCAGCTGGAGCGGCTGCTTACCACCCTGTCGACCCTTATACGCTCCGGCGTCAGTATCCTTACCGCTTTAACGGTGCTGGAGGGGGTTTTTAAAAAGAACCTTATCTTCCAGGACGCTCTTAAGAACGCGCGGGACAAAATATCGGCCGGGACGGCAATTTCTGAATCCTTCGGGAAGACGGGCGAATTTCCCGCGATGGTGACGGATATGATGCGGATTGGCGAGGAATCCGGGAAGCTTCCGGACATGATAGACGTGCTTTCAAAGTATTACAGGGAACAGGTGGACCAGTTTATACGGCGCTTCTCTTCCATGATAGATCCGATACTTGTAGTAGGCGTCGGCGCCATGGTGGCGGTGATACTGATAAGCATCTTTATGCCTATCTTCCAGCTGTCGAATATAGGCGGGTGACGGAAGCCTTCTTTGCCGCAATAGCGATGAAAAATATTATAGCGGGACTGTTTAAAAGAATACGGTTAAAAAAACCGCGCGGCGGGACAACGCTCATCGAGATCATTATCTCGTTGCTGATCCTGGGGATGGCGTGCGCCGCCGTTATGCCCGTGTTCTTTACGTCCTCCATCTCGGCGGCGCGCGTTGACAGACGGCAGGCCGCGGTTGACAGCGTGCGCCGCCTGACCGAGGAGTTGAAGGGGTATGTGGCCGCCGACCACAACGATATAACGGGCCCCGGGGTTGGAACGGGAGGCTGGGATCTGCCAGGTGACAGGAGCGGCAAGTGGGCGCTGGAGGGCGGCAGGCACGAGCTGGATCCGAAAATGTGGTGCGCTTTCCTGACGGTTTGCGGAGGGACGATTTCATATACCGTCACCGTGCGCAATACGCCATCCGGGCCGCAGCCCGACGTCAGCGTTACAGTGGACTGGGACGGTTCCAAATGAGGGTCTATAAGGCCGGCTTTACGCTGATAGAACTTATTATCGCCATGTGCCTTTCCCTGCTGGTGATCCTGGCCCTGATAAAGCTGACTACCATGGCCGTGCATAACCATACGCGCGGAGTGAAAAGCGCGGCCTCGCAGTTGGACGCTATCCTGATCTTTAAGACGATCGAGCACGACCTCGCGGGCGCGACGCACCTGATCACGCCCGCGGAGACAGGATCACCCGGCGGCCGCCTGGAGACCTGCTCTAATGCTATGCGCGGGGCGACCGCGGTTGACGCGCCCGCGGCCATAGACGCCGGCAAACCCGTCCGTTTTTCCGCTTTCTGCCAGTCCGGCAATAACCTGTATTACCATGTCCTGGACGGCTGCCCCGCCGTGTATGCGTGCGGCACGGACCCCCACATGACTTTCGGTACGGCCGAGAACGGAGTCTCAGCTTTATTTAAGCGCGCGTCCCCGCGCAGCCCGGTGGTGGAGGTTACCATAGCCGTCAGTTCGAAGGAACATCCGGTCACCCGCTCCGCCTCTTTCGCGCTGGCGTACGCGGTCGGGGGCACGCCCGTGAGCACCTCGGAACCATCCGAACCAAGGATGGGGACATGCACGTGTATGACTACCCGTCGAACTCCAACTGGGGGTTCAGAGTCGTGTTGTGAGGCTAGTGTCGAATACGGTCGAATAGGAACAGTCGGCTATGCCACGGCCGGCGACTGTGGTTGTTATTGTACCAGAAAGTAACGCTGGCAGAAGATTTTTTGGAGGTTTTCCGGGACATAATGCGTAATTTCCGGAAAGCAGAGACCGCGTTCCCTTGTTCTGAGGTCGGTGATGTGTATGACAAAACTGTATAAGCGTGGCTCTGTACTGGTGCAGGTCCTGGTGGGGGTCATGCTGGTGGCCGGCATGGCGGTCGCGGTGCTGCGCATTCGCATCCAGCCGGCGCTAGTGTCAGCCCGCGGCGTAGCGCGTATCGGGGAAGACCTGGAGGCCCGCGCGGCCATTAACCGCATTAACGAATCCTGGTCCAGGCTGGGGGTCTGTTCCTCGGATTCCACGGCCGGGATCTCCTGCTCGGGCTCCGGAAGGAATTGCAGCTGCAAGGTGGGCGGGGTTACTGTGTGCGCGTCGCTGAGCGCGAATTGCGCAGGGTATGATCTAAGCATATCCGCCTCCAACGGAACACCCTGTCCGGCGGCCGGGAACGGCTGCCAACTCCCCCCTCCCAAGCCCGTGGACCCGCCAAAGGATCAGTGCATCGGGTGTTCCGCCCCAATGCCGACCGAGTGCGGGCGCCACACTACCGGGGTTGACAGTTGCGGCAAGAAGTGTGAGAGGGCGCTGATGATATACCCTTTTGGTCCCTGTACGATACTGAATTATTAAGCCCTGATAGTAGACTGTATACCATAATTATGAGCGTCATGGAGGAGTTATGAAAGCCAAGGTCTATTTTCTTTTAGCGGCGGTTCTTGCCGCGGCCCTGCCCGGTCGGATCTGGGCAGAGTCGCTCACCGTCACCACCACCTACCCGCCGCCTTCGGCTATTTACAACCAGGTAACCACCACCGGCGAGTCCAATACCGACACTACCCTGAACCGCAACGGCGGCAATACCATCCTTGTGCCGCCCTCCAACCCCAACGGCAATGTGGGGGTAGGCACCAAGACCCCGGCTAAGAAACTGGACGTCAATGGAGATGCTGGTGTGTCCGGGACTTTTACCGCCGTAGGTGATATTAAAGTGGGGGCGGACAGCGTTTTTACAGGCTTCTCCTGCAGCGGAGGTATAACCTGCTCGCGCGCAGGCAACAACACCCTCAGGATAGACCTGGCCCTTGCGGCAAATCCGGTAAACTGCGTTGGAAACTGGAGCGGCTGCTCTAACGGGAATCAGACCTATATCATAACCACTCCGGCCAGCGGCGGCGGCGCTGCCTGCCCCTACTCGAGCGGGCAGTTACAGAGTTGCGCGCAGCCGGTAAATTGCGTCGGCTCCTGGGGCGCCTGCTCTAAGACCTGCGGAGGCGGGTCCCAGACATATACCATAAACACGCCGGCCAGCGGCGGCGGCGGCGCCTGTCCCTACCAGAGCGGACAGACCCAGGCGTGTAATACACAGGCCTGCGTTACGAACGGGACTTGTACTGGCAGCTGTGTTTCGGCCGGGTATAGTTATAACAATCCTGGGTGTCCTGCAACAAAAACCGGCTATTGTACTGCCCGGGGACCGGTAGGAGGTAATGCTTCATGTGGCGTCCCACAGGGGTTTTACAATATGCCCCAACTATGCGGGTATTTCGGGTGTACCGTTACCTGTACTCCAAGATAGGCGGAATTCTTGTGCTCTTTTCGGGGCAATATAATGCGTCCCGCTTAATGTTGACCATATTGTTCGGGGTATTTTCGTTATGAGGATATGTATGCCTTGCTTTAACCGGTATAATTGGCCGCTCTTTGCGGTGGCTTGCCTGACCGCGGCGTTCTCCTGCCGCCTGCGGGCCGAGACCGTGGATATCCCCACAAGTTATCCCTCCCCGTCCGGCAGCTACGTCAAGCTGGTTACCACCGGCGATTCCGGCCCGGCTAATACCACGCTTAACAGCAACGGCGGCAATACCATTCTGGTCACGCCGTCAAACCCGGACGGGAAGGTGGGGATAGGCGTTACTAACCCGGCCAAGAAACTGGACGTAGGAGGGGATTTTTCAGCCACGGGCATTTTAACAACCGGGACCGATGTAAAAATAGGAACAAGCAGCGTTATTACCCGCATAATCTGCGGCCCCGGCTTAAGCTGCAGCCGGGTGGGGAACATCCTTAAGATATCCCGTGTCAACCTCGGGTCATGTCAATGCCTATGTACGCCTACTGGTTATTCGTCGCGCCATGGCCTTTTTTGTCTCCTTAATTGTGATCCTCATTCGTTGGACAGACTGCTCACTGTCACCGGTCCGCTGGGGGAAGTCGGCGGTGTCGGGGCCCAAACTCAGGTCTCAGATAATACCGGGTGTACTATCCCTTGCGTATGCAACCACGGTTGTCTCTTTAAATAGGTGATTTTGCTCTCCACCCGGAGGGGGGATCTCCAAAAAATATTGAGCGTCATGGAGGAGTTATGAAAGCCAAGGTCTATTTTCTTTTAGCGGCGGTTCTTGCCGCGGCCTTGCCCGGCCGCCTCCGGGCAGAGTCCCTTACCATTACCACCACCTACCCGCCGCCTTCGGCCATTTACAACCAGGTAACCACCACCGGCGAGCCCAACACCGACACCACGCTGAACCGCAATGGCGGCAATACCATCCTTGTGCCGCCCTCCAACCCCAACGGCAATGTGGGGGTAGGCACCAAGACCCCGGCTAAAAAACTGGACGTCAACGGGGATATCGGTTCGTCCGGAAACATTACCGCCGTTGGTGATGTTAAAGTGGGGGCCGACAGCGTTTTTACAGGGTTCTCCTGCAGCGGGGGCATAACCTGCACGCGCGCAGGCAACAACACTCTCAGGATAGACCTGGCGGCAAATCCTGTAAGCTGCGTCGGGGCCTGGAGCGGCTGTTCTAACGGGAATATGACCTATACCATAACCACGCCGGCCAGCGGCGGCGGCGCCGCCTGCCCTTACCAGAGCGGGCAGGTGCAGCCCTGCGCGCAGGCCGTAAATTGCGTCGGTTCCTGGGGAGCCTGTTCTGCCACCTGCGGCGGCGGGTCTCAGACTTATACCATAACCAATCCGGCCAGCGGCGGCGGCGCCGCCTGCTCTTACCAGAGCGGGCAGGTACAATCATGCAATACGCAGGCCTGCGCATGCGTGACAAATATGGCCACCTGCACCGCCCCGCAGCCGGCCTGCGGCCAGGTCACATACGGTACCACTAACTGCGGCGCAGGGTGTCAAAAGACCGGCAATCCCTGTCCGCCGGCGCAGGGGAGCTGCCATTCCACATGTACAAGCAGATATTTCATGTCAGGAGTGGGGGCCTGCGGTGGCAGCATACAGGTGCCTTGCACCGGGCGCGGTACTGTCGGGCAATCTGTCCAGTGTTACGCGCCAGCCAGCTTCTGCGGCGGTATTGATATATACCAGGCCTGCTATACGTACTGCACCGCGCGATAAGGAGCGGTTTGGAGTGTAATTCCGGGGACAGCATATTTAATTACGGAAAGGCGCGGACGGCTTTTAGCGGGGATTCTTATGGAAAAAGATATTAAAAATATTCAAAACCGTAACCGGAGGAAATGGCTGTTCTTTATTGTTTCCTGTATTATGGCGACGCTTTCCTGCCGCCTGCGGGCCGAGACCGTGGATATACCCACAAGTTATCCCTCCCCGTCGGGGAGTTACATTAAACTGGTTACCACCGGGGATTCCGGCCCGGCTAATACCACGCTTAACAGTAATGGGGGCAATACCATTCTAGTCCCACCGGTTAACCCGGACGGGAAGGTGGGCATAGGCGTTGCGACCCCGGCTAAAGAACTTGACGTGGCCGGGGATATTGCCGCTGCCGGGGTGATAACGGCGGCGGGCGACGTAAAAGTAGGGACAAGCAGCGCTATTACCAGGATCGTATGCGGGCCGGGCCTGGACTGCAGCCGCGAAGACAATATACTGAAGATCGTCCGCGTCAATATGGGGTCGTGCTCCTGCTTCTGTACGCCCACCGGATATGGGTCGCGCGGCGGCCAATCTTGTCAATTCATTACTGTTCCTCCGGGCGAGACTATCTCCGGCACAGGTCAGGTAGGAACGCGAATTGAACTCCAGAAGCCTGTTTCAGATAATACCGGTTGCACTGTTCCCTGCCTATGCAGTTGTTATGTGACGGGAAATCCGGGGAACTGCGTCGGGAGCTGGAGCGCCTGCTCTAACGGGAACCAGACCTATACTATAACCACGCCGGCCAGCGGCGGCGGCGCCGCCTGCTCTTACCAGAGCGGGCAGGTGCGGTCCTGCGCGCAGTCTGTAAATTGCATCGGTTCCTGGGGCGCCTGTTCCGCCACCTGCGGCGGCGGGTCCCAGACTTATAACATAACCACACAGGCCAGCGGCGGCG
>Ga0209212_1009317_pt1 | contig 10266 bp, 10 predicted proteins | sample RifGroC2_FD_183996 | JGI IMG/M metagenome (GOLD analysis project Ga0209212, IMG submission 183996) | Groundwater microbial communities from Rifle, Colorado, USA - Groundwater C2 (SPAdes) (version 2) | ecosystem: Environmental > Aquatic > Deep subsurface > Groundwater | place: Rifle, Colorado... | reverse complement strand
ACTTACGAGGTGAGCTGACCGAGCTAAAGGGCATTATGGCAACAATTAAAATGGAAGGTTAGGTCAGAACCGTGTCATCACACAAAAATATAATAGCGGTAACGATATTTATAGTTGTATTAGGCTCAATCGGCTTGATTGTATGGTCGGGATTTGACAGTTACCACAACTTTGAAGGGCAGTGCATGACCTGTCATTTAACAAATCCAACAGAAGGAGCAGAGAAATACCTGTTTGTAAAAGAGATTAGCGCCCTCTGCATCTCATGTCATAAGGATGCTGTAAGGTTGTCCCATCCTGTGGATATGAAGCCGAGCATGAAGATACCATCAGATTTTTTGCTGGACAGAAAAGGAAATCTGACATGCAACAGCTGCCATACAACCCACAAGGGCAGCTATGGCAAATATCATCTAAGGGTAGCCTCCATAGGAGAACCGTTCTGTATTACCTGTCATCAGTCATTATCCGAAGGGGCGGAATTGCACCGCTCAACCATAGGTTCTGCACATATGGCAGGCAGTGTCCAAAGCCGCTACTGGCCGGGAAGTATTGGCGGGTATCTTGATGAGGTTTCAATACGTTGTCTTATCTGCCATGATGCGATTTTTGCCACTGAAAGTCTTATAGGGACCGCAGTACAGGCAGGGGAGTATGACCATGGTGGAAATATAGGGTTGAGCCATCCCGTAGGGGTATCATACCGAGAGGCTACAGTTAAATACAAAGGTGCATACAGGAAGCTTGAAAAATTGCCGCAGGAGATAAGGCTGTTTGATGGGTTTGTTGGTTGCGGAAGCTGCCATAACCCTTATGGCAGGAGACATTTCGAACTTGTAATGAGCAACGAGGGAAGCGCGCTTTGTTTCGCATGCCACATGAAGTAGAAATAAGGATTGGGATATGGCAAAAGACACTCAAATCTACTCTCTTTTTATGTGGTGCCTGCTGCTTGGGTTTTCCTTTACCACCTATAATAGAAACCACATCTGGGGAGAGGAGATTCAGATATGGGAGGATGTAGTAGAAAAGGCACCCAATAAACGTAGGCCTCATCATAATCTTGCGGTCAAGTATAGGGATAACGGGCAGTTTATTAAAGCCATCCGGGAGTATAAAATTGAAATAAAAATAGCCCCTTGGTATGTTGAAGCACAAAATGACCTTGGAGACGTTTATCATAGTTTAGGCAGACTTGAAGATGCCATTATTCAGTACAAGATTGCAATAGGGTTAGACCCTGGTTTTGAGGAAGCCTACAACAACCTCGGTAACGTCTATTATATCCAAGGACGGGTTGAAGAGGCAATGAGACAGTATGAAACAGCGTTAAACTTGAACTCTAATTTTGAAAAGGTATATATTAATTTAGGAATTGTTTATACGGATAAGGGTTATTTTGAGGATGCAATACAGGTTTACAAAAAAGCTATCAGCCTGAAGCCTGGTCTGGCAAAGCCTTACCATGGAATTGGAAATGTATATTATCTCCAGGGACGGCTGGATGAAGCTATTGAGGCATATAAAACCGCATTAGAGATCGACCCGAAGCTGGCAGGTATATATAATAATCTGGGAAAGATATATGAAAGTCTGGGTCAGATAGATGAAGCCATTCAACAATATAAATTGGCGTTGCGTTTTGAACCAGAATTCATAGATGCACGTAATAATTTGCTTAGTATTACCAAGGAATATAACCGTTGAAACTAAAGGCATTAGGTTAGTCGTAATGAAAACTTCTCTAATTGCCACTTATTGTTGGATAATATTGTCTGCAACTCTTTTTATAGCATCTTACCAGAGAAACATAGTCTGGAGAGATGAGCTGACACAGTGGAAAGATGTAGTAAACAAAAATCCCAGCACTGCAAGACCGCACTTTAATCTTGCCAGTAGTTACAAGAGGGCAGGGCAGATACAAGAAGCCATCAGAGAATATAAAACAGCAGTGCAGATCAGACCATGGTTTGTTGATGCCCATAATAATCTTGGGGATATATATTACAGTATGGGGCAGTTAGAGGATTCTATTATTGAATATAAAACTGCAATTAGAATAAAACCGGATTTTGAAAAGGCACATAATAACCTTGGAAATGTACATTACATGCAAGGACGCATTAAAGAGGCAATGCAGGAGTATAAAACAGCATTAAGGTTAAAACCGGATTTTGAGGGTTCTTATATTAATATCGGCGTTGCATATAAGGACCTTGGGCGCTTAGACGAGGCCATAGATGTTTTTAATAAGGCATTGAAGCTGAAGCCGGATTTGGCACAGGCATATTACGGTCTTGGCAATGTTTATTATCTACAGGGCCGGCCGCAGGAAGCCATACAGGCATACAGTGATGCGATTAAATTAGACAATAAACTGGCAGGCGCACATAACAATCTGGGACTAGTTTATGAAAGTCTGGGTCAGATAGAAGAAGCCATTAAGCAATATAAATGGGCATTGCGTCTTGAACCAGAATTTATAGATGCACGTAACAATTTGGTTAATATTACCAAGGAATATAACCGTTGAAACTAAAGGCATTAGGTTAGTCGTAATGAAAACTTCTCTAATTGCCATTTATTGCTGGATAATATTGTCCGCAACTCTGTATCTCGCATCTTACCAGAGAAACATGGTCTGGAGTGATGAGCTAACGCTTTGGGAAGACGTTATAAAGAAGTCTTCTAATAAGTCGAGGGGATATAATAACGTAGGGGTGAACTACAGTTTGCAGGGCAGAATTGATGATGCAACTGCAATGTATAAAACTGCGTTAAGGCTGAAACCTGACTACCTTGATGCCCATAACAACCTCGGTAACAATTATTCCAGACTGGGAGATATTGATGCGGCAATTGCTGAATATAAAACTGTTCTGAGATTAAAACCAGATGATGCAGTTGCCCACTACAACATGGGCAATGCATATGAAAGGAAAGGTCTTTTAAATGAAGCCATATTTAAGTATAGGTCTGCAATAAAGCTGAAGCCGGATTATTTGCAGGCGCGCAACAATCTCGGCAATGTCTATTTTGCACAAGGGCAGATAGAAAATGCCATCAATGAGTTTAGAGAATCGCTGAGGCTGGTACCTGATGTCGCAGAGACCCATAATAATCTTGGGGTTGCGTATGGAGCACAGGGGAAGTTTGCGGATGCAATTATGGAATTTAAGACTGCATTAAGGCTAACCCCCGAATTTGATAAGGCTGCAGAAAACCTGAGGATGACGTACAGGGAGGCTGGAATAAACAACAATAATGATCAGAGGCAATGATATAGATATAATGAACTTTGGATATTGTTTGTCATTTAAGCTTTGACATTTATTTGGGTCAGGAGGAGATATGGATTATAGGAGGCGCAACTATTTTACAAAGAAGGGGCTGCAGTCCAAGTTTATCTTTGGATTTTCACTGACAGTTGTCGTGGGGTTCCTTGCAAGCTGGGCATTTGTTTATTATACGATTGACAAAAGGCTGTCAGAAGAGTTATATAGAAGTCATATAAAGATTGAAGCAACAGGCGAGATTATAGGCGAAATACTTTTAAAGATTAACCTGATTGCCGTACCCCTCCTTATCCTTTCTGCCATCGCAGTAGGGGTATTCATTGTAAGAAATGTAACAGGCCCTCTCAGTAATTTCAAAGAGGCGCTGGAAGATTTTGACAGGGCAGATTTAACACCAAAAACTTTAAAAAATGTTCCTCCTGAGCTTTCAATGTCATATAACACAATGGTTGATAATTTTTCAAAGACTTTCAGGTCTATAAAAAGAAAAGGAGATGAACTTGAGAAAATAATAGAGGAGTTAGAGCGAATTGCCGGTGGTAAAACCTTATCCAGGCAGGAAGTGGACGATATATATAAATCTATTTCGGCAAACAGGAAGTCTATTGAAAAGGAAATCTCTTTTTTCAAGGTATAGAGATGAAATACTCACGAGATTTTGGCTCACAAAGGATGTATAAAATTTGTCAGGTGAGACGCCTGATCCGTCTGTAGGACAGTCGTCTCAGCTGCCCAGAGAGGCATTTTAAGATGAAACAAACCTTTTATATTCTCAGGCCATACATTTTATTTACAGTTACTTTTTGTCTCTGCCATCTCTTGTCTTTTCAGGCAGGTGCAGCTGACTGGCCCATGTTTATGAAGGATGCGGCACATAATTCCCAGAGCGAAGATGCTATTTCACTGCCTTTAAAACTCAAATGGCGGTTCAAGACAGATGGGCCAATATACTCTTCGCCTGTGGTATATGGAAAGATGGTTTTTTGGGGCTCATATGACTCTTACCTGTATGCCCTTGATGCAGAGTCAGGGATGCTGATATGGAAGATCAAGACAGATGGGCCAATACTCTCAACACCTGCTGTTTCTGAGGGTGTTGTATACTTCGCGTCAAAGGATAGCTGGATATACGCAGTCAGTATAAAAGAAGGTAAACTGCTCTGGAGATTTGAAACAGGCGGCAAAGTGCTGACATCCCCTCTGGCAGCAGAGGATATGGTTTTTATAGGGTCTAATGATTATTATTTCTATGCCCTTGGCGCAAAGGATGGCAGGCTTATCTGGAGGAGCAAGCAGGCTGACTATAAGTACGGCGGTATGTATTCTTCGCCAATCTATTCAGGTGGCGTTGTATATGTAACATCAAAGAGCGGCATTATAAATGCCTTCGATGCCAAAAGTGGGGCGCGTGTATGGGTATACAGGACAGCCTCGTCCATCTATTCTTCCCCGGTTATTTCTAATGGAAACTTCTATATATCAACATATAACCGCACCCTTCTCGCCCTCGACGCTGGTAAGGGAACATTTGTCTGGCAGGCAGAACTTGGCGAATGGCCTTATTCTTCACCTGTGGTAGTGAAGGATAGAATATATATAGGCCTGAAAAACGGGAGCATAAAATCTTTTGATATCAAGAGTGTCGAGCTTGGAAAGGAATATAAGTTCCCTGACGAGGTTAACTCTACAATGGCTGTATCAAAGAATAATATAGCGTTGGTTGGTTGTGACGATGGAGGGTTGTATGCGTTGAACCTGGAAAAAAACGGGGTCATTTTGCAATATATGACAAACGGCGGCATACATTCGTCACCTGCCATTGCCAATAATGGGATGGTCTTTGTTGGCTCCAAAGACGGATTTGCTTATGCATTTGGAAAATAAAGGAAGGTAGCTACAGGTGGATAGACTGAAGGCTGAAGACTGAAGGTACGGACTTAAGAAGGTGATAGACTGAAGGTTTTAGGATACTTCAGCCTTCAGCCTAAATTCCTATTAGCAGGATTTACTCGTAACTGAAAGGGAGAATGATACATGTATCACGCGAGAATTGGAAAAGTTGTTAGAGTTTTTTTGTTTCCTGCTTCTTGTTTCTTGCTCATTGTTTCCTGCTTCCTGGTTCTTGCTCATGCACAGGAGATCGACCCAAAGGAACGAGTGGTGACTGGGCTGAATCCCCATGACCAGATTGACGACGAAGGGTATGTTCTCTGGAATAAATGTTTAATATGCCATCCAGAGGTGCCTAATATCAAAGAGGCAAAATCTATTGATGATGTAAAGCTCAGGTTCGAAGACGATCTGAAGCAGGGGTGTTTCAGGTGTCATCCCGAGAGGATGCATCCTGGCGGAGAGTGGGTTGGCGCAACAATGCTTGGCAAGCCCGGAGCGCCTGACCACTGGATAAAGCCGCCTGAGGCAATAGCAAAAAGGATTGAGACGTCAGTAAAGGTATTCGATACAATTATGCCTTTAGAACCAAATACAGGCAAGATATTCTGCGCTACATGCCACAATCCCCATGAGAGGGGCCTGCTTATAGGCAAGGCAGGCAAAGGGGCAGATTATGATTGGAGATTGCGTTCAGGCGGAGGACCTATCTGCCTTTACTGCCATGGGAAGTAGAGGGAGTTCAGGAGCCAAGAAGTAATAATATGAAGTAAGAAGCGATAGCCACGATGCGAGAGGCAAGGGGTGAGATGAAAGAGGCAAGAAATAAGACGGGTGTGTGTATATTGTTTTGCATCGTGCTTCTGGCAGGCTGTTCCACAACTCCTTCCAGGCAGGGGCAGGAAGAAGTTTCCATCCCCATTGTGTGGCCTCCTCCTCCTGAGCCTGCCAGAATCATATATGAAGGCGCGATAGAAAGGCCTGACGATGTGGGGACTAAAAAGGGGATATTTAGCAGGGCTGTAGAATTCATGCTCGGTAAAACAGCAGACAGGATTTTAAGGCCGTATGGCATAGCTATTGACAGTAACGAAAGGCTTATTGTTGCAGACACGGTCTTCAAGAGACTCCATATCTTTGACAGAAAGACAGGCAAATACACATGGATTGATGAGTTTAAGAACGGTGGATTCATCTCTCCTATCGGGATCGCTGTTGATAAAGCGGACAATATATATGTTTCAGAACCGGAGTTAGATAAGGTCATTGTATTCAGCAAAAAAGGGGATTTTTTATTTGAGATAAAGGAGAACCTACATAGACCTACAGGGGTTGCCATTAATAAGAACGAAGGGCTTCTGTATGTGGCAAACACAGGAGGGCATAATCTAAGCGTATATGAACTGAACGGCAAATATCTTTATACATTTGGCGAGAGAGGCAGGGAAACAGGAAGATTTAATTACCCTACCGACATCCACATTGACAATCAAGGTTTTATATATGTTACAGACTCAATGAATTTCAGAATCCAGATATTTGATAAATACAGAAGGTTTTTTTCTGCTTTCGGGAGCCATGGAGACGGGTCAGGCAGTTTCGCAAGGCCAAAAGGACTCTCTGTGGATAGCGAGGGACATATATATGTTGTTGATGCTCTTTTTGATGCTGTGCAGATATTTGACAGGGAGGGTCGCTTCCTGCTTAGTTTTGGCTCATCAGGGCAGGAAAAGGGTAAATTTTGGCTCCCTTCCGCAATATTTGTGGACAGCAGCGATAGAATATATGTGTCGGATTCCTTTAATAAAAGGGTCCAGATTTTCAAATATTTAAATGAGGAGAGGAAACCCCTTTAGAAGTAAGCAAAATCCGGTACTTTAAATGCGGAGATTTCTAACGGGGAAAACAGTCTAAAGATGGGAAATAAAAATAATAATATCATAAAACCCTGTGCTCTGTTTTTTATAATCTTTTTTACTGCTATTACCTCTCTGGATTCTGCAACAGTAATAAATCCAGATGTGCCGGGCGTTACCGGCACAAAACACAACCTTTCTATGTTCGGGCCAGGATCGGTACAGGCAACATCAACTACAGAGGTATGTGTGTTTTGCCATACACCGCACTTCTCTCAGCCAGCCTCACCACTTTGGAATAAGCAAGACCCAGGGACTACATATACAATCTACAGCGCCGGGACCATGACAAGCAATACTGTCGGACAGCCAACAGGCTCTTCAAGGCTTTGTCTTTCCTGCCATGACGGCACCATTGCTCTTGGCAGTTTATTGAATGCCCCTGGGTCAGGACTTACCCAAACCTTGAATATGATGGGCGTAGAACCTGGTACCGGCGCTTTGGTATCTACCTCTGCGGCCAATTTAGGAGCTGATATCAGCACTGACCACCCGATATCTTTCTCATACTCATCATCTTATCCCGCAAACAGTGAAATTAAGAACCCTGGCATCAATAATGCCAATATAGTCCCGGCTGTCCTGGATAATGGCGGAAATATCCAGTGCGCAAGCTGCCACGACCCGCACAGCCGCACATATCCGAAGTTTCTCAGGGTAGGCCTTAATCCGGATGCAGGTAATTATGGCGCCCAACTCTGCACCCTCTGCCACGAAAAACAATACTGGAATAACACGGATGCGCCTGTGCACAGGGAAGAAAACACATTCACTTGGACCGGCATTATCGGGACTGACCCAAACCCATGGGAACCAAATGATTTTGGAGTTGCCAATGACTATACTGATGATAACCTTAAAATGCACGGATGTTTAAGCTGCCACCTATCCCACGGCGGAGCTGCAGGGAAACATCTTCTTAAGGGAAGAGATGCTGATGATGTAAATAAACCAATGGTTGGTGAGGAATGGACGTGCCTGAACTGTCATAATGGAAAAATGAAGGATACAAGTAATAACTATACCAAAGATGTAAATACGGTATTGAACTATCTATATACACATGACAGCAAAACCATAGATAATAAGCACATAGCAACGAGGTTTACTTCAGGCGTTCCAGCGGTTAGAGAAGACCCATCAAATCTTAATATCCCAAACCAGCATGCGGAATGCACAGACTGCCATAATCCACATGGAGCCAAAAAGGGCAACCACTCAGCAGGAGGACCAGACGGCAACAGGATTGGAAAAAACCTGATCGGCACTTGGGGGGTGCAGCCAGTCTGGGCAGCAGCAGGATTACCTGCCACCTCGTTTACGACTGTGCAGCTTAATGACCCCACATATTCACTTTCATATGAATCCTATTTATGTGTCAAATGCCATTCTGCATATACATATTGGATTTCGCCGCAACTGCTTTCAGGAAAATTTCCAAACGGTGAAGCTGGCTATGAATCAGACCCAACTGCTGACTTTAATATCAATAATTATGGTTTTCATCCTGTATTTGAGTCCGCCGGGAAGAACAAACCACCCGCAGATGCAAACCCTAACTGGCCTATCAATACACTTGGTTTGACTAACACCTTCAGGTGCGCGGCCCTGGGTGACTGCACTACAGGGGTAACCCATACAGGCACAATGACATGTTCTGACTGCCACGGCAACAGCAGTTTTGGTTCTACTGACCCAAAAGGCCCCCATGGCTCCAACAATAAATATATCCTCCGGAGCAACGAAGCAGGAGCGGGTTCCGCCAAGAACTTCTGTTACAACTGCCATAGAAGGGACGTTTATGGCGATGAAGGCTATGTAGGACCAAATGCAAATTACGCTCGTGTAACACACCCTGTTGACGGCTTAGGAGTAAGCTCGCCTTTTTACCAGAGCGGGACGTATACGGGAAATGACTCCAACAAATTCGGCATACTGTGTCTTACTTGCCATGGAGGCGGCACAAAGATGCAAAGCGGTAATACTGTGATAGATGGTATACATGGAAGCCATACTGGTGCCAGTGTGGGCGACTTCCTTGGCTACAGATTGATGAACGGAGCATGTGTAGAGTCATATACACGGCCAACATCAATAACACCCGGGCAGTTGAACTTTAGAACAGCAGGCGTCGCACCTAATAATGACAAGGTTTGCTCAGATAACTTTTCCAATTTTTCTATTTCTCCAAGCTGGGTAAACTATAACTGTAACTCTATCAATGATTGCAGCAATTGAATAAAGACCTTTAAGGTTGACAAATTTGTAAAAACTCTTTTTCTCACTGCTGAGGTAGAAAAGAACAATAGCATCAATGTCGTTTACTCAGCGTCTCTGCGATTATTTTTTACTTTTTACGAATGAATCAAAGCTAGAGTTGTTTACAAAAGGATAGTAAAATTAGGGTTCGCGGTAACTAAGAACTAAAACACTGGTATTTAGAAATGCTATTCCAAAGGTTGTAAGGATGAAAATCCATTTTTTTACTTTACTTTTTATGTTGAATGCTGGCTATGCGCTGGCTCAGTTTCCTGCGTCTATAAATCCGCACAACTATGATAATAAAGACTACTGCCAGTCGTGTCATATTGTTTCGGAGATGCCCAGACTTAGTTATGATATTATTACGACATGTGTAAAATGCCATCCGGGCAGCATTGGCAATCACCCTGTCAGTCGACATCCTATATTGGTTAAGGTCCCCTATAAAATTGCTGTACCTGAGTGGATGCCTTTATCAAAAGAGGAAAAGATTGTTTGTTCTACCTGTCATGATAATCATAACAGGAGCGGCTTTCGCCGTATGCTCCGCATAGATTATGAATCATTATGCGTTTCGTGTCATATAAATAAGTAAGGAGGAATTATCTTGTCCAGAAAGTTTTTATATTCAGGCGTATTTCTTCCAATAGCCCTGTTAGCAGGCATATTGATATATCAAAAGGCATACGCAGTGGAATCAAAGGAAATTGCGCCAACATTCAGGGGGATTAAATCGCCCGGCAGTTACGGCAGTATCGTCCTGAACAGAAATACAGGCGAGGGACAGGACATGAAGTCTGTGGTATTTCCGCACTGGCTGCATAGAACTAAGTTTACATGCAAGGTCTGCCATAGTGATATGGGATTTCCGATGAAGGCAGGCGCTACGGATATCAAGATGG
>Ga0209212_1009316_pt1 | contig 10267 bp, 6 predicted proteins | sample RifGroC2_FD_183996 | JGI IMG/M metagenome (GOLD analysis project Ga0209212, IMG submission 183996) | Groundwater microbial communities from Rifle, Colorado, USA - Groundwater C2 (SPAdes) (version 2) | ecosystem: Environmental > Aquatic > Deep subsurface > Groundwater | place: Rifle, Colorado... | reverse complement strand
TTCCGTCTTGAGTCACTACTGCTGGCACCTGACGAATACCCAAGCGGCGAACCAGCGCTCCGCCCTGGTCGTAGAAGACCCGGCGCTTCCAGTCACGCATGAGATTCAAGGGTTCGCCGGCAACCATAATGGGCTTTGCCGCACCTTTGAGCTTCCGCATCGCCTGTTTTGCAAAGGAGACTTGTAGGCGATCCCGCCCGTCAAAGAAGATGAGTTCGTCTCTAAGGGCAACATGATCCAGCGGATTCACCTTCAGCCCGCGCGCGAACAATATCTCCCCATCGGCATTTCGGATGTCCTGATCCAGTGTCCAAGTCGGGTCAATGAAGTAAGTGCGTTTGGTTGCGGTTGTTTTAAGGCCGGGTGCAGGTTTGGGCTTTTCGACTGCGCCGATAACACGATCTCGGTATTCATCTTGCTTCTTGGATAGCTCGCCGTTTTTCTCCATCTGATAGAGGCTCGACTGGATGACTTCCAGCAGGTCAGGTTCAGCAATGCCGTAAGTCGGCCCGACGACACCGAGATCGTCAGCGTGTGCGATAGGCAACAGGCTGATGAGCAGTGAGGCGAAAATATGAGAGTGAATCGACATGAGGCCGATTCTGGGCGCGCGATATCAGTGATGGATTTTGAAATGCGAACTTTTAGGGCGCATTTCGATGCCGAAAGTCACATCAGATTCGATGTGCCTTCAATGCTTAACGGGATAAGCAAAGGTAGCCGCTATCGCTTAATCGCGGCGGGCAGGCCGTGGGGGAGAGCACCGCTCAAGTATCCGCTTCCAGCCATTTCTGGCTGCAACGGCATCTCGAAGAATATCGATATATTCGGGAATATCAACACGCTCGTCCCAAATAACCGGCCTGTCCTCAAGCTCAGATAAAAGCCGATCCCGATCTAGCCTGGTTACGCCACGTTCCATAATTTGGTTGTAGGTTTCGCAGGCATAGGCGAATGTTTCACGTTTAGAAAAATCGATCTCAAGCAGCCACTCTCGATTACGGGTTGCGGGCAGTCCGAGAGTTTTTCGCTTGCAGTTGTGAAAAATGTGGACAGCCTCGTGAATCACATAATCCAAGAATGGATCGGTGATGCTGAAGTAGTCAGCCGCTATGTAACAAGTCGTTTCTTCGCTCAGGCCAACAATTTCTTGCCCTTCCCTGGAGAGGGGCATCGCAGCAAAACTGGCCAAGTAAAGGTTTGCCAGATCCCATGCAGTCCTGAGCCACGGAGTTTTTTCGAGAGTGGTGGCTATCGTCGCTGGCGTTAAAAAAATGACAGAGCACTCAAGCATGTCGAGGATGGTTTCGCGCTCGCATTGCGGAAATAACCCTCGCACCATGGGTGTAAACTTTGCACGCGCCCATATCTTATGGCCTAAGTTTCCCAGCATTTCTGGCTCGACAGCATGCACAGTTCGCCTCAACACTTCCGCAATGAGCGCGCGGCGAAGCGTGGCATTGCCATACACTGAACGCTCCACGAGCGTACCACCGGGCCACACCTCGAATAGGTTGTCGTGGTTGCCACTGGAGAGAAAGCGATCAACCTCTGCTCGTTGCAATGTATTCATCGTTCTGGTGCTGCATTCGTTAAGGGCATGGCCGGTATTCGATAGCAATGAGTCTTCCCCCGGTTCTGGGATATAAACACGTCGGGAACCACGCCGCTCAAACGCATTATTTTCATCCGGGTCAACGTGAGTTTCTCTATCAACAATGGTTCGGCTTTCCGCGATGGTATCCAGACGTAATTCCCATCCGGCTCCGATGGAAGGATGCCCTCTCTCATTCCCTCACGCAATGTGGCAATGATACTTTGTATCACTTCAAGTCGCGTGTCTTCATCAGCCTTCTCAACTTCTCCCTGACTTGATTGCTGCTGTTGCGCAGGCTTGCTGGATTGCGTTGGCTGGGGGGCAGGTTCTGATTGGGGTTCAGCAATCCCCATAAGCTGCATCACCATAGGCTGAAGCCGGATCACTTTCCACTTCTCGCCGCTGCCAGTCTTGATCTCCACAACCTTGCGGAAGGGTGACATCGGGTCAAGCGCCAGCCAGTTTCGGCGTGACAGTTCATCGAGAATCGCTTTGCGCTCCAACCCATAGCCGTTTAGCGCCTCGGGCCACTTGAGACAAAGCGCGCCGGATGAATCAACATGAACCAAACTCCCGGTGGACTTCTTGCCGGATTGCATATCATCGGCAAGTGCTTTCAATGCGTCACCAACGGGGCCGTCGAGTTGGTCTATTTGAACTGGCTTGGTGACAACTGCCTTCCCGGACTTATCAGGTGCCTGACTGGGCGGCGGTGATGTCAGGGGCTCAGTCGCAGCAGTCGGCAATTCTGGCACAGCGGCAACAGGCTGCGCTTTTACTGGCTCTTCTTGATCGAGAACCTTGCCAGGAACTGATGGCGGAGCGGGATCAATGACCAGCGCCGTATCGCGCAGCCTGATGGCGGTCAGTCTGATGTTGGGTATCCTTTCTGCCAGCACGGCGGGAGCGATTACCCAACAGCGATTTCCTTCAACTTGATCTTCCCTGATACTCGCCAGCTTCCGGTCAACGAGCATTTCCAGAATGCTGTTGGGAGTTCTCGGCATCCCCGGAATTTTTTCCTGATTGATGACGGCGGCGATTTCTTCACCGGCGATTGGCCAGATCAAGTAGAGATGCCCATCCATGTGCCAGAGGCGTGAGCCGGGATCGTTGATTCTCCAGTTGCCATCCCGGACAAGCCTGCGCATGATGTCCACCAGAAACCGTTCCACCGGCAGACCGATCTCGTAGCCGGTAAACGCGACTCCGAGACTGCGCAAATCCCGCTCGACACTGACCTGATCGGAACGAATGACCAGATCATGAATCGGATTCTCGGCACTGGGATGTCCGTTGATCGTTTCCAGCATCCAGATCACAAGTTCGTTACCCCCCTCAGAAATCCAGGTAATGCCATCCTGTCCGATAATGCGCTCCACGATCAGTGTGGAAACAACCGTATGCTTTTTGCCACGATTCTCGCGCCACTGCAGGAAGTAACGATCCACGCCATGCCTGTTGGCCCAAGCGCATAGATCTTCAGCGAACGGATTCCAGACTCTACCTCCATCTCTGTTGCTGACGACGAGATCGGTCACTGGCTTCCCCAGATCGTGGCAAAGCGCGGCAAGAAATACGGCAAGATGCCAGCGCGGCTCCAGCTCTCGGCGTCTTCGCGGCGCCTGCTCTCCGGGCAACAACACTCGGCTACCCGACTGGAGCGACCACAAGGCGACCTCTGCCGTATGGCGAAGCAGCCCCCCTGCCCCCCTGTGATGATGCGTCTGGCTTGCCGGCAGGAGATGCGCGTAACAGGCAAACCGGCGCAGGGATTCCAGATAGAACTGCTCGAAAACTTCGGGAGTAGCAATCGCGGCCTCGCGAATTTGATCAACTAGTTCTCGTTGCGTCTCGATGAGCTTTGCCGGGTCTGTTGCAGGCAGCCCCTTCATGAACGGCGGGTAGCGCGGAATTTCCTCGTCGCTCTCATCCTGCACAGATACGCTCGGGGCGGGCATCACGACAGGCTCCAGACTTTCACTGTCACGGCGAATCGCCTTCCTGAGAAAACTCAACAAGGATCAGCCCTCCCCTCGCCCAGCTTGCAATCCAGCGCTGTCGAGGCCACGCCGAATCCCCGGCACGAGACGAAGGCGCTGACGCGCCCAATCCGGATCAATATCCAGCAGGAGGCAGATCGAATCGAATGAATTGGCCGCTCTGGAAATGCCGTTAAATATCCACGTCAAGGCTTCCCGCTGAATGCCACCAATTCTGATCTCCTGATTATCGACTGACCTCACGCTGCCCATTGCATCTTCAATCGCCTGATGAAGAACGGCGATCCAGAACCGTCGTAACCTTTGAGTGACTTCAAATGAAGCGATCTCTTTACCCATCCCAACAAATCCCATGTGTCCCACGTCAGAAAACTCGATACGCCTTCCCGACAATCTGATCCTGTCCAACCCAGCCGGTAAGCTGATAACGCGAATCCAGACTATCCGGATGGGAACCGGCCACGTAGTAATGCCCGTCTTGAATCTTCCCGATCGGGCCAATATCCAGAGGTTCACCAGTTCTGGCTCGTTCTTTCGCGCGTCCGACCGGGGCGCCGTCCACGAAGAATTCTCTTCCCCTCGCTGACACAACCGAGCCCGGCAACCCGACCAGCTTTTTGACGAAGATGCACCCGCGCGGGTAAGGCCAGTTAGCCTCCCACCTGAAAGCAACCAGTTCACCGCGTTGCGGCATGACACCTTTTTCGATTAGGAAAATGGTTCCGGGCAAGCTTTCGGTGAGATTCAAGGCCACAAGATAGAAGCGGCAAAATGCCAAGTAGACCACCATGACCCAAAGGACAACGGGAAACCAACGCCCGGACAGTTTGAAAAAACGGATATGCATGGCGCCACTGTATCGGCGCTACCGGCGAAGCGATTTCCGAAATGTGTCTTGGCTGGACGCATTTCGGATTCTCAAGGCTCGAAAAGGAAGCAACCTGCCATAGCTGCCCCACCACATACTTGCAGTTTGGAAGAACTATGCGAAGCTGGTTCAAAACTGATTGGAGACCCCCATGACTATCGCAGCAGTAACTGAATCCGGCGGACTACTTGGCGCGCTACCGCTGTTCGCTCTACTTCTGGCTGGCGCGGCCTTATTCCGCTGGATTCGCAAATCCAAATCTATGACGGAACCCAAGCTCGATAAACTTGAGCGTGAACTTGATTTGATCAGGAACCAGATACTGCTGGTCACAACGGACGACGTACCTGGCATCAGGATCGCCAAGACGCTTGGCTATATTGAAGCGCTTTCACCGACAGAGGCGGCATCAGACTGGGAATACCGTCTCGCCGAAAAGGATGCGCTGCTCAGGCTGGCCAAGAAGGCAAAGGACATTGGTGCCAATGCAGTAGTCGGAATCAGGAAGACAAACGCCCATTACGATCAGGCGGGGTCGCAGTGGCGAATATCAAGAGTGACGTATTGCGGGACGGCGGTCATTCGCGAAAACTAATTGCAGAAGCTCTGGCATTCGCATTAAGAACCAGCATCATATGCGCGTTAAGAAAGTAATTATATGTTTCCTGCCATATTGGAGCGCATTGAAATACAATTCAAATCCTGAAATTCAGCTCAATTCTGTAGCTTTACAATGAATTTATTTTTGTTTCCAATACCATGCTCCTGAGCGCAACAGACCAAGAGAATCAAGAAAAACTCAAATGCGAACTGCAGAACGAGAGTAGATCGTCTAAGCTGGAAAATCTTTCGGCAGCTTTGCTTGGTCGACTTCTTGGCGTGCCAGTTGCAATTGCCAAGTCTGGCTTTCAGCACGGGGGAGATGCTGGTCCATCAGGACGGCAAGGGCGGCGTTTCCGACTGGAGTGTAAGAAGTACAGCAACAAAACTAGCTTGAGCGACCGGGAACTACTTGGTGAGATAGACCATGCGTTGGCGCGGGACGATGCGCTCGAAGCATGGTTTCTTATGGCGACCCGTAATGTTTCGGAGCAGCTCGAACTGGACCTTACCCAAAAGGGCGAGAGGATCGGCATCCCCGTCGTAATTATCGACTGGAAAGATCACGGACTCGCCTCCCTTGCCGCATTATGTGCTTTTGATCCTGACTTGGTGGCAGCGGAGTTCTCGAAGGAAGCTGGGGTGTTTGCTCGCGCACTTCAACCAGTCTCAGCCAATGCGATCTCAATGTTGAGACGCGACCTACAATCTTGGTGTCTCGGTTTTGATGCGCTACGAACTAAATCGCACGAGAAGCTCAACAAGATTTGGAACTCGCCACGATCATCAACCGCTGACATAGGACAAGATGCTGCGGGCGGATCCGAAAGCAAGAGGGTCAGACGCGCTACGGTACATGAAGCACTCAACATTTGGTGGCATGGGCAAGCACAGACTGACTCACCCGCGGCTGTCATTGGGTTGGATGGTGTCGGCAAGACTTGGGCGACACTCGATTGGCTGGTCGAAAATCTGAGCGAGCAACCTATCGTTTTGATTGTGCCGTCCTCTTCCGTAGCATTTCTTTCTGGTATCTCCGAAACCAGCGTAAAGCGCTTTTTGGCGGATCGTCTTTATGAGATAAGCGGTGTGCGAGATTCCGAGCATTGGCTGCGCCGACTGGACTACCTACTCAAACGTCCGACCAATGAAGGGCCTATTCTGACCATTTTTTTCGACGGGCTGAATCAAGAGCAATCTGTCCAATGGCTACCGCTTCTGAAAGTTTTGCAAAGTGAGACCTTTGCGGGTCGAGTGCGATTGATCATTAGCACCCGCAATCATCACTTCGAAGACAAGTTGTCCAAGCTTCGTGGCCTCATTGCCCCAGCCATGCCAGTTGCAGTAGATATTTACGACACTGCCCCAGGAGGTGAACTCGACCAAATGCTAGCGTTCGATGGGTTGACTCAAGCCGACTTGCACTCAGACCTGATTGATCTGGCCCGTACACCTCGCCTATTCAAGCTCGTGGTGCGATTCCGCGACAGACTCGTCGAAGCGGGCCATGTCACAGTACACAGATTGCTCTGGGAGTATGGGCGTGACACTTTAGGAGTGCGCGCCGGAAAATCATTCAGTGAAAATGAGTGGCGAGCTTGGCTTAAGGAAATCGCTCAGAAATATCGTGATGGCGTCCGGAATTTCTCAGTCAAGTCGCTCGGCGAGACGGCTAGCCGCCCCGATCTTTCGGAATCAGAGGTATATGCTCGGCTCAGTGACATCATTGATGGGCAGTTTGTAAAATCCGATCACTCAGGGAGTCTACAACTAACTCCAACGGTCATCGCTCACTCCCTTGGTGCGGCACTTCTGGCTCACCTTGAGACCGTTGTTACACCGAATTTCACGACACTCAATACCGAACTCACGCAATGGCTCGACCCCATTGCCGGTCTAGACCAACGTGCGGAAATTCTACGGGCGGCAGTATCAATCTTGGTGGAGCAGGATAACCATACAGCGCCACCTGTAGCGGGTGTGCTTGTCACCGCATGGCTGCAAACCCAGAATGTGACTGACAATCATCGGAAGGAGCTTGCCATTCTTGCTCCAAATCTGACCAATGCACTGCTTGATGCGGTCGAACAATCCAATAGCCATACCCACACATCCGCTCGGCTTTGGGCCGTGAACGCACTGCGGGCCATTCCACGAGTTGATATTGCAGCCCTGACTATGATCGTCTCACGGGTGCGCCAGTGGTTTTGCATCGTCTCTCGGGATGTTGATCCGCGCCCGGATGCCAACGCAGACTCTGAAAAACACCGTTCGGATAGGTTCAAGAGCCGGATTGGCATCGACTCCTCTGGTTCGATTACGGTTGTTGGTGTTGAGCTTGAACTCGTTGATAGAGCAGATGGGGTACTGCAAGCAACAGCACCATCAATCATAGAAGGATTCCCGCTGGCTAATACGCTACCAATTTTTGAGGTAGTCGCGATCACGCTGGCGATTCGTTGTCGCTGTGAGGGTTGGGATGCATTGAAGTGGCTCTGCCTGCTTAATGAAGTCGATCCAGGCGAGACAACAGCGGCATTACGCAGTATGTCAGAAGCGGTTCGCTACCGGAGACCAGAGCCGGGCGTAAATTCGGATATACCTGCGCGCATCGCCGCGCTTCTGCTTTGGCTGACAGGGCAGGAGCAAGACGACGACACAGCTGTATCTATCGATCCGCGCATTGACCACTGGCATACCTATGAAAGTGACTACTTGCCGCAACCAAGCCGCAGTTTTTTTACGCTGGAACGGAGACATGCAGAAATTGCGCTGAACGATACCGAGCTGCCGTTATTTAGGCGCGCTCAACGAACTAAAGAGTTTTGGCTTGATCCGAGCTTTCGGCCCACACCCACCTTCACGGCCGAAGTTCGTGCGGTAGTAGCTCACATTGAAGTAGATAAACTTAATAGACACGGCTCGCATACCAGCGAGGATCACAATTTCGAAGAGCTCGTACCTGTGCTCGCCCGCTGTGCGCCGGATTTGCTTGCGGATATAGTACGTCGCAAAATGCAAAGCGCGGCCACCTGCCCGGCAGAGTCCCGCTACTGGTGCGCCATCCATGTGACCGACCATCTGTTGTTGGCAGGCGAACGCGAGGCTGCGGCAGCGAGAGCTTTGCGTTTGAGTGGCACCGACCCAGATGAGAAACAGGAGACATTTGCTGCCTTCCCACTATTAATGGTGGAAATTCGGAACCTTGATGTACAAGCTCAGTTTGATACAATTATCAGTGCAACTCTCAAATTTATGCCTGTCGACTTTAAAGAAGTTTTGCGTCCCCCGACTTCGGATGATATCGACGCATTGATTGCTCGTTATGCTAATGGTTCGCCAGCGCAGCAAAGCGACCTTCTCATTCTGTTATCGATCCATCCAGTGCAGTTTAGCGATTACGCATGGACGTGGCTGACTGGCTTTGCATATCAATACGACCATGAACTATGCGGCCTCACTTACAAAACATTGACTCTTTCCGATGCAACTCGTTTTGGACGAACACTAGCGGCAGACAATTGGCACTGGAATCCAGATAAGCATTTTTGGATCAATCATTATGGAACTGATGCTCTTATCGAGGCTACGCAAGCGCTTCCCTTTGATCAAGTAGTGCCACGATTGGCTCCGTGGCGATTACTGGAGGCTGCGCGATTACGTGGTGCCGATCCTGCCGAGGTGCGACTGGCAGCAGAGATACTGGGGCATGTGCTATTGGCCGAAAAAATCGATGAGCCGGATCCCGGATCAATCCTGTCGTTCGATCAAAATGATGCAAAGTCCTCGCCATTCTCCTTTTCCGCTTCACCGCACCCGAGCCAAGCAAACGCCAATGATCCTGTGGCCTCGCTTAAGGAGTTTATGGATGTTGACGCACGAGTAAAAGCACACCAGCGCGCCGCCGAGACTGCTATTTCTCGCATAAGCGAAACGAGGGCATCCGGTGCCAGCCTCTACCTTACCAATCTTGATGCTGCTGATTTCGATCTGGTAGTGCGATATGCATCGGATATGGTCGCCCGCTGGCTTGAGGGTGCCCACGAACTCACGACGGACTTTAGACGCCGCGTCCACTTGGCTGAAGGAGCATTTCTGGCACTCTGCGAAGCTCTTCTTTCTCATGATCCAATTCGAGGAGCAGATTTGTGGCGCGCCCTTCGTGCGACTGTTACAACGCGATACCTTGGTGAAGCATATGTGGAAGATATCTTGCACATGCTCTTTCGCGCACCGGATTCACCAGCGGTAATTGCTCTTCGGGAAGAATTGATTGAGCTAAAGAATAGCAATACTGATCAGGCTTTGTTCGACCTCGCAGTCGCAGCAGTTCACAATGGCAAGGTCGATTGGCTAACCTCCGTGATCGAAACGGATCGAATATCACCTCTTGTCTGGAAGCGGAAACGCGGCGTAGTTCTCGCGGGATTTATCGCGAACAATATGTTGCCCATTGCGGATGCTTGGCCAGACGGTGAGATCAAAACTGGCCACGCCGCTCTTGATATCAGGTCGGCGCGTTTTCGGTGGATCGAAGCTTGCGCCCAGCACTGGTGGCAGATATACCTTACAACGCAAGACCCAGATGAGGCCTACGCTGCTTGGGTGCTGTTTCTCCACTCGGCAGACCATCGTGCCTGGATATGGATGCGCAAAGATATTCAGACTGCAAACGATACAAGCAGTTTTTTCAACCTCAAGTTGAGCCATGCTCAACTCAACCGATCAAAGCTGAAGCGGGCGATGGAGAAGCGCACCGAGAAGCTCGATAAAAAACTTTTTGATCGCGATACCATTGATGGCGTAGGCCCTTGGGGAACGGTGTCTGACTAGTCTATGCCATCAATTGATCTGGGTGGTCGGCTGATATGAAGGGCTTGCACAGCTTATAATCTCCCACGAGGAGAATCTTCACCCTTACTTGCTACCTTTCCCTTCAATCGTTTCTTGAATGTATTTGCTGGGATTCGGCCCGGTCACACCCTTGACCACACGATTTGCCGCATCCGCCACATCTTCCGTAAGTTCCATTCCCTTACCCGCAATAGATTCTGGTTTTAACTTGCGGAAGTTTGACGTTGTCGCATTCTCCTGATGAGCCTGCCCTGCATTCCCCCCGCGATCATTAACCTCATCCGCGTTTTTGGAATAATCATGTATCGCTGTCTGCTTGGCCTGATCGCTTGGGCGACCTTGCGA
>Ga0209212_1009314_pt1 | contig 10267 bp, 10 predicted proteins | sample RifGroC2_FD_183996 | JGI IMG/M metagenome (GOLD analysis project Ga0209212, IMG submission 183996) | Groundwater microbial communities from Rifle, Colorado, USA - Groundwater C2 (SPAdes) (version 2) | ecosystem: Environmental > Aquatic > Deep subsurface > Groundwater | place: Rifle, Colorado... | reverse complement strand
GTCCCGCAGCACGCTGTTTATGAAAGACCAGTACTGCTCGGAAATTATCACCACGTAGGATTCTTTGAACACCAGCAGGAAGAAGGCGAACCAGCGCCCGGCGGAACCCAGCAGGGCCCAGGCCAGCACGAAGAACGCCGCGCTGCCCAACATAGAAACGGCCATGGCCTTCTTGGCGCCGACTGCGGAGAGCATGCGCCCGTAGCCGTAGATCATCGCCGCCATCATGAAAGGCACGCAGGCTATGGCGTAGGGCTTGTACTCCGCGCCGAACTGATCCATGAAGATGGACTCGGCGGGCGAGCGGATGAATTCGTAGCCGCAGAAGAGGAACATGGCGGACAGGCCTGCCAGGAAAACCGCCCCGGCCACGTGCCGGCCCCGTTCAGTCTTTAACGCCGCGAGAAGTGTGCTCATGTTCAATCATTATCTCAAAATATAAGGAGGCACAGGAAGCACAAACGTCATCAACAACGTTTCCCGGCGCGTTTCCAGTGAATTTATGCGGCAGAGGCTAAAAATCCCGGAGTTTTACCAATCTGCTTTCCACAAAAAAAAGCGCCGAATTGTCGGTTTTTCTTGTTGTATTGTACGTGTATGCGGCCGAGACGTTAAGGGACATCAAGGGAGGGTAGGAATTATACAAAACCGGGGCATCGGCCCTTATAATGCCGGCGCGGCGCCATTTGTTTACGCCCGAATCGACCAGGTCTTTGTCGTATTTCTTCACCTTCTCTTTAAGCTCCTGGTCGATCACCTCCAAGTTGGGGAATTCCACCAGCATCGACGCCAGCGGGCATTTATAAACATTCTTGCCCATTCTTTTCAGTATTTTCGCTCCTGCAAGTATTTTCATAGCCTTATCCGCGGACGTTTCTTTAAGGCATAACGCCTTAGCTATCTGCGCAACGGACCAGCGGTCGGTATCATTCTGCATGGCGTTAAAGCACAAATAGGTATCCGCGCTGGAAAGGATCGCACGGGATTGGTCGAAGGTAAGATAGTACGTTCTTCCGATCAAGGCGCTCTTCAGCGCGGTATGCAGGGGAGAAAGTTTTTCCTTCCCCGTCCGTACCGGGAGGAACTGCTCAAAAATGTACTTATACGCCTCCTCCCCCACCATGGTGCGCAGCCAGGCGTCAGCCAGTTCAAAGGTTTCAGCGCTGAGGGGGTATACCCTGAGGGAGAGGAAGAGTTTATATAGCTTTGAACAGGCCGGGAGGCTTTTGCCCTGTTCCATCAAAAGATACTGCCTATAGGAAAACCCCAGCGCCTTCGCTCCGCCGTTGTCGTGAAAAAATCTGTAAGCGGTAACGAACCCGGCATCTTTTCTTGCCTTGCATAAGGCGTCCGAAAACAACGTTCCCATTAACGCTCCCCTGCCGGCGAGTTCATCCCGCGCGGCCTATCGACAATCCGCCTATAAATACTAGCCGTTTCTCCGCTCTCGCCGCAATAGCGAAATCAGGCTTCAGTATTAATGTGGTTTTGAACCCTCTCCACGACGTAAGTCAAAGGACCCTTGTTGCTTTTTCTGTTTTTCCGATAGACTATGGAGGCAGGAAACAGCGGCGCAGTATGGCGGCCGGCTCAGAAAAAACCCGGCTGCAGCAACCCCGAAGGAGTGTGAGCATTACGAGTCCGTTTAAATACCCGCTTGCCTTTTGGCTGGCGCTATGGCCCACTGGCGTCTTCGCCGCGGAATTCGAGGTGGTAGATGTTCTGCGCGTGGACGGTTACACCATCATGCAATCCTCGGTGGACATCGCGGGCAGCCGATTCGCTGTCGGCGGCTCCACATTATCCGTGCAATACGGCAAGATCGGCATAGGCACGGCTACGCCGTTTTTTTTGTTGCACATTTCTTCGGCTTCGGGCGTCGCCGGGGATCTGCTTGTGATCTCCACCGGCGCGTCCAACGTTATCCGCATGACCGGCGCCGGGGAGGTCTACGCAAACATGTTCTACGGCGACGGTTCCGCGCTTACCAATCTTCCCGCTGGCCCCGGCGACAACCTGGGCAACCACGTGGCCACCACCACGCTGGAGATGGGAGCCTATGGCATAAACAGTTCCAGCTCCATAACGGCGGCGCATTACCAGATAAACGGCAGCACGGTGCTCTCGCTGACCGCAGGGGCCGATAGCCTGGCAGTAGGCGCGGGCGCGGGCAGGGGTAATACCGGAGCGGGCAATCTCTTTGTCGGGGCAGGCGCCGGCGAGGTTAACACGGGAGCATATAATTCATTTCTGGGATTATGGGCCGGCGCCGGCAATACCGCCGGGAATTACAACTCTTTCCTGGGCGCCGTCGCGGGGTATTCCAATACCACCGGGGGAATGAACTCCTTCTTCGGGAGTCAGGCCGGCGCCTATAACGTAACCGGCAACAAGAACTCTTTTATGGGTTATATCGCGGGCGCCAGCAATGTCAGCGGGGAGGAAAACTCTCTAATGGGGTACGCCGCCGGTTTTAACAACCTGGCCGGCTCGGCAAACGCCGTATTCGGCAGCGGGGCGGGGTTTGGCGTCGCCGGGAATTCTTTCTCCAGTTCCACGATTGCAGGATATCAGGCGGGTTACGGGCTTAGTACCGGGAGCGACAATATCCTGCTGGGTTTCAGGGCCGGGTATCCGCTGACGACCGGCTCGGGTAACATAGTGATCGGATATGATGAGGGCGCCTCCTCACCAGAGGCGAATAACGAACTTAACCTCGGCGGGTTGCTTTACGGCGACCTGTCCGCCAAGACCATCGGCATCAGCACCCGCGCTCCGCAGGCCGCGCTGGATATCGTTTCCACCGGCACGGCCGCCAATATATACGCGCAAATCTGGCGCGACGGCGACGGCGTTATCAAAGCCTCGATGACGGCTGCCGGAAAGCTGTTCGCCGACATTTCAGGCTCTTTGGGCGGCGGCGACAACCTGGGCGACCATACCGCCACGCAGGACCTGGATATGGGCGGGAACGCCGTCTTGTCCGTCTCCACAATAAGCGCAAATTACCTGATGACCGAGGCCGCGCAGCTGATAATCTCCACGGAAGTGATTATTTCCGGCGGCAAGCTGGCGATAAGAACCAATTCCGCGACGCCCCCGCTTTTTGTCTCCACCTCCCCCACAGCGGCCTACGCGGGGCTTGTTGTGGACGCGCTGAATAATGTGGGGGTAGGCGTAACCCCGCCGTCGGCAAAACTGCATGTGCATGAGAAAACCCCGCTGGGCGGCGTTTTTGGGGACTCGCGGCTTATACTGCGCGTAGGCGGAGCGACCAGCAATGTGTTCATGGAGAATACCTGGCTTTACCGCGAGGCGGACGGAACAAACTTTACCACCGCAAGACTGCATAATGGCGTAAGCATTGATTCCTCCTTCCTCACCCCAGGCACGAACACCAAAACCTGGTGGGAGCGCGATCCGCAGCATAATATCCAGTCCTGGGGCACGGCGGCCGCCGCCTACCTTACGATCAACTCCGGCAACATAGGGATTTCCACCACTACCCCGCAGGCAAGGATGGATATTACAGGCGCCGGCGCCAGCGACACGGACTACCTCCATATCTGGCGCGATAATACGGGTGTGATAGTGGCATCCATGACCTCCACCGGCAAGCTCTTCGCCGACCTCGGCGAAGCGGGCTCCGGGGATAACCTGGGCAATCATGCGGCCGCAACGACGCTTAACCTGAACGCCTTTGACATAGCGGCTGTGTCTACTATTACGGTGAGTTCTGTTTCAACTCTCGGCGCTGGAGTGACATTCAGCACAAACGTGTTTTTCATGAGCGGCAGGGTCGGCATCGGAACGGCCGCGCCGGCCGGGATATTTCAGGCCGGCGGCGCGGGCTTGACCGTGCTGGCTTCCGGCGACGTCGGAATCGGGACCACCGCACCGGCATACAAACTGCACGTCCAGGATGCGGCTGCCGCTGTTAAAGGGACGGGCGCCACATTGACGGTAAAAAACGGACCGGGAACGCCAAATCCCCTTTCCGCGGAATCCGTCGCCTCTTTTGATAATGAACAGGCCGCCGGAGTGGCTGTTAACATGTTCACCAGTAACGCAAAAACGGCGAGCGTGTATTTCGGGAATACTTCCGCACCGCAACAGGGTGCGGTGAAATATTTAATAAACAATACCTTCCCGTATAACCAGTACTTGAGCCTACATGTAAACAGCGCGGAAAGGATGAGGATCGGCGCATCCGGAAATATCGGGATTGGCACGAACACTCCCGCTTATCGTCTTGTGGTTTCTAGCGGGGCGGGCGAGGCCGGCACCGTAATGGCCGTTTCCACCGGCACCAGCGACGTTATCCGCATGACGGGTGCGGGCGAGATCTACGCCAATAAATTCATAGGCGACGGTTCAGGGCTGGCCGGCGTGCCCGCCAGCATAGACGTCTCCACCATAAACGCCGCCGCAACCACCCCTTACGGCGGCGTAAATATTACTACGAACGTCTTTGTAACCGGCGGCGCGCGCATAGCTAAAGTTGTTGTCCTGGCGGCCGATACCGGCATAACGCTTACCGCAGCGGATTTCGGCAAGACCATAACGGTCAACAGCGGTTCCGCGCAGATTATCGACCTGCCGGCTGTAACCGCTGCGGACGTGGGGGCCACCATTACAGTGCTGAAACTGGGCGCGGGAAAGGTAACGCTCGACGCCCCGGCCGGGGCCTATATCGCCGATTCCGGCTCCGGCGGCACCATCTACAACAGCGCCGTGTCCCCGGCTTATGCCACCGTAACCCTGCGCCTGGCCACTTCCACAACGTGGATCCCGATCAGCGGCCATGGCGCCTGGATAACTACGAATTAGTTTTATGAAACCAGCCCTAATCGCCTGCCTGCTAGCTATCGTGTCCCCCGGTCTATACGCGGCGGACGTGTCTACGTTCTCGTTCAATTCGGGCATGAACTGCAACGGCGTGTGGCGGCTGCCGGACACCGGGCAGACGCTGTGCTACGATAAACAGGCCACGCCGGTGGGCGGCGCGTGCCCGGGCGGCGGCAACGGAACCGGAACAGGCGGCCAGGACGGGGTATACGGCCCAGCGGCAGTGCAACCCCGCTATACGGTACTCAACCCGGTGGGCATTTCCTCGGTAACGGTCGATAATGTCACCGGTCTTATGTGGGTAACTAATCCGAGGACTGACGCCGGTTTTGCGGGCGCACAGAAATGGGAGAGCGCGCTGACCAGTTGCACGGTAACGCTTAACGGGATGGCCTATGCCGGCTACACGGACTGGCGGCTGCCTGATGTGCGCGAGCTTATGAGCATAGTTGATTACGGCGCAGCCGCTGCGCCAAGGATAAACACCACGGCTTTCCCAAACACTGTTTCTGATTATTACTGGACCTCCACGACTTATGTGCCGAATACTGCCCGTGCGTTTTACGTGGCTTTCATTGGCGGTGCCGTGAACAATATTCCCAAGACTGACTACTACTACGTCCGGTGTGTCCGTGCCGGTTCGTGAGCGGCAACTATGAATGTAAAATTTTATCTCTCTTCCTTGATCATTTTTAACTTTATGAGCGTTACAGTGTGCGCCGCTGATATCTCCACATACAGTTTTGCCGGTTGCGCTTTCCCGGACACCAACCAGAGCGTAAGCTACACCGCCACATTTGGCGAGGACCACGACTATGCCTCATCCGCCTCCACAATGAACTTTACGATATATAACCCGGTGGGCATTTCCTCGGTAACGGTGGACAACCGCACGGGGCTTATGTGGGGGACGGCCCCTGGGACCGACGCCGGTTTTGCGGGCGTACAGACATGGGAGAGCGCGCTGACCAGTTGCACGGTAACGCTTAACGGCATGGCCTACGCCGGCTACACGGACTGGCGGCTGCCTAATGTGCGCGAGCTTATGAGCATAGTTGATTACGGCGCAGCCTCCGCGCCAAGGATAAACACCACGGCTTTCCCAAACACTGTTTCTGATTATTACTGGACCTCCACGACTTATGTGGTAAATACCACCTTAGCGTGGATTGGGAACTTCACTCTTGGTAACGTGGGTGTCTTCTCCAAGACTAACAGCATCTACGCCCGCTGCGTCCGGGGCGGGCCGTGACCCGGTTAAGGGCAGTTTTCTCCCCGTTGTAGCCCGGAATAATCACAAAATTCCGGGAACAGCCAGGTTTAGCATTAGGAGGTCTTGATGCCCAAGGTGTTAATAGTGAATGATGACGCGTCTTTTGGGTTTATGCTGGAAAGCCGTTTTGCCGAAGCCGGATACACCGTGGGAACCGCAGGCAATGGCAACCAGGCCCTGGAAAAACTTGAGTTATGCGGTGGTCGGGAGAGTCTAGACCAGTTCTAAGCCAGGGACTTGTGTTAAGATTGTGGGCAACGCAAAGGAAAGAGTAGAAGAGCGTAAAGCAGCAGGATATATCGTGGAACGGTTCGAACTATCGTATTACTTTAGGGGCGTGACGCCTAAGGAAAGGAATAAGGTGTCCGCGCCGCCACGGCCGGATCCGGGGCGGCAGGCCAAGACGGATCCGTGGTCGAAGTTGTGCGCCGGGTTTCCGGGTCAGATAAATAGATGGAGGTCTTATGAACACTAAACTCAAATTGACTGTTGTTACTGCGATAATATGCGCGGGCGGCTTTTACCACTACATCCTGCGCGCCCCCTCCGACCTGCGCGACGCGCCGGCCAGCAGCGCCTTGGGCGCGCTTGAGCATGAAGCAGGGGCAGTGGGCATAACTGCCCCGGAGCCGGCGCTTGCGCAAGAGCGGGGCGGCAAGCTTTATGTGGCCGGTTATCCGGCTGATGGGGTGCCGGGGCGGCCGATAGAATGGGTTTATTTAAGCGGGGGTCGCTTTGCGATGGGAACCGATGATATGCCCGGTTGTGAAGAAGCCAGGCCGGTGCACGAGGTAAACATGCAAGCTTTCGAGATGTCCAGGACTTTGGTTACGGTTGAGCAATACTCCGAGTGCGTGATACACGGCAAGTGTACGCTCCCCGGCAATGACAAGAACAGCAATGCCGGCGCCAACTGCAACTGGGGTAAAGACGGCCGGCAGTTTCATCCTGTTAATTGCGTGACATGGGCCCAGGCGAAACAGTACGCTCAGTTTATGCACGCAAGGCTGCCCAGCGAGGCCGAGTTCGAATATGCTGCCACCAGCGGCGGCAGGAGCCAGAAATATCCCTGGGGGAATAACGCCCCCACCAGCGAACTGGCCGTGTTCAATACTGGCGGCACTATGCCGGTGTGTTCAAAGTCAGACGGCAACACCGCGCAGGGTTTGTGCGATATGGCCGGAAATGTCTGGCAGTGGACGCAGGATGCGTTAAGGAGTTCGTATGTAAGTGCTCCCGCGGATGGCAGCGCGGATGAATCTGCGCCGTATTCGCTTGCGGATGGAACCAAAACACGTGTGATACGCGGAGGCAGTTTCTACACAGACACGCAAAGTCACCTTCGCGCCCAGTTCCGCAACGGCCTTAAGCCTCGTGACCGCGCCGATCACACAGGGTTCCGCCTTGTGAGGCGCCCACGGTAGGCCTCCAACCGTTATGTCAAGATTTTCACCTTATGCCGGGAGCCGCTCTTGTTTTGTGGCCGCCTCTGACGGCAAATGCAATTACGTACGGGCCTTTTCCCGTGGTACCGGACAGCATCTACTGCTTCGATTCTGTCATGCGGATCCGAGCTTTGGCGGGCTGGCAGTAAGCTGGTGCTGAGGCTATCTGTCGGGGGCTGGCTGTCCGACACCATGTACAACGGCGTTGACTGGGGCGGCACGGCCACCTCCTCCGTAACCGTGGACAACCGCACAGGGCTTATGTGGGTGAGCAATACCAACGATACCTGTACCGGTTGCTCATGGGGCTATGTGTCAAGCGGCACCTACAACTGGGCAAATGCCCTTGCCCGTTGCGAGGGTTTGACCTATGCCGGTTTTAGCGACTGGCGTCTGCCCAACGCCAAGGAGTTGTACTCAATAGTAAAAGAGGCGGGCAGCGAGCCGCTGATAGACCAGTCAGCTTTCCCGATCGCAGGGAGTGGTTATTATTGGACCAGTACTACATATGTGCAGATTACTACCTACGCCTTGCTCGTGCTCTCCGGGGACCGCGTGGACGTCGACGACAAGACTGTCGACAACTACGTCCGTTGCGTTCGAGCAAGCCCGTGACTCTGTTAAGGGCAAGTTTTTTCCCCTGCTGTAGCCCGGAATAATCACAAAATTCCGGGGACAGCCAGGTTTAGCATTAGGAGGTTTTGATGCCTAAGGTGTTAATAGTGGATGATGACGCGTCTTTCATATTTATGCTGGAAAGCCGTTTTACCGAAGCCGGTTACATCGTGGAAACCGCAGGCAATGGCAGCCAGGCGCTGGAAAAACTTGAGTTATTCGATTTCGACGTACTTATCAGCGATGTTATGATGCCGGATATGGACGGGATGGAGCTGGTAAAAAAGCTGCGCTCCTCCACCGAGACACGGGATCTGCCAGTGATATTCCTGACCGGGAGCAGTTATTATGAAATAGACGTGGCCTGGAGAAAGCCGGAACTCAAATACGCGTATTTATTGAGCAAGACCTGCGGTTTAGACGAGCTCCTGGAAAAAGTCGAGGCTATTCTGCGGGCGGACACCGGCCGCGGACCGGTTATGCGTGGCCATGAGTGAATTGAAAGCAGCCCCCCGGGGGAAACGTCCGACAACACGGCGCCGGCCCAGCGAGCGAGTGTCCGGGGACAGCATGTTTAATTCTTCGATGTAATACTGAAGGGAGGCGATAATGGCAAAAATATTGGCGGCCGACGATGACCCGGCGATGCTGGAGTATTATAAGGCCCTGTTCTCGGAGGAGGGATTGGAAATTGAGACGGCCGTGGACGGGGCCTCCGCGCTGGATAAATATCTTGACACACATCCGGACCTGCTTATACTCGACGTGGATATGCCTAACGGCGGCGGAGAGCGTGTTTTCAGCGTTATCCGGCGCATACTACAGCTAGGGAAGCCTGTCATTTTTGTGACAGGTCTGCCTGAAAAGGTGCAGGGAATGGCTTTGACTTACCGCTGGGTAAGCATATTCCGGAAGCCGGCGAAAGGAGACGAGCTTCTGGGCGAAGTTAAAAGATTACTGGTGGCCTCGGGCTTAAAGGTGTGAATTGAGCGTCCGGTGACGGCATGCTTAATTCTCCCGGCCGCGGCCTTGTTCCGGCTGGGTTGAGGATGTTGTCCCCATAGTTCCGGTAGTTCACCTGGAGAATTATGAAAACAAAAATCGCGGTATTGACGCTGCTGCTGGCCGTCTACGGAGCGGCCTCTTATTGGCCGAGCTGGCGGGGTCCGGGGGAAGAACAGAACTCCTCCGCCGCTTCCCGGCTGGGAAAAAAGTTGACCGGGAATATCAACGGGCCGGCCGCCCTTGATAATAATGGCTTGCTGGTTTTTAGCGTCAGCTTGGAGGCGCGGGCGTTCTGTGGGGAAGACGCGCGGGGCACCAAACTCAATGTGGAGGAGTTCGTCGCTTCGCTCGGCGGGATAATGGTCGGCTACAGGGATGCTTCGGTTGTCGAGCACGCGCTGCTCTTCCCCGGCCCGCAACAGGGGCCCGTGGAGGCCTTACTTGCGCGGTTCTACGTGGGCAAAACTCTGGGCGGTATTGCCGGGGTCGGGCGTTCCGCGCTGACCAAAGACGGCTGGTGGGAAGTGGAGCTGAAAAAGGAGATGTACCGCGCCGGCGCCGAGAAGCTCCTCCTGCCGGTAACCGGGAAATACCACCTGGTAGCCAAGTTCCCGCTGGGCCTCCCTGCCCCCGGCGAAGGGGACCTGGAGGCGCAGTTCCTGGCGGATTCCAACGAGCCGTTCAATTACGCGAATTCTTTGGCTGCGGCCAATCCCGGCAAGGTAAGGCTGGCCGTCCCGTATTGGCGTACGCGAAAACCCGATAATTCCTATGAACTTTCGCTTTACCGGGGGCAGTGAATGCTGGCCGCCGGGAGCGTTAAGGGGGCTGGATGAAGAAGATACTCGCTGCGGATGCCGCCCCAGGGCTACTGGAGTTCTATAAAGCCCTGTTTTCCGAGGCTGGATTCGAAGTGGAAACCGCTCCTGATGGCGCCATAGCGCTGGATAAATACCTGCACTTCAAGCCGGACCTGCTGGTGCTTGATGTGGAGCTGCCGGAAATCGCTGGGGAGCGCTTTTTTTGGCTGGTCAGGAAAAGGCTTCAGGCGGGGCTGCCGGCGGTCTTTGTGACAGCTCTG
>Ga0209212_1009312_pt1 | contig 10270 bp, 12 predicted proteins | sample RifGroC2_FD_183996 | JGI IMG/M metagenome (GOLD analysis project Ga0209212, IMG submission 183996) | Groundwater microbial communities from Rifle, Colorado, USA - Groundwater C2 (SPAdes) (version 2) | ecosystem: Environmental > Aquatic > Deep subsurface > Groundwater | place: Rifle, Colorado... | reverse complement strand
TCCTCTCGGCCTCGGCACACAGGCTATCCACCATGCGCTGAGCACTTGGGTACCTAGGGTCCAGATAAACTTTGTCTCTCGGGTTTCTGGCCATAGTTGCCAAGGTGACCTGAATCAGCGCTATAGCCTGGTCGGTGGTCAGCCTGATTCCTGTTTTCTTTTCATACATGCAGATAAAGGTGTATATGAACCTGAATCTTTCCCTGGACTCCCCGTCTTGCTTTACGAAGAGCTTGAGAAGCAGCACAAATGCAAGAATGAAAAACGTCATAACTACCATACAGATACCCTCTCACTCGTCCGCGTCCATCTGGTAGCCTTCTGGCAGGGCTCTTTTTATAGCGTATTTTGCCTGATCATTTTTAGAGAGAAATCTTTTCTCTTTTTGGGTCAGCCCGAGAGCTTCCAGGGTATCGCTCGCTTCTCTTGATATACCTTCGGCCACATCCTTCAACAGAGGCACAATATCAAGAAACGCGCCTTTGTCCTTGATGGCTTTCACGCAAGTCAGCGCTGCGAACTTTACAGGAACCCATTGTGAGCGCAGTCCTTCCCGTATGACTTCCCGCCGATCATCCCCCAGCATGGTCAGGGCGGCGGCTATTTGCATCTTTTCTGCTTCATCGGTAGCCCGGTTAAAGGCTCTGACCAGCTCAGGAGGCACTTTCTTGCCGCCTATCTGCCCCAATGCTATAGCGACAGTGCCGCGGTAGTCTGAGTCCGGATCTAAAACAGCCTTACGGAGCACGCCAGCGCCCTCCTTGCTGTCCCAGAAGTCCAGGCCATAGGTTCCATGCGTTTGAATTATAAGATCTGTGCTGCCAGCGGCCTGAATAAGGGCCTCTGCGGCTTTCCTGGTGCCTAGGCAGGCCAACTGCGCGGCGGCGGTCATGCCTATTTGTATTACTTTATCCTCCAGACAGGCGACGAGGTACTTAAGCGCGGCCTTGCCGAGGATGTCTACGCTCTCCTGCGTGCACACGAGCCTTATCTCCGGGTCTTTATCCGTAATACGGGCGATCAGTGCAGGCCCGGCTTGCTTGCACTTAAGCATGCCCAGCTTCTTGAACGCCTCTACAGCTTCCGGTGTTGCGCCAGAGCGCGCTGTGTTTATAGTATTCTGAATTTCCTGCGCTGATATTTTAATTTCCATAAGGCCTCCATGATTAGCCTGCTTGACCGGAAACTCGCCTATTTCCATATAAAAACGAAGTCCCATAACATAGTATACCCGGAGATTCCGACAGCGTGGCGTCGTTGCCACTTTTTCTCATTGGGAATCATAAAATCACAAGGGCTACCGAGTGTCCAACTTTAGTCTTTAACATTGATATATATATCGTTACCGCCTCCTATGCGCACTGTATGGATTCCGTGCCCGTTGTTTAGACAGCTATTTGCATTGCTTCGACCAGCATCGAACCACTTAGCCTCTATCTCGGTCTCGAATTTATACTCAGTGCCAGCAGGTGCTTGTGCTGAGCGCACACCCTCTTCGTACGCAGCCGCCTCGCCTTCTGTAGCGAACGGCAGTATGCCCATATCGGCTTCCCCGTTTGTCACATAATCCGGCCCGTCCATCATACCTGTCATATACCATTGTATCTGTATCATATTAGCTCCCTTATAGTATCCCGAATCAAAACCTTAAAGTTTGCCCACGCGCCGTAAGTGTCCTCCCTTTTGGAGTACGAAGCAGATACCCTCTCTGCATAAGGTACGGCTCGTAGACTTTGGAGATCCAATCCGGGTCCTCGCCCACTAAAGAAGACAATGTGCTCAGGCCAAGAGTGTCATATTGCTGAAGGGACTCGATAATCTTTCGGTCCGTGCCATCGAGTCCATCGTCAGTAACCCCGTTGCGATCCATCACCTCCTTCACAAACGCATAGGTAATAAGCGGCACATTATTCGCAATCGCACTGTCATTTATTTGGAAGATCAGATTGCCGGCTACGCGCGGAACATTTTTGGAACGCTTAGCTACGGCAATAATAGCGTCAGAAGTATAAATCACTGCTGACATCTTGGCCGCCATCTCCTTGACTATAGCTATCATCTGCATTCCTGTGTACTGCGGTATAGTAAACTTCAAGGTGAACCTGTCAAGAAGGGGCTTCTCCAAGCTGCCGGGCTCAGTGGTGGCACCAATCACAATCAGCGGATTCAGGTAAAGGGTCAGAGTTGGATCCGTAGAAGAAGACATCTGCCTGTCCTCCATTATGGGGTATAGAAGTTCTGAAATCTCTTTGCTGATAGAATGAATCTCATCAATAAACAGCATTGCGCCACAGTCAGGGACCTTAAGCAGTTCCTTAAGCTGCGCCGCCTTTTTAAGCTCGCAGCCAATGAACCTGAACATAGGCAGGTTCAAGGTTTTAGCCATAATCATGGCTACCGTGGTCTTGCCGGTGCCAGGCAGACCGCTGAACAGCATGTGCGGCGGGAGCACACCTTTAACCCTGGCCGCTTGTATATGCTCCAACAGTCGAGTCTTAAGAATAGGGTCGCAGGTATAGCCATCAAAACTGGATGGCCGGGGAACAGCGTTTTCCATTTCTTTCATACCGCCTCCTATATTTTCCGGATAATTTTACGCCCAAGTTTTACCGCTTGAACACCCATATAAACATTGCCGGCAATACCCCACGCCTTCGCAAAAAGAGCTAATCCATTATCAACGCCGAAGTATGCGTCTATGCGCGGAAGATATTTCATTGCAAGGTAGAATCCGACAGTCCAACCGACGATCCCTAATGTAAACACACTGCCTATCGCGTGAGACTCATCTCCCCCCAGCAGCGCCACACATTGACCGCCGTACATTATCGCCATGGCACATGTCCAAAACGCATAAAGCATCGTAAAAAAAATGCCAATGAATACAAGGCCAGGTATAATAATTATCGGCGTTGAAGACATTTCCTTCACCATACCTCTCATCGGCATAAATGCTCCCATTAACTCAGCTGTTGATGACGGAGTATACACCCCTAACACGCTAAGCAACAGCCAGAACGGGAGAGTGCAAAATAGCGACGTTATGAAAAGCCAATTATATAACCAAGTCATATCCATATATCCTCCTAAATTAGCCAATTCTTCGCGGTAGAGAGGCTCGGCTAGCCTTGCAATCGGCCATATAGATGTCTTGCATAACATCGGTTAGAACAAATATTTCTGCGAGGTTCCGGAACTTAGCCGTTTCCATAGCGGGGTGTATCGACGAGCGTTCTATGTTGTAGCGCAACTGGCTTAGCACAAACCTCTTTAGCTCATCTATATCCGCGGGATATGTGGCCCGATGCTTCTTGATGTCCATCAGTAGCTTCCGCATTGTGCTCATTATCTCGTCATAGGCCCCGCGCTTAGGCTCATCCTTAAGCCCCTGGATGAACTCATAGACAGTGCGAGCACCCATAATCGCAGGGACAGAGGAAAAAGAGAATACAGAAACCGTTGCCCGTTTGGGACGGTTCAGTAGCGCGATAATAAACCAAGGCAGCCCCAGCCACAGGAATGAACAAAAGCTTACTGTTGTAAAACCGACTCCAATCAGAAGATATTCCATACCAGTTGCCTCCTTTCTTGTTACGCGCCTATATTTTCCCGAATGCGCCGATAAATTTAACGACTTTGTTAATCCCGCCCACCTTTTTCAGCTCATACACCCTGGTCCTGGTCCCATGCGCCCCACGCCCTTTAAACATCAACACCTCCTTACTATACGATCGTTTCTCCGGGGCTACGGTCAGCTGCCCCCCTACCATCCATCCGCTGCTGACTTGTACAACTCCGCAGAGCAACCTGTATTCGTTCAACGATTTGAGGAGCCTTTTCACCACTACCGCGTTTTCCTGCGATCTTGCGGGGTCTTTGACCATATACGGCCTGCACACCCAATTTCCGCTCCGGGTCAGTATATACACCTCACTGACCGGATCAGTTAACCCCTTCGGGTATTTCGTCAGCACAAACTTCTCCGTCTTAGTTAACAGTTCCTCGGTAAACATTGTCTGCTCCTTTGGGTTTCTGACCTCTACATATGCAAGTTAGCGCTCAATTGCTGCGTCAGCGTCTCTTCACGCATACATATATAGGTCAAGGCCGAATTGCCTTATCTTCTCTATAACTTTATGCGGGTTAATGGCATGAGCCGATAATCCCCGCGCCTGAGCAGCCAAGTTGCGGTCAAAAGTAAGCAACAGGACCTTACGTCGATCGGAACCAGGCATGCATTCTATACGCTCCAATATTTTTTCATCTGAACTTGCATAACCGGAACAGATACAGGCCATCGCACCACCCAGAGAAGACGCGATATCACGCGGTTTTCCGTCAAAATATATTTCGATAAAGCTGTTGGAGTTGGTCCATAACGCCTTAAACTTGGGACATCGCTTTAAAAACCTCTTAAGGACCGAAATAAATAGGGCGGAATTTGCGGTATCTGTCTGATACTTCTCTTTCCTGGCCTCCCGATTATTGAAGCCGTATATTTCGCGTACAAGGTTCGAGCCGTCTATTATCAGGTATTTCATAATGATCTCCTATCTACTATTTTGACGATGCCCAGTTTTCTTGCCGACTACCTATCCAACCCAAGGCACGTATAACACAGCCCCTCGCCAGGGATAGCCGGCCTGTCACAAGATCTGCAGCGCTCAATTGCATGGCAGTGGCAGACCGCCATTTTGGGTTGTTTATTGTTTTTTCTTTTCTTCGCATTCGTTTTCATAACTATTCCTCCTGTTCTGTGTAGTTTCTGTCATTCGCTCGTCTGTTTTGTGCCTATAAAAGAACCTCCGCCGTACACTTATAGTGTACGAGGCGGAGGTTTAAAAAAGGACCAGTGAAGGTTAAATTTTAGTCAAATTCGTATTTGTAGCCATGACCGGTTACAGCGTGGATGCGCTCCCCATATTTTCCCCCCAATTTTTTTCGCAAAGTTGATATTTGTGTTTTTACAGTATGTGGGTCATTATAGTCTTCAGTATTGTACCCCCATATATTCTCGAGCAGGTAGTTAACACTTTTAACCCGACCTTTTGCTGACACTAATTCCAAAAGAATATCGAATTCCTTAGGTGTAAGATCTATTTTCTTTTTCCCTATATAAACTGTTCGACGGGAGGGATCGATGTGCATCTCAGCGATTTCAATTATTGAGTCTGCTTGTGCAACTGCCTGGTGTTGGTTCAGATGGGCTTTAACTTTTGCCAGCAGTAATTCTGGATCAACGGGTTTAACTAGATATCCCACCGCTCCCGCTACATATCCGCTGGTCTGGTTACTGGTCTCAGTTCTGACAGAGGTGCAGATAATCACCGGGATTTCCGCTAGCCCAGCTGTTTGCTTTATAAGCCTGCATAATGTAATCCCATCTATCTCTTTCATACACACATCTGTTAAGATCAGTGCCGGCTTAAATTGTATAGCTTTCGCCAATCCTTCTTCCCCGTTTTCTGCTTCAATACAATCGAACTCTTTTTTTAAAGCATTAACGTAGTCTTTGCGGTTTTTGGCATTATCCTCAACAATCAAAATCTTTTGTCTCATATGCGTTCTTTTAGACTATCTTTCATCTTATTTAATAATTCAGACTCATCTAACAACTGCTTTTTTTTAATGGCTTGATATTTATCCCAATCAAGCAAAGCCTCATCCCGTCTCCCGATCTTACGGTAGGCAAAACTCCTAATCCTATAGCATTCTGCAAAATCTGGAGCGGCCTCAATAGCCATAAAGCAGTCTTCAATCGCATCATCATGCCGATGTAGTGTAATGTAGAGGCGGGCTCGATTGAGATAGTAAGGAGCTTTCATTGAGTTGTGTTTTACAGCCTTTATAGCCGCAGAATAATCAGCTATAGCCTTAACATACTCCTTGATCTTCACATACATACTCCCTCGACTGCTGTATTTTGAGCTATCGTCTGGCGAAATAATTACAAGTTGGGAGTAATCTTTGATTGCGTTATTATAGTCACGCTTTCTTTTATACATTTCAGCTCGATATATATAAGGAGTTTTGTATTGGGGATTTATCTCTATAGCCTTGGAATAATCATTAATTGCCTTATCATACGCTCTCTTGCTCTCGTATGCACGAGCCCGCGTAATATATGCATTACTGCTTTGCGGATTAAATTCCAGAGCCCTGGAATAGCCATGTATGGCTTTATCAAATTCCTTTTCTAGGTTGTATGTTGACGCAAGGCTGACATACAAATCCGAAATGATTATCGCTTTTGACTTCTGTTGAGGATCTGTTTTACCCGGCTCATCTCCCCAGCCTTTGGAATAATACTCAATGGCTTTGGAATAGTACTCTCTCGCCTTTTCATATTTCCTCAGCCGAACACATATTTCTCCTTGCTTGATGCATAGCGAGATATCATCCGAATAAATTCTTAAAAGCTTCGAGTAGTAATAGGCGAGTTTTTCCCATACCGCTTTGCTTTTTTCCATCTCACCCACTAATTCATAGCGACAAGCCCTAGAGCTGCAGTAGTTGCGCAGATCATGCGAAATAATTGATATCTCTTCTTCAGGAGTTAGCTCTCCAGCTTCTCTAACCTTGCACTTTGAGCAGATACCCTCATCTGTGGCCCTTGCGAAAAGGCCGCTACTCCCACTTAAACAAATCGCCTGCTTTACGGCTTGTGCCACATAGGAAGTCACATATCGGCACTCGATGGTTTTAATATGACACGTATCACAGGGATTGGGAACCAGACTGTTCCCATATAATTCACAGCTTTTAAGGTGGCAGGATATCATTCTGCTTCCCAATTCCTATTCGCTATATATGAGGCGTGGGCCATACTTAAGATTATTTGGATACTTTTAAAAAAGATGTCTTCCACTAATGAGTTCATGCTCCCGAATCCGCCTCTGATTTAATAATTATCATGCTCTTTGCTCCGAATTGATCGGAAGAAGCTACCTGATCAGCGGACGATAGCAATTCGAGAAGTTCGGGGATTAGGGAAGAGTTTTTGCCTGCCGCAGCACCAGTCGCCTGACACGCCTTGAGGGTTGCCGCAAGCCAAGTTCGCGCCAATTGCCACTGAGGAGCAGGATGGATTACCGGCGTTCCGATTTTTAGTGTATAAAGATTTTTGGAAAATTCATAGTTGTCTAGTGCAATTTTACATTCCTGATATACAGAACTCGGGGGAGGCATTGCCTTTGGGTTGCATAGTTTCCCATACCTCTGAGAATAATTCCCGCACAATGAAAGCATATCCGCCGAAGTATAATATGTTTGAAATTTTCCGGGCCTATCCTTATAAAAAAAGATGAATGAGCCTATAGACGGTAAAACTGCATCGAACAATAAATTAGAAGGCGGCTTAAATGCTCCGACTCCATTAATATGTGGGCGCTTTGATAATAGAAACCATTGCTCGAGATTAGCGGAAAAAGGCCCGCCGGTATATGGGTTCATCTGTGCACGCTCAGATTTCGCTTGCAAATAGGTTAACCGAGCCTGCTTAGAGATCGGGGAATAAACAAGTACCATTAAGTCAGCTAACTCGCACCGCGCATACTTTCTGGCAAAGGTTCCAGGACCAGTATATAGGACCTGATGGGAGTTCCCATGGTATTCTTCAATCTGAAACTTATTACTTAATGCAAGCAACGAGTCCTGAAATGCCCGAAACCATAAATAATTATTATGAGTATATCCCATGGTTGTTGCTCTGAAAGTGGCATCAAAAGAACTTGCAAAATTAGCTGCGCTCATAATAATTATTTATGGCTACACGGGCAATAACTTTCGGATTAACCCTTTTTGGGGGATGCCATGTGTAAACCCGAACTTCTCAATTCTATTGCTTACACTATAGCCTGTCAACATCGAATATATTTTCCATATAGCTGCCCTTCTTCCTAATAATCTAGCCGGCTAGTCTTTACAGAGCAAGGTCCGTAATCAGCGACATTAAAATTGATTATTTTAGTGTCCATATTGGTGTCCATCGGCCCCTAAAAATGGCTAAGCCCCGCTAAAGATCAGCGGGGCTTTTTTAGCCGTTTTCCCTATGAGGACTGAGTTTGGCTCAACTTCGCTAAACTCGTCCGGGCGGTTTTTCAGACCAGTGCTCTACCACTGAGCTACCGCGGCAAAATGTGGTATGACTACCTATGTAGTTTATCATTTTTTGAAAATGCTGTTAAGGTTTTTCTCCGGCTTGGTGTCCATACCGGCAGCTTGAGCCTTACAAGGCGAGCAGATTCACCGACATAGAGGCGATGTGCCTTCGGATCTTCCGGATAGTTCCTGCGGCTCCATACTTTGCCACGAACTCTTTTTCAAGAGCGGCGGCTAGCCCCGGCAGAGTTTCGGCGAGTTCCTTCGAAGCGCCGAAAACTGCTTTTTCCCCGACCCCGGCGTCTTCGGCAAAACGCTGCCAATGGCGCTTCATCAGCCACTTCGGCCTGTTTTCCCCACCCACCTTCATAGCCAACTTATCGGTCAGTTCTGGATAAACTATGGTAGACATCAGGTCGTAAAAAGGGGCGAGCCGTGCTGCGCCGGAGAGCAGCATAGATATATTTTTAGCGTGCGCGTCACAGTTGCCTATCAGATAGTTGAACACCACCCAGCGCAGCATGTTTCGTCTGTCCTGGAGCGGTTCTGTGCTGTACTCCGTCAGCAAAGTTAAGCAGGCTTTAAGAGCGGGGCCGCCCTCGGCCTCATATTTCTGATCATAGCCGTAACCGAGCGCCTGACAAAAATCTTCCTGATGAAGCCTTGCCGGGCTGGCGTTAGGCAAATACGTCCTGTCATAGCGCTCTACCAGGCAGCAGCGGTGTTTACCCTCGAAGACTGAAACTTCCGGCACAGGCAGGCCGCATTTGCCGGCTAGAAGCATGCAGAAAACCTCGTTCTCTACGGTATCGGCGAATTCAGGGATCTTAGGTTTCAGGATATGGGAACTCGAATAAGAACCCGTCGGCAAATACACCTTACCATCCTTCACATAGACAGGAAGTTTATTTTGCGCACCGGCCAGGGAAAGGCGCATGCCCTCTTTAGCGGTTAATAAAGGCCGGCGGGGCATCTCCTCTATCATCCCGTCCAGATCCTTGGAAGTAACCGGCCGGTATTCCCCGTCCGCCGCCGGCTCGCTGCCCTCGCGCAGCAGTGAGATCGCGCCGGCGCATTCCCCTCCAAGTTCCTCCAGGAGTTTAAAATCGTTCTTCTCTGAAACTCCCAGCCCTTTGGCTATAAGCTCGCGGATGCGGGCTTCCGGCAGCAGGTTCGAAAAGAACGGGCGCGCGGCGTCGTCAAGAAATGGCTCAGGCCGTAGCGGCAGGCGCAGTGAGAGCGCGTGGACGTCGGCGCCAGCCAGCCAGGACGGCTCGTACTGAAAGATGAAGTTCCTCTTCTCGTCCAGACGCAGTCGTCCCGCCAGCCGCAGGCCCCAGTAAACGTTAAGCGTGTCAGCCATTGTTCGATCCCTTTTTTCGCAGTATGACCAAAAGGCCGAAATCCCTGAGCACCTGCAGGGCTTTGCCAAGGTGAAGCGTAGGCTTGCCGTTCTCAAGGTCGGAAAGGAAGCGCGTGCCCACTCTGCACATAGCCGCGGCCTCAGCCTGCGTCAGCTTGCCGGCTTTGCGGAGCTGCCTGACTATAGCTCCGATCTCGGCCGCGTCTTTTATCGTTGCTTCACCGGGAAACGGCTTTATATCTTTTTTCATTTTGCTCATAATTCATACCCGCTCGGTAAGAACAGTCTGGAACCAACCCAATTGATTCGTATTTATTCCCGTACGGTAATAGTATAGCAGAAGCAGGGCAAATGTCAATACTTACTACCGTACGGGAATAATATTACAATTCCGCGTATAAGTGAGCATCGGCCGCTAAAAATGGCCAAGCCCCGCTAAATGTCAGCGGGGCTTAGCCGTTTTTCCAATGTATTAATCTGGAGGCTACTTCAGTTCGAGCACGTCGAAGAGGCCGGGGCCGTATGAGACGAGGGCCACTTTGGGGTTGGGGTAGATGGCGCAGACCCGCTCCAGCGTGGCCATGAACTTTTTGGCCTGGCCGGTGAAGCTCTTTATCCCGCGTGAGACGTCCGCGCCCTCGAGCAGGTCGATGTGCGTTATTGCCAGCCTGGTGGCCGAATTGATGCTTACGGTCTGGCGCGCGACGTCCATATCGAAGCCGCCCACGCGGCGCAGGCGGCCGCTGACGCTGCCGACCTCGCGGCCGGCGGTGTGGTACTTGGAAAGGACCTTCTTGTCCTTTATCT
>Ga0209212_1009311_pt1 | contig 10271 bp, 12 predicted proteins | sample RifGroC2_FD_183996 | JGI IMG/M metagenome (GOLD analysis project Ga0209212, IMG submission 183996) | Groundwater microbial communities from Rifle, Colorado, USA - Groundwater C2 (SPAdes) (version 2) | ecosystem: Environmental > Aquatic > Deep subsurface > Groundwater | place: Rifle, Colorado... | reverse complement strand
TAATTCCAAAATACGGCGCGATACCGCCAAAAGACGGCATTGGTTTTTTATGAATTTTTCTATCCCCTCTCGGAACATCAACAATTTCAAAATGCCGCGCCAAATTAATAACAATTGGCACCAAACAAAAACTCACTACAAATGCTAATAAAAAAAATATAAAAAAATTCATCTATTATATTTATTCCCCCTCCCTCAATAAGAGGGGGTTAGGGGGTAGGTGAATTTAATAATTCTTGTATCGTCGTATACACCCCATCAATATTTTTTAAAACTTCATTATTCCAAAAACGTAATACTTTAAATCCCTGGCTTTCAAGCCACATGTCTCTTATACGGTCTTGTTTTTGTGTTTCTTCTGCGTGTTGACCTCCATCTAACTCAATTACAACCTTTTTACTAAAACACACAAAGTCCACTATATAATTACCAATCGGTTGTTGTCTTCTAAATTTATAACCATCACATTGTTTTGATCGTAAATATTGCCAAAGATGCCTCTCTGCATCGGTAGAATTGCGACGAAGTTTTTTTGCTAAAAGATGAAATGTGGTCATAACAATCACCCTCCCCCAGCCCCTCCCTTCAAGGGAGGGGGGCTGATATTATATTTATCACTTACGCGACGATAGGAAAAACTTGTATTGTTTTTATTCCCCCTCCATCAATGGGAGGGGGCTAGGGGGTGGGTGAAAAAATTATAATTGTTCCGCCTTCTTCACTTCAATTTGTCCGCCGGCGCGCAAAATAACCGTATCTCGGCGGCCAATTTTTTCTTGCAATAAGAAATTCGCCAAAGAATCTTCTACTTTTTCTTGCACCACTCGGCGTAATGGCCGCGCGCCAAAAACAGGATCAAAACCAGCTTTGGCCAATTCTTCTGCCGCTTGATCTTCAACTTCTAATTTAATACCGCGATCTTTTAATCTAGACTGAATTTTTCCAACCATCAACCAAGTAATTTGCAAAATCTCATCTTCGCTCAAAGGAGTGAATACAATTACTCCATCAAATCTGTTTAAAAATTCTGGCTTAAAATAATCTCGAAGTTTTTCATTGACTAATTTCTCTTTAATTTTTTCCGTTGAAGTTCCGGCACGCACTTCATCTTGAATAACTTGCGACCCGGCGTTTGAGGTGGCAATTAAAATCGCATTGGTAAAATCAATTGTCCGGCCTTGGTTATCAGTCAAACGGCCGTCGTCCATAACCTGCAAAAACACATTTAAAATATCTGGATGCGCTTTTTCAAGTTCATCCAACAAAACAATGGCAAATGGTTGTTTACGTACCGCCTCAGTCAATAATCCCCCATCTTTTTCGCCTGGCACACCAATCAAGCGCGACAATGATTCTTTATTTTGATATTCAGACATATCGATGCGAATCATGGCTTCTTCTTTTCCAAAATAAGTCGTGGCAATGGTTTTTGCCAACTCTGTTTTACCTACACCAGTCGGACCCAGGAACAAAAAATTGGCAATTGGACGTTTTTCTGAGCGAAGTTCGGCGCGAGCGCGGCGCAAAGCCGAAGCCACAGCCTTAACCGCTTCATTTTGTCCAATCATTCTTTTGTGCATTTCTGCTTCAAGATTCAAAAGTCGTGTTGATTCTTCAGTTGTCACTTGCGTTACTGGAATATTTGATTTTCCGGAAACAATTACTGCCACATCTTCGCTAAAAATAAGTTGCTTTTCACCGCGCTTGGCACGCACTGACTGCGCTGTTTCTTCTGCTACAATAATTGCTTTTTCCGGTAAAAATCGATCATGCATGTAGCGTGCGGAAAGGCTCACTGCTTTTTCCAACGCATCATAAGTAAAAAACACGCGCTGTTTTCCTTCAATTCCGCCAACTTTTGATTCCAAGGCTTGAATAGCAGTATTTTCATCCATTTCCTCGATAAATATTTTTTCCAACACTCGGCCAAGCGAACTTTGTTCAATAAACTTTCCATAATTATTTGTCACACTTGTTCCAATGCATAAAAAATATCCTTTTTGCAATTCATGCGCAAAAGCATCAGCTAAATCCATACCCTCGCCAATTGAAACCCCAACCATCTGTTCAATGTCTGGAATAACTAAAATAATATTTCCCGAGCGAGCGATTTCATTTAAAATTATCAAAAGCCGTTCCTGCGCTCCGGTCGGATCAACCCCGCTTGTCAATTGCGAAATCGACAAACGAACCATGCGTTTATCTTGCAACACTGCCGGCACTTCCTCAGTCACCATTCTTTCCGCCAAACCTTCAATTATTATTTCTTTACCAACCCCACTTTGACCAACCAACACCACACTTCTTCTTCCGCCTTCAAAAATCCTAAAAATTTCTGACATTTCTTTTTCACGACCGACAAGCGGCGCCAGATATCCCAAACGACCAATCACAGTCAAATCCTCACTCACTGCGTCCAAATTATTTGTTGCCTGCGCGGTCATTGATCGATTCATCGCACCCTTAGGCTTTAACCTGGCCGAACCTCTAAACTTTGAAAAACGTTCATGCAGTTCTTCGCCAATCCTTACCCAAGCCACGACATTTCGCAATTTATCTTCCGTAACCTTTAAATCATAAAAAATTTCTTTTATCTTTTCATCCTGCAAAACTGCGGCCGCGAATAAAGCAATCGGACTTACAAACGGCCGGCGATGCACAAAAGCGTCATAATACGCATCAAAAAATACTTTAAAAGTTATTTTTGAAATATGAACTTCTTCTTCCGGTTTTGATGGTAATAATGTTTCAAGATATCGATTCAATGGTTCAGAAATTGAATCAGTATTAATACTCATCCGGCCAAGCAGTACGCGAATATCAATATTAGAAAGTAAAACTTTTACTAAATGAGCCGGGGCAAGTTCAGAATGCAAATGATTTTGTGCCAATTGATATGCATCCAAAACCGCTTTGCTTGTTGCAGGTTTAAATGACAAGAAAATATCCAAACGATCCCGGCGCTTTTTTATTACTTCGTTAACCGGTAATGGAATAATCGGCGACTGTGCGCCTTCATTCAAGTATTCTCTAGATATAACCCGTTTGACTTGATCTTCCATACGAATCCCTCTTGAAATAACATACAACAAAACCAAAACACCAATCCAAAAACACAACAGAGCAATATGTGGAGTGGTCCAAAATACTTTTGTTATAATCTCGTTAACTCCGACAATAAATCCAACATAGTATCCAAAATACAAAAATGAAGCCAAAAGTATAACTGCTAAAATCGAATTAACAACTGCTCGGCTAATTCGGCGTGCTTTTCCTAATTTTATTTCAAAATGATCCAAACGTTTTCCCCAATACAAAGCCTTGTTTTGTATTTGCGCCGCAACAGCAAAACCATTGCATGTTGTGCATGTTTTGTTACCGATCAAACCGTAACCATTGCAATTTTTGCAAATATTAATCATATTAACCAATCAATAAATCTGTAAACAACATCACAATTTTCCAAACCACTAAAATTGGAACAAGAATCCAAATCATTATCCAAACCAAAAGCCATAAAATATAAAACAAAAGCGCGAAAATTCGCGCAAATAAAACAACAATTCTCATCAATAAGCTTATTAATTTTGAAGTGAAATCATAACGACCATACATTGGCTTGCCTAAATTTTTAATCCAAATCTTCAAACCAAGCACTTTTATAAAGTTTTTAAGTTTATCTCGAAGTTTTCCAAGCAACCTTAAAAACCCCCGTGTATACCACCATACCGGAGCGTACACAAAATCCCCCAACAATTCGCCAAAAACATATTTAATTATAGAAATACCAGCGCTTGTTGCCATGCCTATATTATAGCAGATTTAAAAATTTCCTGCACTAATAGCTGTGCGAATCTGCTTCATAAGATTAAGATAAAAATAGAGATTGTGAAGCGTGGCCAAACGTAAACCTAAAGTTTCATTAATAGAAAAAAGATGGCGGGTGTAAGCGCGAGTGTATCTTTGACAAGCCAAACAATCGCAATTTTCATCAATCGGCTTGAAATCATTTTTATAAATTTCATTGCCAATATGCACAGTTTCATAAAAATCTTCATTGTACCATTCGCGCGAATGGTACAAAGGTGGTTTGGCAACGTAAAGCGAACCGTGGCGGGCATTGCGGGTTGGCAACACACAATCAAACATATCAATTCCCCGCTTTACATATTCAACAATTTCTTTAGGCTGAGCACCACCCATAAAATAACGCGCCGAATTTTCCGGAATAATTTTATCAAAATCAGCCACTACTGCATGTGGTTCTTCAAAAGAAAGTCCGCCAACCGCATAACCATCAAAACCAATTTCCACCAAAGCTCGGGCTGACTCCTCGCGCAAATCCCGAAAAGTCGAACCCTGCTGAATTCCAAACAACAAACCCTTACCGCCAATTTTTTGGTAATATTCTTTAGATCTTTTTGCCCAGCGGTTTGTAAGCGCTAACGAAATTGTCGCTACTTCATGTTCAACCGGCCACTCTGGACACTCATCCAAAACCATCACAATATCCGAACCAAGAGCATGTTGAACTTCCATTGATTTTTCTGGTGACAAAAAATGCTTTGAACCATCAATATGCGAATTAAAAGTTACGCCTTCTTCAGTAAGTTTATGTAGTTTTGCCAGGCTGTAAACCTGATAACCGCCGGAATCAGTTAAAATTGAATGTGACCAATTCATAAACTTATGCAAACCGCCGGCGGATTGCACTAATTCATGGCCCGGGCGCAACATTAAATGATAAGTATTTCCAAGCAAAATCTGCGCGCCTAATTTTTCCACATCATCTGTGCCCAAAGTTTTAATCGCGCCAACAGTCGCGATGGGCATAAAAACCGGTGTTTCTACTTCACCATGATTGGTTTTCAGCGTTCCAAGCCGCGCCTGCGATTTTGTAGATTTTTGTTTTAGTGTGTAGCTCATAAAAGATAGGGAGTAGGGAGTAAGAAGTAGGATTTTAGTTTTAAGATTAAAGAGGGAAGTAAAACTATAAACCCTTAAGTAGGGCGGGGCCTTGTGCCCCGCCAACGAGCAAGTAATATTTAATAGGTGGCGAGGAGTCTGAAGCAAATTCTGATATCCAAAAAAACCTTTCTCGCATTCTCGAGAATACGAGAATGAAAAAAACTTCAACTTGAACTTTTTACTCAAATTTGCTATTATTCAATCAACAATGCCATGAGTATATCATGAATAATAAGATTGTAAAGATAAAAAACATATCTATGAAATTTCGAAAAAAAATATTCATTCCCATCATTATAATTTTTCTTATCGTTGTTGTAGTATTTGTGATTAGAGATATTCGCTACCGAACCATGGATTGCAATGAATTCACTAAAAAAGACTATCTTTATTGTCCATCCAGATGCGTTTATAAATGCGTATCTAGCTCCTGTTCTAATTCTAAAGATGGATTATGCACTGCTGACTGTGGAACAAAAAGTCGCTGCCTTAACCCGGGTCAAGACAAACAATAATAAGATTGTAAAGACTAAAAATTCTAAAAAACAAATTGCACATGAAACATAATTCAACCATAAAAAAGATAATCACTCCGATCATCTACTTCTTATTTTATATTCCATCATTTATTTTCACCATAATGGTCTTGGGAGCCTATGAAAAAATCTTTGGTTTACATTCATTTTTTGGAAGAATCGGCGATCTTGAAAGTTTAGTAATTTTTGTTTTGGTTGTTATTGCAGTAATGTGTTTGGGTAACTATTTAATCCAAAAAATTGACCCGCTTAAAAAATTCGGTGTCATTGACCACTTCCGTTTATCTGCTCTCTATTACCTATCCCTCATCTGCATTGGTATTCACCAAATTATCTGGTATTCAAAATACCCAATTATTAATTGCCAAAGTGATTGTCTTGGATATGCTATCAATATATTATTTTTAGTAATACCTTTATTTGCAATAATAATAAACGGATGTTATTTATACAAAAAAACTACTTAAACATATGGCCGAAAAACCAACACATGAAGAAGGATTAAAAATTGAAAGTGAAATTGATCCGGAACAACAATTGGCACGGATGCTTAGAGAAAAATGTCCGGAAGATCCGGAAGTTAAAAACCTTCTAATTAATTGGATAATTGAACAAGAAAAACGGGTTGAGCAATCTCATGATCCGGAAGCACTAATTCAATTTAATCTTCGACGAGCACGCCTATATTTTCAAGCTGAATATGTTGATGATGCACTTGAAAACTTTGAATCCGCACGTGAACAGGCTTGGTATGAAAATAGAATTGAGCTTTTTCAAACAATCACAAAAGAAAGGGATAAAATAAAAAATAAAGTGGACTAAAATAAATTTTAATCTTTATGAACTTTAAAGAATTACAAAAAAAAGTAATGCAAAATGCTCTGCGTTACGGCAAAAAACACGGCATTGAAATTGATGAAGATTTTGCATTGTTGAAATTATATGAAGAAGTTGGTGAATTTGCACAAGCAGTTTTAATTCACAGAAAAAAGAGCCGACCGTCAAAACATGTTTCTCTTGAAGAATCCAAACAAAAACTTGCCGAAGAACTTGCTGATATTTTAGGCATGACAATTGTAACTTCAAAATTATTAGATATTGATCTCGAAGAAGCTATAAATAAAAAATGGATCAGTAAGTTGAAATAAATTATAAATATTTTCTACTGAACAATTGGCGCCAAAAGTTCAGTGAAAAAAACCAATTTGCACAAAACAAAAAGACGAGCAAAACTCGTCTTTTTTAATACTCTTTTCTAATTTATAATTTCTCTTTTCTATTAACTATGACCATAACGCAGAGATCCCTCACCACTAGGTAACAGAGAAACTGAGAAACAAAAGAACAAAGAAACAAAGACAGCGGCTCATATAGATGAGAACATTCGTTACAACAGTTCGGGACGACAATCTTGTTTTGAATTTTGGATTTGTGATTTGGAATTTCTATACCTAAAAGGTGGGGTACAAGACCCCGCCCTACTTACTATTGGCTAGTGGCTATTTTACCGCAACGCAACCGAAGGAGCTCCGGCAGTTGCATATTGAATTTCTTCCACTGGTACAAATTCATTTTCACCCAAACGGCTATGAATAGAATCCATTGTTTGATACCCAGTCAATTCAATCTCCGTAGTTTTGTTTAATTTTTCAAGCTGTCCAATCTTTTGTTCCAGTTCGCGCATTTGATAACCTTGAGTCGCAGTCTGATTGATTATAAAAACATATAAAATACCAACAATAACCAATCCAGCGGTAATCCAAAGATGCCATGACCGTGTAGCGTTTGGCGCCTTGCGTCCGTTTATTGATGGAAATTGTGTTCGAATAGCCCAGCTTGAAGCGTACTTTGTCATAGAGATACTATATTGCGCAGAACCATGCAGAACTAAAACGCAGAACTACGCAGAAATTTTTTAATTTATAATTTTTTAGCGGCACGAAGCTTCGCGCTTCGTGCGCGCGGATTCTTGGCGATTTCCTCCTCGCCTGCTTGTATCGGTCTTTTGGTAAGAATCTCGAATTTATCAAGATGCTTACGAAAAAACCGCTTTACAATCCGATCTTCCAAAGAATGAAAAGAAATAATGACAATTCTTCCACCTGAATTTAAAACATCCAATGATTGCTCTAAAAAACTTTCCAAATTTTCAAGCTCGTTATTTACCGCAATGCGCAACGCTTGAAAAGTTCGCGTGGCCGGATGAATCCGTCCTCGTTCATAACTTTTTGGCACCGCACCTGCAATAACTTCAACGAGCGCAGTTGTTGTTAAAATCCGTTCTTTTCTCCTCGCAATCACAATTGCTTTGGCAATTTGCGATGCAAACCTTTCCTCACTATACTCGCGAATAATTTTTGTAAGATCATCTGCAGAATAACTATTTACAATCGACGCCGCTGTTTCTCCTTCACCACCCAGACGCATGTCCAGCGGAGCGTTTAGTTTGAAACTCAAGCCCAGAGTTGGATCTACAAGCTCATCTGAAGAGAACCCCAAGTCAGCAAGAATACCATCAATGTTATCCATTGTATGATTATACGCAATTTTCTTAATGTTAGAAAAATTTCCTCGCGCAAGTATTACTTGACTTCCAGACTTGCTCAATTTTTTATTTAATTTATCAATTGCTGTTTTCGACAAATCAATTCCTAACAACTTTCCATACGGTGCAATCATTTTAACAATTTCTTCAGTATGTCCGCCGGCGCCAACTGTCGCGTCAACAAAATTTTCTCCTGGTTTTGGATCAAGATAAGAAAGTGTTTCTTTAAGCAAAACCGGTACATGCGACATAATTCCTTTATTCTTATGTTCTTATGTTTCTTTGTTTCTCTGTTTTTTTACACTCCTAACTCCCCTAACCGTTCAGCAATGTCGCCACTCGAACTCTCGTTTTGTTCTGTATAGCGCGTCCATTCCTCTTCTGACCAAACTTCAAGACGATTATAAAGTCCGGCCAAAACCAAGTTCTTGCCAAGCTTGGCATATTTTCTTAAATAATCAGGCAAGACCACTCTTCCCTGCTTATCTAATTCAACATCCATGGCTCCGGCTAACATCAAACGAGCAAAGGCGCGAGTATCTTTTTGTGAAATTGGCAAACTGGAAAGTCGTTCCGCCAATTTTTTCCACTCATTTTTTGTGTACAAAAATAAGCAGTTGTCCAATCCGCGAGTTACAACCGCACCTTGATTCAACAAGGCACGAAACTTCGCCGGAACCGCAACCCTTCCTTTTTCGTCTAAAGAATGATGATATTCGCCAATAAACATAATTTATTCCTCCGGCTAAGCTTAGGTTTATCCCCACAATTCCCCACTACACTTATATTATACACCATTTTCCCCCACTTTTCAATACCACAAATAAATAACTAATTGTGAAAATTTAGCAAAATCATCAAAAAACATCCACAACTTGTGCACAAAAAAAATCGCCGTAGGTTTTACGGCGAAACAATTTTCACTGATGTCTATTTTTTACTTGATTGCGAGCGATTTCTCAAAAAGCATGGTGGCAAGCGATTTGAGATATTCATAATGTTCTAATTCTGTCCCAGATGCAACAAGAGCTTGCTCAATAGCTAATGGGCCATGCAAAGCGCCCATCAAAGCACCAGTAATTGCACCAGTTGAATCGCTGTCGCCAGAATGGTTCACAGAAATTCTCAGGGCTTCAAGAACATTCATAGGGGCACAACGAATCGCATAAATCGCGATTGCCAAAGCATCATGGCCAAGCCATCCCCCGCCAGACTTACCCAAGGTACCGCCAACCCGGCCAACTCTTTTATCAATAATCAAACTATGGTCGCCAGCCACTGGCGCTACCAAAGCATAATATAAAGCCTTTTTTGTCCCAGTGATCAAATTTTGAGGATAACTGTTTAAAATTTCCATCATGCCTTTAAAAGAATCCGAAAGATTCTTTCCAGACATAAAACCATCCGGACTACTGTGCGTCAAAGCCGCGGAGTCAATTCCTACTTCAAAGGCTTTTTCTGGGTTATTGGCAAAAACAATACCAATCGGATGCGCACGCATGATCCCCCCGCACCCAGCCGAATCATTGATCGGCTTATCGCGCAAACCCATAACTCTCCTAGACAAAGCTGACATGCACGTACTGCCCGGAGCACGGCTTTCATTACTATTGGTAATTTGTCTTTCATACCACGACAAATACGCCCACCAAAGCCAAGCTCTCAATAATTCATCATTACTCAAATCATCCGCACTTACCAACCCGACACCAGTCCATTCTGCCATCTGCGTGTCATCAGAAATAACTGGGTAAGGAAAACCAAGGGCTGGCTGCAAATTCGTAATTCCCCTAAAACCATACATTTTTCGAATGTATGATAAATCCATGAATTCAACAGCTAACCCGAGAGAGTCTCCGTAGGCGCTTGTAAGCATGCACCCAATTGCTTTTTCAGGGTTCATTTTCATCTCCTTTTCATCCTAAATAAGATGATATTTAAGCTTAACAACAAAACACACGCTTGTCAAGGGCGTGTGTGGAGACCACCGCAAAACTCTATTTTCATGCCAAATTTTATTCCCTGAGCCAGTCGAAGGGATAATGGTTCAACAAGCTCACCATATGAATTTGGCTAATTTCAAATAGGCCTTCGACCACTAGTGTTGCGTTAAAAATACCTTAAATTTAGCTCTTTTTGTAAATTGTTTTCAGGGATTTGTAATTCAGTCTTAGAAATTAGTGTTTGTATAGCGGTTTTTTCAAATTGGGAAACTTGTAAAA
>Ga0209212_1009309_pt1 | contig 10272 bp, 8 predicted proteins | sample RifGroC2_FD_183996 | JGI IMG/M metagenome (GOLD analysis project Ga0209212, IMG submission 183996) | Groundwater microbial communities from Rifle, Colorado, USA - Groundwater C2 (SPAdes) (version 2) | ecosystem: Environmental > Aquatic > Deep subsurface > Groundwater | place: Rifle, Colorado... | reverse complement strand
GCTGCCGGCCAGCAGGAACCTTCTGGCCGGCATGCGCCCTGCTACCGAGAGAAAGAATTCCTCGACCCGGCTCTCCCGGTCCGGCAGACGGTTTCCCAGGAAGGAGAGGTCCGCCTCCAGGCGCGATTCGGTGTTGACCGGGAAATGGGTGTCGGGATCGAGGGCGTTGTAGATAGGAATGCAGACCCGCGCCCCGAAGCTGCCATAGGCGCTGACAATCGGGTCGCCGCCACCGTAGGTGAGGATCAGGTCGTACTGTGGCACCAGGCGTCGAAAGGGATCCTGCGGGTCCCGACCGATCCGCTCCAGGGTCGCCGGGGCGTCGACATCCCAGAAGATTACCTGGGTCCCCTCCCGCTTCAAAAGCAGCACTTCCCGCTCCAAAAGCTGATCGAAAACACCGACCCCGCTCGCCTTGACGATCAGGTCAGCCCCCTTGGCGGCCTCCAGCGAGCGGCAGACTCCGGACTCGGTCGCCGGATAGAGCACCACGGTCGCCCAATCCGGGTCATCCATGTCCCGGTGCGACTGGCGCTCGTAAGCGTCGGGCTCGTAAAAGGTGGTACGGTGTCCCAGACGGTGCAGGGCCCGCACCATGCCGCGATAGTAGGTGGCTGCGCCATTCCAGTAGGCGGAAACAAGACTGGAGCCGAAGAAGGCTATGGAAAGAGGTGCGCCCATGGTTATTCCTTTTTACAATCAGCGTCATCTTCTTTGTAGGAGCGGCATTCCTGCCGCGAGCCTCCACCAGTCAGGCTTCCCGCTAGCCGCAATGGGTGTTACCCGCCCCTTGGCCCAACTCGCGATAGAGGGCCAGATAGCCTTCTATCATCTTGGACGCCGAAAAGCTGCGGCTCCGTACCAGCGCCCTCTCCCCCAGGCTGAGCAGCAGGGAGCGGTCCGCGCAAAGGGCACAGAGTTCGTCCTGCAGATCGTCTCCGGACTCCGGATCGACGAAGATGGCGGCGCCGTCCCAGAGTTCCCGCAGGCTAGGAATGTCCCCCAGCACAAGCGCGCACCCGGAGAGCGCCGCCTCCAGAACGGTCAAACCGAAAGGCTCATAGCGGGCGGGCAGGACATAGACCGATGCTGCGGCGTACCAGGGCGCCAGGGCGTCGGATTCCAGGAACCCCAGGCGGTTCACCCCGTCCAGCGTGACGGCTCCACCACCGGGATGCGCCACTTCGCCGGCAACATACACCGGCCACGGGAGGTCATAAGCGGTCCGGGCCAGCGTGGTGATGTTCTTGGCGTCATCCCAGACGCGCCCCACGGAGAGGATGAAATCCTCCTTCCTGCCGGGCCGGAACTTGGTGCGGTTGCGGGCGTTATGAATCACCCGGCCGTTTGGCAGGGGGATGTAGAGCTTCTGCAGGCTTTCCAGCATGGCCGCCGAGGGGGCCGCCACCAGATCGGCTGCGGCGAGCCCCTTTGCCACCCGCCTGCGATACTGCTGGTACTGGGCCGGCAGGTCCTCCCGGCGCACCGCCTGCCACCAGGAGAGCATGCAGGAGTGGGCCACCACCAGGCAGGGGCTCTGCCAGGGGAGCGAGGCGTGGACGTAGCCGTTCAGGTGCACCAGGTCCGGGCGGAGTTCTGCCTCCAGGGAGAGCAGCCACTCCCCGCTTTGCTCGACATCCGCCCAGGGGTCATCCATCCACTCCAGGCGGTAGACGCTTTCGTAGAGGGTGACGTTCCCCTCGTCCGCAATCTCGCGGCGCTGATCCGGGGAGAGCGGCTTTCCCATGGTGGCGAGGGCGATCTCGACGCCGTGAGCCGAGAGGCCACGCGCCAGTTCCAACGCGTAGCTCCAGACGCCGCCGATCGGGTCGGCAGTCATCAGGATCAGCCGCGGCGGCGGGAAGTGACGGGTCTCGGCACCGGCTTTTGTTGGCAACGAAGAGTTCATGGAAACGCCTGACCTCCTGAACAAGTTGAAGCGTGTCTTTACAAGTCAGCCTGGGACTTCCTGCCGGGATGGCATATCCAGCTGGAGGCAGCGCTTGGGCACCACCCTCACCCCTGCCCCTCTCCCGGAGGGCGAGGGGTTCATGCCCCTAGCCCTAGCCCTAGCCCCCAGCCCCGCCTCTCGCCTCACCGCCTTACCGCCCGTAGGCGGCGTCGAGCACTGCGGCCACCTGGACCAGATTTTCCGCCCTGGCATCGAAACCGGGACCTTCGAGCCTTAGCTGCCTGGCCCAGGCTACGGCACACCTGCCACCCCAGTCATCGGGTGGCACGGCGATGGTCTCGGCCGCTGTGCCGCGGAATCGCTCGGCGACGAAATCATAAAAGGAACCGTCGACGTTCTTGAAACAGACCCCCCCCTTGGTTCCGTAGAAACTGGTCTCGATGACCGCGTCGCGGCCGGCGGAGACGTTCCACGAACAGGCGAGCCGCACCGCGTTGCCGTTCCCCAGAATGAGCGAGACGGTGGCGTAATCTTCCACCTTTCCCGATCCCCCCTTGAGCCTTTCGCCCCCGGAGAAGATGGAGCTGGAAACGCTCCTCACCTCGGGGTAGCCGAAGAACCAGAGGGCGAGGTCGACCAGATGACTGCCAAGGTCCATCAGGCAGCCGCCTCCGGAGAGTTCGGCATCGTAGAACCACGCCTTGTCGGGGCCGTAGGCGTTATGGAAGACGAGGTCGGCGGCATAGACCTGGCCGAGTTCGCCGGAGCTGACCAACTGGTACATCTTCTGGATCGCGTCGGTGAAGCGGTAGGAAAAATCGACGCCCAAGAGGCGGTTGGCGGCGCGGGCGGCGTCCACCACCATCTGCGCCTCGCGGGTGCTCCGACCCAGCGGTTTTTGACAGAACACGGCGAGCCCGCGCTCCAGGGAGCGGACCGCCTGGGAGCAGTGCCCGGCGCTCGGGGTCGCTATGACGACGGCGTCAAGACCGAGATCCAAGAGCGCGTCCAGGGAATCGACCACCGCCGCACCCGGGACGAGCTTTGCCGCCTCCTGAGCGGTTTCGCTGCAGACATCCGCTAGCGCGGCGATCTCCGCCTCCTTGCTTTGCTGTATCGCCTGCATCCGGTGCCGCCCGATCCAGCCGGTTCCGAGAAACCCGATCCTTGGCAGTGCTTGCTTTTTCTTCATCGCTTCCCCTTTCCTACTGCTCTATGCGGATTATCCCCTTGATGAACCCGTCCGGGCGGTGCTCCAGCGCCTGGTAGGCGAGCGCCAGCTCCTCAAGGTCGAAGGCGTGCGTCACCAGGTCCCCCAGGGCGAAAAGCCCCGACTCGACGGCGGCTATGCCGGCCCGCATCCCCTCCAGGTACACCTTCGCCTCGCGCTCGTGCGCGTTGATCACGTCGATCCCCTTCCAGTTCCAGAGCTGGATGTTCACCTGGCGCGCCCCGTCCTGGTGGAAGCCGGCGATGATGATCTTGCCCCGCTCCCGGACCAGCTCTCCGGCGAGATCGAGCGGCCACTGGTAGCCGGTCGCCTCCACCACCCGGTCGCACCCCTTCTCCCCCACCAGTTCCCGGACCCGGTCCATGACGCGCTGGTGGTCGTCGAGAACGACCGTTTCGCAGGCGCCATAATGGCGGGCGAGTTCCAGCGCGAAGCTGCGCCGGGAGATCGCTATCACCCGCGCCCCCCGCGCACAGGCGAGCGCCGTGACGATGGCGCCCAGAAAACCGGCGCCGATCACGGCGACCGTCTGACCGGGCTCGATGTCGGCGCGCCTGAAGACGTTCATGGCGCAGCCGACCGGTTCGCCGGGGAAGGGGAGCCCGTCCAGGGAGTCGGGGAGCTTCACCAGCGCATCCGCCTTAACCTTGTCGAACTGGGCGTAGGCGTTGTAGGAGAGAAAGGTGACCCGGTCCCCCTCGCAGAGCCCCCTCACGCCGCCCCCCACCTGCTGCACCCGGCCCCACCCTTCGTGACCGGGAGCGCCGGGGAGCGCCGGATAACTGAACCAGGACCGCCCCTGCCAAAGCGGCAGGTTCGAGGCGCAGACACCGCACCCCTCCAGGCGCACCACCACTTCACCCGCACCGGCCTCGGGCCTGGCAACCTGCATCACCTTGACCGCACCCGGCCCCGTAACCACCGCAGCCTGCATCACATCACTCATTAGATCGCCTCCAGACCCGAAGCCGGGAAAATTGTCTTGCCAAAACCCGTCGCGGCTCTCGCACCTTGGCGCCGCGTCCTATGTTGAAGAGCTGTGACTGCTGCTGGACCACTAATTAGCACAAAGATAATTTATTTAAATTAATAAAGCTCAATACTAGCAGTGCCGCATTTTCTGTCAAACTTTTTGCTGCAAAAAAAATCGATAATCACCCTGTGAGATGGCAGACATCAGCGATCCCGCCCCCCCAAAAATGAGCATCGGCTTTTGGGCGCGCGACAGCGCTGCACCACAAAATCCGCCGAGCGCAACACCCAAAAGAACATTTGCCGCGCCGGGTCCGGTTTTAAAATCGGCAATCTATGATACTTTAAAGCGTGCTAATTTTTACCGGAGGCGGCCGGCGGCAGCAGCAGGCCCCCGGGGAGCCGGGTACCGACACCGCATCCCGAAGGGGAGCGGGGATCGCGGGGAAAACAGGAAGAGATCGGGAGGTGGGAATGGCTGCACCGCAGAGAAGGCTTCCGATTGGGGCAGAAGTCGTGCCGGAGGGGGTCCACTTCCGCGTCTGGGCGCCGGGACACAGGAAGGTCGAGGTGGTTCTTTTCGGAGAAGAGACCGGCGCTCCTGTCGCCGCCTTCGCACTGAGCGCCGAGGAAGAGGGGTATTTTTCCGGGACCTGCCGCGAGGCGCGGGCCGGCTCTCTATACCGCTACCGGCTGGGGGGCGGCAACAGTTTTCCCGATCCCGCGTCCCGCTTCCAGCCGGAGGGGCCGCACGGCCCGTCGCGCGTGGTCGATCCCGCCTTTAGCTGGAGCGACAGGGAATGGCCGGGGATCATCCGCGAGGGGCATGTCATCTACGAGATGCACATCGGCACCTACACCAGGGCAGGGAGCTGGCAGGAAGCCGAGCAGCAGCTCGGCGCACTGGCGGAGTTGGGCATCACCCTGGTGGAGGTGATGCCGGTGGCCGACTTTCCCGGCAGGTTTGGCTGGGGCTACGACGGCGTGAACCACTTCGCCCCGACCAGGCTCTATGGCGAGCCGGACGACATGCGACGCTTTGTCGATCGCGCGCACGTGCTGGGGCTCGGGGTCCTGCTCGACGTGGTCTACAACCACTTCGGCCCGGAAGGGAACTACCTGGAGCGCTACTCCAAGGACTACTACGGCGCCAAGGAAAGCGACTGGGGCAAGGTGATGAACTTCGACGCCAAGCACAGCGCCCCGGTGCGGGAGTTCTTCATCTCGAACGGAGGGTACTGGATCGACGAGTTTCACCTGGACGGCCTGCGCTTCGACGCCACCCACACCATCGTCGACTACTCCCCGGTCCACATCCTGGGGGAGATCACCGAAGCGGCCCGGCAGGCGGCAGGCGGGCGCAAGGTCCTGATGATCGCCGAGAACGAAAGCCAGGACTTCCGCTGCCTGCGCCCCAAGGAGGGGGGCGGCTTCGGCATGGACGCGGTCTGGAACGACGACTTCCACCACAGCGCCCACGTCTCCCTGACCGGCTACCACGACGCCTATTACTCCGAGTACTACGGCTCGCCACAGGAGATGATCTCCAGCGCCAAGTGGGGCTACCTGTACCAGGGGCAGCACTATTTCTATCAGGAAAAGAGGCGCGGCTCCCCCACCATCGGCGTGAGCCCCAGCTGCTTTGTCAATTTCACCCAGAACCACGACCAGGTTGGCAACTCTGCCTGGGGGATCCGGCTCGATAAGCTGACCAACCCGGCGGCCTTGAGGGCGATGACCGCCCTGCTCATGCTGGCCCCCCAGACGCCGATGATCTTCCAGGGGCAGGAGTTTTCCGCCAGCGCCCCGTTTCTCTACTTCGGCGATCTCAGCCCCGAGATATCACGCCAGGTCCATGACGGGCGCATCGAGTTGCTCAAGCAGTTCACCAACATCGATTCTCCCGAGATCATCGACACCATCGACAAGCCGTACGAACTGGAGACCTTCGAACAGTCGCGTCTCGATCTGGGCGAGCGTGAGCGCCACGGCAAGGTGTATGCGCTGTACCGGGACCTGATCAGGCTGCGCCGGGAGGACCCGGTTTTCAGCAAGGGGCACACCTGCCACATCGAGGGGGCGGTGCTCGGGACGAGCGGCTTCTTGCTGCGCTACTTCCTGGGCGATCATCAGCAGCGCCTCCTCTTGATCAACCTCGGGCGCGAGTTGCACCTCGCTCCGGTACCGGAGCCGATGCTGGCACCACCTCTTGGCTACGACTGGGAGATACTTTGGACCAGCGAGAAGCTGGAATTCGGCGGTTCCGGGACCCCGAAACTCGACGCGGAAAAATTCTGGCGCCTGCAGGGAAACGCCGCGGTGGTGCTGGCCCCCACTGCGAACGGAGAGCCGCGATGACAACAGTGACCCGCGAGTTCGTCTTCGACCGGCAGGACGAGTCCCTCCGGACCCGGCAGCTTCTGGAACGGGAGTGGCTTGTAACGAACGGGCTCGGGGGATATGCCTCCGGCACCGTGTGCGGCGCGCTGACCCGCCGCTACCACGGGCTGCTGATAGCGGCCTACCCGTCACCCCTGGGGCGGATCGTGATGCTGAACAGGCTCACCGAGGCGATCAGGTTCCCCGACGGCAGCATGTACCGCTTTGGCGGGGACCAGAAGGAGGCGGGGCTGGAGTTCCACGGCATGGAGTACCTGTCCGGCTTCCGGCTGGAGGACGGCCTGCCGGTCTGGCGCTACGAGATACACGGCACGGTGATCGAGAAACAGCTGGTGCTGGTGCACAAACAGAACACGGCCCACCTGATCTACCGTCTCATCTCCGGGGAGTCGAAGGTGCGACTGAAACTGCAGCCCTACCTGCAGTTCCGCCCGCACGACGCGCCGGTCGACCTCACGGTGGAAGAGCCCTACATGTTCACCGCGGTGCAGAACCGGTACCAGATATCGTCCGGAAGCCATGCCCCGCACCTGCGGCTGGTGATAGAGGGGGGGCGGGGCAACTTCACCCTGGAGGAGAAGCAGAGCACCGACATCTTCTACGACATCGAAAATTCCCGCGGCTACGACTCCCTGGGGACGCTCTGGACCGCCGGATATTTCGCGGTCGATCTGGCGAGCGACCAGGAGGCGGCCCTCACTGCCTCGACGGAGAGTTGGGAGACCATCGCTGCACTCTCCCCCGAGGCCGCACTAGGCATGGAAAGGGAGCGGCGCAGGCTGCTTTTGGCCGCGGCCGATCCCCGTGCGCGCCAGGGGGTGCCGGCGGAACTGGTGCTGGCGACGGACCAGTTCATCATCACCCCGGCCGGCCGGCACAAGGACAGCGTGCGCGCCCACGCCATGGGGGACGAGGTGTGCACGGTGATCGCCGGCTACCACTGGTTCACCGACTGGGGGCGCGACACCATGATCTCGCTGGAGGGGCTGACCCTCGCGACCGGGCGTCACACCGAGGCGGGGTGGATCCTGCGCACCTTCGCCCAGTACGTGAAGAACGGGCTGATACCGAACCTGTTCCCCGAGGGGCAGAACGAGGGGCTGTACCACACCGCCGACGCGAGCCTCTGGTTCTTCCACGCCCTGCACCGCTACCTGGAGCACACCGGCGACCGCGCCACGCTGCACATGATCCTGCCGCAGATGCGGGAGATCGTCGACAAGCATCTTTCCGGCACCAGCTTTGGCATCGGCGTCGACCCGAGCGACGGGCTTTTGCGGCAGGGGGCGGAAGGGTATCAGCTGACCTGGATGGACGCGAAGGTCGGGGAGTGGGTGGTGACGCCGCGCCGGGGCAAGGCGGTCGAGCTGAACGCCCTTTGGTACAACGCGCTGCGCCTTTTGCAGCAGTGGAGCGCGCAGGAGGGGGACGAGCCGTACGCCCGGCAGCTGGGGGGACTTGCCGATCAGACCTACCGCTCCTTCAACCAGCGCTTCTGGTACGAGGAGGGAAACTACCTGTACGACCTGGTCGACGGTGAACTGGGGAACGACACCGCCTGCCGCCCGAACCAGCTCTTCTCCATATCGCTCCCCTTCGCGGTGCTGGAGCCAGACCGGTGGCCCCGGGTGCTCGACACGGTGCGCGAGCGCCTGGTCACCCCGGTCGGCCTGCGCACGCTCGCCCCCGGGCATCCCGATTACAAGCCGACCTACACCGGCGACCTGCGTGCCCGCGACGCCGCCTACCACCAGGGGACCGTCTGGCCCTGGCTGCTCGGGGCGTTCATCGACACCTGGCTGCGGGTCCACCCGGAGCAGGTATCGGCTGCGCACCGGTACCTGGAGGGACTGGTCGAGCAGCTGAACGAGCAGTGCATCGGCTCCATCAGCGAAATTTTCGACGCCGAGCAGCCTTACACCCCCAGGGGATGCATTGCCCAGGCATGGAGCGTGGCGGAGATGCTCAGGTGCTGGCTGAAGACGGCACCGTGAGGCGGTGCGGATCGGATATTGCTATTTTCCTTAGTCAGGCAAGTTATTAGCTTTCTGCTCATTGGAATTACCGACCGCTGCAGCTTACTTGGTCAGTTCTACACCCCCCTGATCCGGGCTTTTTACATTGATGAAAAAAACTCAATCTAATATACTTGTGTTGTAGTTCAGCGACAAAAAAATAATGAAAGGAGAAAGTCATGGCAACTTCAACTGGACGTGGTAGTGGACATTCACCGGCGAACGTAACGAAGAACCTCAAGGGTATCGACTTTCCCGCAGACAAAAACGAGCTTGTCAAACATGCCCAGCAATTGAAGGCAGAGAAGGTCGTCATCGACGAGATCCAGAAGATGGAAGACCGCGAATACAACAGCATGGCTGACGTGATGAAGGCCTTCGGAAAAGAGCACGAGTCCAGCAAATCGAGCAGCAGCAAGAAAAGCGAGTCGGGGCAGGCGGTACAGACTAAATCCCACAGCAAGCCCTCGCATCACTAACGCCTCCCCTACCCCCTCCCGAAAGGGAGGGGGTTTTTCATTTCTCCCTGGCGAAGTTGCAGCAAGCCAACTGGAAATAGTCCCCTGGCGAAGCGTGTGGCACAAAAAAACCCGCCGTAGCGGGTTTTTTGTTCTAAAAAGGGAAGTAGCGGCTATTTCACGATCAGATCGTTTCTGACCTCTTTGACACCCTGGACAGTACCGGCGATTTCACCGGCCTTTCTGGCGTGCTCCGCCGAATCCACAAATCCGCTCAACTGCACCACACCCTGAAAGGTCTTCACGTTGATCTGGAAGGTTTTCAGGGCCATCTCATCGAAGATCGCCGCTTTTACTCTGGTGGTGATCACGGAATCGTCGACATACTGTCCTGCGCTTTCGTGTTTTGGGGTGGTTGAGCAGCCGAGAAATGTCGAGAGCATACCGGCGCAGATCAGTACCTTTACGATGCGCTGAAACTTTCCCATAGCCTTTCTCCTTTGTCTTGCACGATTTTTACCCGCCTTAAGGCGCATAAAGGATATCCAATGCACCAACAGTGTCAAGGGTAGGGAGCCGCCAGCCAGAGAGATTTGAATTGCCCAATTTACTCTTTATACTTGCCGGGATGACATCTCTGAAACGAGGGAGGAGAATCATGAAGTACTGCCTGCTGATTTTGAGCCTGCTGCTGGTACTTGGGGTCGCACCAGCCCTTGGCGCTGATGCATCGATCTGCAACCCGGGGACGAACGTCGCCTACTACCCGAACGGGGAGCTGAAATCATGCCCGCTAAGGGACATCGTCCAGCTAGGCGGCGTGACCTGCAACATGCTGGCTGAGGCTGAGTTTTACGAACTCGGGATGCTGAAAAGCTGCGTGACGCGGGATTTCTTCCTTTATGAGGATATCGTCTGCAACGAGTACGGCAGGATCAGTTTCTACCAGTCCGGGAAACTGGAGAGCTGCATACTTTCCAGCCGGGTGGAGGTGGACGGCAAGATCTGCGTGGAACAGGAGGCGATCTCCCTGTTCGAGAACGGCAGGTTGAAATCGTGCGGCACCCCCCGCTAGTTGGGCGGAGCCAGGCGCCGCATGACCTGCTGCATGTCGCTCCAGACCTCGCGCTTTAGTGCCGGGTTTTCCAGCATGGCGTCCGGATGAAAGCTCGGCATGAGCGGGATGCCGGACAGGTCGTGAAACCTGCCGCGCAGCCGCTCCAGGGGCTGGTCACTTGCCAGGAGCAGTTGCGTGGCCGGCTCCCCCAGGGTCACCGCCACCTT
>Ga0209212_1009306_pt1 | contig 10274 bp, 11 predicted proteins | sample RifGroC2_FD_183996 | JGI IMG/M metagenome (GOLD analysis project Ga0209212, IMG submission 183996) | Groundwater microbial communities from Rifle, Colorado, USA - Groundwater C2 (SPAdes) (version 2) | ecosystem: Environmental > Aquatic > Deep subsurface > Groundwater | place: Rifle, Colorado... | reverse complement strand
TGGACTCGGGAGAATCGGGCGTTTGTCCGGACCGGTAACCCTGGCGGATTATGCCGGGCAACTGCGGGGTGCCTTGAATGCCCCAACGCTACGCTATGTGGGAGACCCTGCTGCCAGGATTTCAAAGGTTGCACTTTGCAGCGGCAGCGGCGCATCGTTATTGCATGACGCTGTTCGCGCCGGTGCGGATGTGCTGGTGACCGGCGATGTGAAATATCATGAGGCCCGGGATGCGGAAGACCTCGGTCTGGCTGTGATCGATGCCGGTCACTTCCCTACGGAAATCATTATGGTACAGGAAATAACGGAACGGCTTGATCAGTCGCTTGTAATGGCCGGGTATACGGATTTTCAGGTAGAAGCGTGCCGAACGGAATTGGATCCGTTTAGAATATAGTCGGGAATAAGAACAAAATTTGTTGCAAGGGAGACTGCTTTGAAAAAGAAACTGGAATTGTTGGAAGAGTTGCAGGATGTTGATCAACAGATTGATTCACTTAAGGCAACCCAGGGAGGGTTACAGGCTGAAATGAGTGGTATCAATCAGGGCGTGGACAGTGCACGGGAAGATGTTGCTGTAGTTGAAGGGAATCTGGCCCTGCGTGAAGCAGAAAAGAAAGAGCTGGAAGCTACTCATGCAGCGGAGTTGGAGAATATTACCAGATCTGAAACAAACATGAAGGAAATCAAGACCAATAAAGAGTTTCAGGCAGTTGGTCGCGAAATAACCGCTGCGCGAAAACAGGTAACGGATATTGAAGAACTGTTGTTACAGAAAATTGGCCAGATAGACGAGCTTACCGCAGAGTTGGCCACGAAAAAAAGCCGCCTTGAAGAACTCGTTGAAAACTCTTCCCAGCATGTTGCGGCAAAACAGGCGGAAATCGACAAGATTCAGTCTGAAATTGATGCTGATGTTGTGCGCCGGGAAAGTGTCGTCAAGGGGATACCGGCCAGTCTGGTGAAAAGGTTCACGATCCTTCGCGAACAACGCCGGGGACAGGCACTTGCCATTGCCCGTGATGGCTACTGTGTCGGGTGCAATATGCAGTTGCCGCCACAGCTCTATAACAGTCTGTACAAATACGAGGAAATCATGACCTGTCCTCACTGTCAGCGGATTCTGATCCTCAAATTGCAGCAGCAGTAAGACGGCACACGGTTTGGCTTGAAACTCATCATCTGTGGTGGGTTCTCAGGCCGCTGATTTGGTTGAAGTAGTCCAGATGGTCGCTGCCGGTTTATCCGGTGGAGGAAAGTCCGGGCTCCATAGGGCGTGACGCTGGATAACGTCCAGCGGGGGTGACCCCAGGGAAAAGTGCCACAGAGAGAAGTCCGCCTGCCTCGGCAGGTAAGGGTGAAAGGGTGAGGTAAGAGCTCACCGGGTCTGGTGGTGACATCAGATGCCAGGTAAACCCCGTCAGGAGCAAGACCAAATAGGGGGGCGTTAAGGGCGGCCCGCCCGTGCCTCCGGGTTGGTTGCTTGAGGGTGCCGGTAACGGCATACCCAGATGAATGACTGTCGTCCGGGAAGGGGTAACCCGACCCGGAAACAGAACCCGGCTTACGGACTGCTTCAACCAATTTTTATGCATACAGTAGAGCAAGGCAGGGATTAGTGGACGATCAGCAGCTATGGAGTTTCGGAACGGCGCGCCTTGCGGCGATGCGGGAGACTCTTTCCGGCAAAGCGGCAGAGTTGCTGTCACGGCAGTTCAAGCTCTACCGTCAGATAAAGGAAGAGCATGCCGCGATAGTTGCGGACATTGATGCAGCTTCTGTCTGCCGTGATTGTAAAGGACAGTGCTGCCTGAATGGAAAATACCGGATCAATTCTCTCGATTATCTGGCGCGGCTCGCTGAGGGTATTCCTACGGTAGCGGACTTTACTTGCAAACCGTTATGTCCGTACGGTTCCGAAAACGGCTGTACCATGGAACCCGGATTACGGCCATCAGATTGTGTTTTATTTGTCTGCGATGAGATTGACCGGAAGCTGTCGCCGCAGGCAAGGACGAGCCTCGCCGGGTTGGAACAGAACCTGCGGGAATGTATCCAGGACTCCTCGCACCTGATTGGTGAAGAGGTCGGGGTGCCGCTCCTGCTCTGGGCGGAGAGAAACAGCCTCTCGTAAATTCAAAGGTGTAAAGGTACTCTTATATATGGCAACAATTCATGACCTGGTACTTATTCATGTGGACAATAAACCTGGCTTTTATGCGCGTGTCGAGGAAATTATCCCCGATGTAAAGCCTGGCTGGTGGCAGGTTAAGCTGCTGGTGCTTACGTTTCCGATGCAGGTGTTTACCTGGATCCTTGACGATTTCCAGATCGAAGGTGCTGATTTTACTATGGGAGGAACGCCGCTAAAGCTCGAACCGGTGGTTTCCCCGGTTGAGGTGGAACGGATTGAGAAGGAAAAAGTGGAGAAGGAGCAGCAGCAAAAAGCGCGTCAGGAGGGGGGAGCCCCTAAAGTGATTTCATTACAGGATCGTCGAAAAAAATAGTGTCTCCAGCAGATTGAATATTGAATTTAAAAGGGCCCTCCGGATAACCGGGGGGCCCTTTTTTACTGAATGCTGGTGAAGTCTATTCGCAGGTAAACACAGCTTCTATTCTGCGGTTCTTAGCTTTGCCGGAGGCGGTCTTGTTGGGTGCCACCGGTTTAGTTGATCCGTACCCTTTTGCAGTAATACGATTTCCGTCGATTCCGAACTTATCAATGATGTAGGTCCTGACGCTTTCAGCGCGGGACTGAGACAGTTTCTGGTTTGCCTGTTTGCTGCCGTCGGCATCGGTGTGGCCTTCAATAGACCCCTTTGAGTTCGGGAACTCCTTCAAAAAGTTGCCGAGTTTGTCGAGTTCGTCATGGTATTGTGCTTTGACGGCCGCTTTGTTGGCATCAAATGAAATGGCAATGACGGAAGGTTTGTCACAGAATTTTTTCGCCGCTTCAACAGCGCAGCCTTTCGCATCAACCACAACGCCGACAAGGGTGTCGGGGCATTTATCCAGATAATCAGCTACGCCGTCCTTGTCGGTATCGACTGGACAGCCGTTGCCGTCAACTACTACGCCGGCCGGGGTGTCCGTGCATTTGTCGAGATAATCCGCCACACCGTCCTTGTCGGTGTCAATCGGACAACCGTTGCCGTCAACTGTTACACCTGCCGGAGTGCCGGGGCATTTGTCAAGCGTGTCGATAACTCCGTCGTTGTCGGAATCTGCGGGAGGCGGAGGAATAACAACCACTGGTACCGGTTCCGGCACAGGAGCAGGAACAACTTTCACCGGCTCAGGTGCAGGTGCGGGAGCGGCAACTACTTTAACCGGTTCAGGTGGAGGTGTTGGCGCTGCAACAGGTTCTGGAGTAATCGCTTTTACTGCCGGCTGTGCTCCGCCAAATTGAAGATAGAGTCCCAGCAAGAATTCCACGTTATTGTAGTTTCCGGATTCATAGCTATAGGTGATATGGCGAATATCTCCACGAAATGCTACGTCATCATCCACAAAATACTTGGCGCCAATTCCGTAATCAAACGCCCCGTGGTTGTTGCCGTTGATTCCATCCCCTTTCAAGCGTAACCCTGAAAAACCAGCGGCCACATACGGAACAAGGGTGTTGTCAGGGAAAAAATGATAGAGTGCCTGCCCGCCGAAACGGCGACCAGAGATGTTTTTCAGAGATCCGGAGGAGTTACTGGCGTTAGAGACATAATCGTAGAGCGCTTCAATGCTGAGACGTTTTGTAAAATTGTAGCCGCCCCGAAGCCCAAGAACCGGTGTTGCACCGAGATCCTGGTCGTCTTCATACAAGTATCCGCCCATCATCGGAGATAGTGAAAAGCTTCCTTCTTTCACGGCGCCGAAAGCGGCTGTTGCCGAGACAACAAGAGCAGCTGCGAGAGTACAGATCATTTTTTTTCTCATACACGTTCCCCCCGGTATAAAATTGTGTTGATAACAGTATCCCTTTCGTCTTGTTCAGTGCAAGTAAAATTAAGTCTGTTAGCAGCGCCGTTAAGCGTACCACAGGTTGTCGGTTATGCAATCGGGGGAAAATCTTGCAATTTTCCGTGGCCTGCATTACCCTCAACAGACCGTTTTCTCGGGTCTATATTTCGTACAGTCAAGGAGAGTTCAGCATGTTTTTTCCCCAGTTCCGTGCCCGCAGAATCAGGGGCAATGAGATCTTCCGCCGTATGGTTCGTGAAACATCACTGTCCGTTAATGATCTCGTCTATCCGATGTTTTCAGCGTTCGGCAGCGGCATCAAAAAAGAAGTGTCCTCGATGCCCGGAATTTACCAGCAGTCTATCGAACATATTGTCGCCGAAGCCAGGGAAGTCCGTGATCTGGGGATTCCCGCCGTTCTGCTGTTTGGTATCCCTGAAACAAAAGATGCGGTCGGCAGCGACGCCTATTCCGATACCGGCATTATCCAGGAAACGATCCGGGCGCTGAAAAAAGAGGTGCCGGGACTTGCGGTCATTACTGATGTCTGCATGTGTGAATATACCGATCATGGGCATTGCGGAATTATCAAAAACGGTGATGTCGATAATGATTCGACGTTGGATCTGCTGGCGCGTGAAGCCCTCTCACATGTGCAGGCGGGCGCCGATATGGTGGCGCCTTCCGATATGATGGACGGGAGGGTGGGGGCAATTCGTGAAATGCTGGATGGACATGGTTATGATGCGATTCCGATCATGAGCTATGCGGTGAAGTATGCGTCCGGTTATTACGGTCCGTTCCGCGAGGCCGCTGAATCAACGCCGCAGTTCGGAGATCGTCGCAGTTATCAGATGGACCCGGCTAATCGTCGCGAAGCACTTCGCGAAGCAGCTTCCGATGTTGAAGAGGGCGCTGACATTATCATGGTGAAGCCGGGATTGCCGTATCTTGATATTCTGCGCGATCTGCGCAACGAGTTTGATCTGCCGCTGGCAGTCTACAATGTTTCCGGCGAATACAGCATGATCAAAGGGGCGGCAGAGCGGGGATGGATTGACGAAGAGCGGGTCGTGCTGGAAACAATGACCTCTTTTAAACGGGCAGGGGCTGATATCATCATCACCTATCATGCCAAGGATGTTGCCCGCTGGCTTGCCAGATAGGATTATGGTTTGTATGACGGCGGTCTGTCCAGATAACGGGGCAGGCTGCCGCGAACTTCGACCATCGGACCATCTTCCAGTTCCTCCGCCCCTCCGCTATCATCTTCATACTCATTCTCACCCGCGGCCCATTTATACAGTTTCTGTGAGTCCTTCAGCACCGGATTCTGTGGTGTGTCAAAGACCCGCTTCTGCATCTCTTCGTCATATAAACCGATGCAGCCGTGTGATGCCGGTCGTCCGGGCAGGTCGCGGGCATGCAGCCAGTACGACACATTATCCGCTCCGATGTGAAAGCGGAGGGCATTGTCCATCGGGTACTGTTCCTCGTCATTGGCCGTTTTGTAGAGTGACGACGTGTGGTGGCGGTCACGGGTGGTGATGCTGAACATCCCGGTTGGCGTTTCAGTGGTTTCCTTGCCGGTTGCCGCCGGAACGGAGAAAACAAGCTTGCCGTGTTCATAGGCTCCAAGCCATTGCTCGGTAATATCGACAAGGATGTATTTCTCGTGGCGTGCGGCTGGCTGATAAAAACGGGGCAACGGTGTATAGGTACGGATATCCGCCATGTTGTCGGGAACCTTGATAGTCATGCCGGGGTAGACATGGCGGCGGTCAACCCGGTTGAACCGTGCAACCAAAGTCCAATCTGCTCCGAAGAGTGATTCAAGAGACTGGTGCGGCTCGATGAAATGGGGGTGCCACTTGATGTTTTTGAGGCTCGGATACTCGACCCGTGACAGGTCTTCTCTGGCTTTATCTTCCGGAGAGGCCCCGGCGTCTGCAGTAAGTGACGGCGTCCGGAGTACCATAAATCCGACAAAAATAGTGGTGAGCAGTGTAACCAGAACAATTTTGTGCGAAAGCCGCATTCGGCTGATGCGCATAGGGATACTTCCTGAAATGGGATAGAGAACGATTATCATAGCCATTTGTCCTTCACTATTCAACTGTTGTCATTACTCCGGTTTGAAAATTCTGGCATCAAAGATTATCCGGTGGTAAGTTGACGAAGATAGTGCAGCGTAACAACTCATGTGGAGAATCAATTGAAGAAATTGAACCCAAAACAGTCTTTTAACCAGTTTGCCAGTGACAATTATGCCGGGATCTGTCCGGAAGCATTGCAGTCAATGCAGGAGGCCAACGCGGGGTTTGTCACATCGTATGGCGACGACCCCTGGACGGAACGAGCCTGTGAGCAACTGCGGCAGCTCTTTGAGACGGATTGCCAGGTCTTCTTTGTTTTCAACGGCACTGCTGCAAATTCGCTGGCGCTTGCATCACTCTGCCGCTCTTACCACAGCGTCATCTGTCATGATCTGGCTCATGTAGAGACGGATGAATGCGGTGCGCCGGAATTCTTTTCGAACGGCACCAAACTGCTGCATGTGCACGGCCCCGGCGGGAAGTATGATCTGGCAGAGGTTGAGCGTGTCATCACCCGTCGCTCGGATATCCATTATCCGCGGCCAAAGGTGTTGAGTCTGACCCAGGCGACGGAAGTCGGGACGGTGTACACTCCCGATGAAATAAGGGCCGCCGGTGAACTGGCCAGGCGTTACGGCATGAAGGTGCAGATGGATGGAGCCCGATTTGCCAATGCCGTTGCCTCATTGAATGTTGCGCCGGCTGATATAAGCTGGCGCGCCGGGGTGGATGTGCTTTGTCTGGGTGGCGCTAAAAACGGAATGGCAGTTGGTGAAGCGGTGCTGTTTTTTGATCGCGAACTGGCGTATGAATTCGACTATCGTTGCAAGCAGGCGGGGCAGTTGGCATCCAAGATGCGTTTTATCTCTGCGCCATGGATTGGCATGCTTGAAAGCGGCGCCTGGCTGAATAACGCCCGTCAGGCCAATGATTGTGCCGCACTGCTGGAACAGCAACTTACCGGTATCAGCGGCATCCGCATCATGTACCCGCGTCAAGCCAACTCAGTCTTTGTGGAAATGCCCGAAAAGGTTGCTGCCGTCCTCCGTTCCGCCGGATGGCACTTCTACTCATTTATCGGGTCGGGTGGAGCCCGCTTCATGTGCTCATGGCAGACAACTGAAGCAGATGTACTACAGTTGTCTGCTGCAGTTCGTGCGGCTGTTTCAGACAGGCAAAAATGACAGGAGGCCGGTATGGTAAAAACTGCAACATTTGAAGCGTTGTTGAGTGATGCTGTGCCTGACGGCGCGGGTGGATTTCATTTTACCCTGGAAGGGAAGACGTATCATATTCACGACAAGGATGAAGTGCGGAAGATTGCCGAACAGCATGGGTATATAATTATTTATTGACTGATTGGTCCAGTGTTGTAAGAGGTTCGTTCCACGAGTGATGGAATGAACCTTTTTTTGTGCTGTAGCCGGAAATGGCGATGATGGGTGAGCCAGTCACGGGATAATGGCATGACGGTCAGACCACTTTTGATTTTTCCTAAATAAAACACGAGTGTAAAAATAGGCTTGCATTTTGTACATCAGTTGTGTAGAGAATGTATGTAAACCATGTTGCAGCATAGCTTTGTTGCTGTTGTCGGAATGTTTTGAAACCACGAATAACCCCTGATTAATTTTATTCTAGCTAAATGGATGTTCGCGTGAAAAAGAAAAAGATGATCATCTCGCAGGAAACGATGGATGTAGACTTTGTCCGCAAGGTCGAAGCCCTTTCCGATACGTCGGTCCGGCGTTGTTTCCAATGCGGCAAATGTTCGGCTGGCTGCCCCATGGCGACTTTCATGGAACATCCTCCCAACCGGGTCGTGCGTCTGCTGCAGCTCGGTCAGTGGCAGCGCATCCTTGCCGGCCGTTCCATCTGGTACTGCGCTTCATGTGAAACCTGCTCCACCCGTTGCCCGAACAAGGTGCATCTGGCTTCCATCATGGATGCCCTGCGCAAGCTTTCCTGGGATGCGGAAGGCCCTTCCAAGGAAAGCTATGTCCAGTTGGCCAACAAGCTCTTCCTGCAGAACATCCGCACCTATGGCCGTCAGTACGAAATGCGCCTTGCCGCAGTATTCAACGTCAAATCCGGTCAATTCCTCAAGGATATGATGCTCGGACCAAAACTGTTCGCCAAGGGTAAACTGAAAATGTTCCACAGCAAAAACAAGAATCTGGCTGAAATTGAAAAGATATTCAGCCGTATCGATGAGATGCGCAAAAAAGGAGAGGCACTGTGAGCGACCTGAAGTACGCCTATTATCCCGGCTGCTCGCTGCACGCGTCGGCCGGTGAATATGATCTCTCCACCCGCGAGTTATTCAAAAGACTTTCTATCGGCTTGACCGAAATACCTGACTGGTTCTGTTGCGGTGCGACTCCGGCTCACAATGTCGATGAGCTGCTGTCGTTGTCACTCTGTGCCAAAAATCTGGAGTTAGCCGATGCTGTTGAAGGTGATGTGGCAGTCGCTTGTGCCTCCTGCTTTTCACGACTTAAATTCACCCAGCACACCCTTGAAGAGAACCCTACCAAGCGCAAGCAGGTGGAAAAAGCTATCGATGCTCCGGTCAAGCTGGACGGCAAAGTGAAGCATTTGCTGGAAATCCTGGCCAAAGACCTGGGTCTGGAGCGGCTGGCCGCTTCGGTCAACAAACCGTTGTCCGGTCTCAAGGTCGCCTGCTACTACGGTTGTCTCTTGACCCGGCCGACCGACGTGCCGAACCTGGACTGTACCGAAGCACCCACCATCATGGAGCGGGTCGTCGAAGCTGCTGGTGCCGAAACAGTTGCCTGGACTCACCGTCTTGAATGCTGCGGGGCCAACTTTACCCTGTCGCGCCCCGGCGTTGTTATCCAGCTGACCAATGCCATCCTCAACTCTGCCAAAGAGGCCGGCGCCGACTGCATCATGGTAGGTTGTCCCCTGTGCCATGGCAATCTGGATATCCGTCAGAAGGAAATAGAATCTGTCTACAGCACCAGTTACAACCTGCCGGTGTTTTACCTGACCCAACTGGTCGGACTCTCAGTCGGACTTGGATCTGATAAGCTCGGGCTGGATGCTATGATCGTCAATCCGCTGCCGCTGCTGAAAGAGAAGGGCCTTGCCTGATGGGACTGTTGCGCTGTCTGGTGGTGGATGATGATGAGGTGGGGCGTGAACTGTTGATCCTGAACCTGCAGGGGATCGCTTCGTGTGATTATGCCGTCAATGGCCGGGAAGCGCTGGAGAAATATGCTGCCAGTCTTGATGCGGAACCGTACGACCTTATTCTTCTCGACATCGTTATGCCCGAGATGGATGGCAACGAAGCGGCCAAAACGATCCGGCGTATGGAGCTGGAACGTGGCATCACTCCCGACAAGGGGGTCAACATCATCGTGCTCTCATCCCTCAACACTCCCCAGGATATCATCAAGTCCTACGTTTCCGCTCAGTCGGCGGCTCATCTGGTCAAACCGCTCAATGCGGAGAAACTGAAGAAAACCCTGCGTCAGCTGGGGTTAATCCCCGAGGTATAAATGTCAAGAATCGGCGTATTCATCTGCCACTGCGGCGAGAACATCTCTCGCACCGTTGATGTCGAGCGAGTTGCGCTCGAAGTCGGCAAACTTCCCGGCGTAGTGTTTTCCACCGACTACAAATACATGTGTTCCGACCCTGGCCAGAACCTGCTTAAAAATGCTATCAAGGAGCAGAAACTTTCGCACATCGTGGTAGCCGCCTGTTCTCCCCGTATGCACGAGAAAACCTTCCGCAAAGCCGTGGAAGCCGCCGGCCTGAACCCGTTCCTGTGCGAAATGGCCAACATCCGCGAACACTGCTCCTGGGTTCACGAGAACAAAGAAGAAGCCACCCATAAAGCCATCGAAATCGTCGGCATGATGGTCGAACGGGTCAAAAAGAACCGCGTCCTCCCCGCCATCACCGTGCCGGTCACCAAACGCGCACTGGTTATCGGTGGCGGCATCGCCGGCATCCAGGCGGCACTGGACATTGCCGACTGCGGCCACCAGGTGGTCCTGGTCGAACGGGAACCCTCCATCGGCGGCCACATGGCCCAGCTCTCGGAAACCTTCCCGACCCTGGACTGCTCGCAATGCATCATGACCCCCAAAATGGTCGATGTTGCCAACCATCCCAACATCACCCTGCATACCTATTCGGAAATCGAGCTGGTCGAAGGATACATCGGCAACTTCCAGGTCACGATAAAAA
>Ga0209212_1009305_pt1 | contig 10274 bp, 7 predicted proteins | sample RifGroC2_FD_183996 | JGI IMG/M metagenome (GOLD analysis project Ga0209212, IMG submission 183996) | Groundwater microbial communities from Rifle, Colorado, USA - Groundwater C2 (SPAdes) (version 2) | ecosystem: Environmental > Aquatic > Deep subsurface > Groundwater | place: Rifle, Colorado... | reverse complement strand
GGAGCGAAATGAAAAACGCTACATTTCGCCAGGTCAAGGTGTTCGAGGCGGTGGCGCGGCATTTGAACTATTCACGCGCCGCGGAAGAACTGCGCATGAGTCAGCCGGGAGTGTCCATCCATGTCAGACAACTCGAACGGCATGCGGGGCTGCCGCTGTTCGAGCAACTGGGGAAGAGAATCTATCTGACTTCCGCCGGTCGCGAAATGCTGCGCTACAGCCGCGCGCTCATCCAGCAGCTCAAGGAAGCCGACGACGCGCTCGCCGCGCTAAAAGGGGTAAGCGGCGGCTTGCTCAATATCGCGGTAATCAGCGCCGGCGATTATTTTTTCCCCGGCCTTCTCGCTGAATTCTGCCGCCGCCACGAGGACGTCACCGTGCAGCTCACGGTCGACAACCGCGAGGAGGTCCTGCACCGGTTGGGGGAGAATACGATTGATCTCGCCGTGCTGTTGCGTCCGCCCGAACATCCCGAGATGGTTGCCGAGGCGTTCGCGCCGCAGCCGCATGTAATCATTGCGGCGCCCGAGCACAGGCTTGCGCGCAAGCGACATGTTTCGCTGCAGGAATTGGCGCATGAGGCGTTCATCGTGCGCGAGCGAGGGTCGGACACGCGTCTCGCGATGGAAGAGTTGCTTGCGGAATTCCGTGTCAAGTTCAATGTCACGATGGAAATCAAGAGTACCGAAACGATTAAGCAGGCGGTGATCGCAGGCATGGGAGTCAGCTTTCTCTCGGCCCACACCATAGGCCTGGAGCTGGAACTCGGTCGACTTTCGGTGCTTGACGTCGAAGGATTCCCGGTCATGCGCAAGTGGCACATCGTGCATCACAAGAACAAGCGCCTGCCGGCGGTCGCCGCTGCGTTCAAGGAATTTCTGCTGCAGGAAGGAGCGGCGCTGATCGAACGCTTGGTCGGGCGCGTCACGCCGAGGCGCAGACTCCGGGTATGAACGGCCTTGGCTTCAGCGGACTTGAACAGGGACCTCGCAATCATTTATCGAAGAACACGCCCGCCTCGTCCGGGGAGACTGGCGAAGTTCGACGCTCCCTCGATTGCACCCAGCCCGGTTGAGGCGCCAGCTATCGCGATACGTCCAGGCTTGCCGGAGGAAGCCGTAAGTTTTGCGTGCCAGTTCTGATATATTGACCAATATCAATGCCGAGCATCGACACATTCGGCAGTATCTTAGCGCTGCAAGATCGCCCAACAAGAAAGGTACCAGAGCCGTCGTGAAGGCGCGGGCGTCTGAGGCATACTGGTTTGACGCAGAAGAGTGGGATTCAATTACCGGAGGAGGAGTCATGAAACTTACCATTGGCTTTAAGGGCGCTTTGGCGCTGACGTTGGTTGCGTTTGCGGTAGCGGCAATGCCCGCGCGTGCCTGGGAGCCGACCAAGACGGTCGAGTTCATCGTTCCCGCGGGCACCGGCGGCGGCGCCGATCAGATGGCGCGCGTCATTCAGGGCATCGTCGCCAAGAACAATCTGATGAAGCAGTCGATCGTGGTGGTCAACAAAGGCGGTGGCGCGGGGGCGGAGGGTTTTCTCGACGTGAAAGGCGCGAAGGGCGATCCGCACAAGATCATCATCACGCTGTCCAACCTGTTCACCACGCCGCTTGCCACCGGCGTGCCGTTTAACTGGCGCGACCTGACGCCGGTGCAGATGATGGCGCTCGACCAGTTTGTGCTGTGGGTAAACGCGGACTCGCCCTACAAGACGCCGAAGGATCTGATCGACGCGGCGAAAAAGGCGGGCGCCGCGAAGCTCAAGATGGCAGGCACGGGGTCGAAGCAGGAGGACCAGATCATCACCGTTGCGATCGAAAAGCAGACCGGGATCAAGTTCATCTACGTCCCGTTCAAGGGCGGCGGCGACGTGGTGGTGCAACTGGTGGGCAAGCATGTGGACTCGACGGTCAACAATCCGATCGAGGCGGTGGCCCATTGGCGCGGCGGCAAGGTGCGCCCGCTGTGCGTATTTGATCCGGCGCGCATGCCGTACAAGAACAAGGTTACCGAGACGATGTCGTGGTCGGATATCCCGACCTGCAAGTCGTCCGGGCTCGACATCGAGTACCTGATGCTGCGCGGCATTTTCATGGCCGGCGGCGTGACGCCCGAGCAGGTGCAATATTACGTCGACCTGCTGAAGAAGATACGCGAGACCCCGGAATGGAAGGACTTCATGGAGAAGGGGGCGTTCAACCAGACTGCGCTCAACGGCCAGGCCTACGCCGACTGGGTTGCGAAAGAAGAGGCGCGCCATTTTGCGCTGATGAAATCCGCGGGCTTTATCGCCGGCAAATAGCGCTTGCGCGCAGGTTCCGGGCGCGCAACGCGCCCGGAACAATGGCGATACCGATAGCAATAGCAAGGAGGAGCGCGCATGGTCGAAGGTTCGGGCGAGCGGGCGGCTGCCCGCTACAAGCGCGTGGATATTGTCGTGGCGCTGATTTTTCTGGCGTTCGGGGCGATAGTTGCTTTCGACAGCTGGCGTCTGGGCGCGAAGTGGGGCGAAGACGGGCCGCAGACCGGCTTTTTTCCGTTTTACGTCGCCTTGATCATCTGTATCTCCAGCATCGTGAATCTGTTCAAGGGATTCGCCATCCGACCCGAGCGCGACAAAGTGTTCGTGAGGGTCGGGCAGTTGAAGCTGGTGCTCGCGGTGCTTATTCCGACGATAGTGTATGTAGGGTTTATAAAATGGCTGGGCATCTACCTGGCTTCGGCCTTTTTCGTCGCCTTTTTCATGCGCTGGCTGGGCAAATACCAGTGGTGGAAGGTGGTGGCGCTTTCGGTCGGGAACAGCGTGTTTTTTTTCCTGATTTTTGAACTCTGGTTCATGATTCCGCTGCCCAAAGGGCCGCTGGAGTCGATTCTCGGGCTGGGATAGGAACATGGACGAGATCCAGTCCCTGATGCACGGCTTTGCCATTGCGCTGACGCTGAAGAATATGGCGTTCATGTTCGTCGGCGTGCTGCTCGGTGTGATCATCGGCGTGCTCCCGGGGCTGGGCGGCGCGAACGGCGTCGCGATCCTGCTGCCGCTCACTTTCTCGATGGCGCAGGTGGAGGGCGGCACCACCACCGCCATCATCCTGCTGTCGTGCATTTACTGGGGCGCGCTGTTCGGCGGCGCGATTACATCGATTTTGTTCAATATTCCGGGCGAGCCGTGGTCGGTGGCAACCACGTTCGACGGCTACCCGCTGGCGCAGAAGGGCCGAGCGGCGGCGGCGCTGACCGCTTCGTTCACCTCGTCCTTCGTCGGCGCGCTGGTGGCGGTGATCGTGATCACCTTCCTGTCTCCGCGGGTGGCGAAGTTCGCGCTCGAGTTTGGCCCGCCGGAATTTTTCGCGGTGTACCTGCTTACGTTTTGCGCCTTCATCGGCATGAGCAAGGAGGCGCCGTTCAAGACGCTGGCGTCGATGATGCTCGGTTTCGCGCTTGCCGCGGTAGGCACCGATCCGGTGACCGGTACGCTGCGCCTGACTTTCGGTTTCACCCAAATACTCAACGGCTTCGACTTCCTGATCGCGGTGATCGGCCTGTTCGGCATCGGCGAGATCCTGCTCACCCTTGAGGAAGGGCTCGCGTTCAAGGGCGAGTCGGCGAAGATCAATTTCAAGGTGGTATTGGAGACCTGGCGCGAACTGCCGAAATACTGGCTTACCTCGATCCGGTCCGCGGCTGTCGGCTGCTTCATGGGCATCGTACCCGGCGGAGCGACGCCGGCCTCGTTCATGAGTTACGGCGTGGCGCAGCGCTTTTCCAAGGACGGCGAAAAATTTGGCACCGGCATGATCGAAGGCGTGGTCGCGCCGGAAACCGCGGCGCATGCCGCCGGCACCTCGGCGCTGCTGCCGATGCTGACGCTAGGCGTGCCGGGTTCGCCCACCGCGGCGGTGCTGCTCGGCGGCCTGCTGATCTGGGGCCTGCAGCCCGGGCCGCTCCTGTTCGTCGAGCAGAAGGATTTCGTCTGGGGCCTGATCGCGAGCATGTACCTCGGCAACATTGCCGGGCTTATTGTGGTGCTCACTTGCGTGCCGCTGTTCGCGGCGATCCTGCGCGTCCCGTTTTCCGTGATCGCGCCCGTCATCATGGTGATCTGCGCCATCGGCGCCTATACCGTGCATAACTCGCATCTGGATATCTGGCTGATGGTGGTGTTCGGCGTCATCGGGTACGTATTCAAGAAACTCAGCTACCCGCTCGCGCCGCTGGTGCTGGCGATCGTGCTCGGTGACCGGGCGGAGGCCTCGTTCCGGCAGGCAATGCTGGTGTCCGAGGGGAAGATGTCGGTATTCTTTTCCAATGAACTGGTCGGGGGTATGACCGGCCTCGCGCTGTTCCTGCTCTGCTGGCCGCTGCTGTCGGCTGCACTCGCGGCGTTGCGGAACACCTTGCGCGGCAGATGAGGGCTGGGAAACACCAAACAGACGCCGACAGGGACGCGCGCAGGCTTGCGTCTTCGGTTCCCGGTCTACCGCTTATGCGCTCCCGCTCTTGCGCTTGAGCCGTGATAGCGTCTCGGGCGTGAGGTTGAGATACGAGGCGAGCTCTTTCTTGGGTATGCGGGCGAGAAGTTCCGGGTGCTTGCGCTTGAAGCGCGACAGCCGCCCGGGCGCGTCGAGCAGATGCAGGGTGATGGTGTGCGCCATTACTTCGGACATCAGGCTCATGACCTCGTACTCGAAGTGCGCCTTGACCTCGGCGTGACGCTCGATAAACTCGACCCAGTGCTGCATGGAAAGCTTGGCGACGCGGACCTTGGTCACGGCGACGATGCTGTAAGGCATCGGCGTCCTCAGTCGCCAGGCGGCGTAGGAAGTGTCCATGTCGGTTTCCGCGGCAAAGCGCAGGATCATTTCCTTGCCTTTCGGGTCGCTGACCACGCGCTTGAGGATGCCGTCGAGGACGAAAAATTGCTCCATGGCACTGTGGCCCTGGTGCACCAGCAGGTCCGCCTTGCCGAAGTCGGCGATCTCCAGTTGCGCTTCCAGATCGGTCCAGGCCGCCGGCGCAATGTTCTTGAGGACCAGGCTCTGCCTGAGCTGCAGGCGGATGGTATTGCGCTGTGGATGGGCGTCGATGGACGACATGCGGTGATTGGACTGGATTCGAAGACCAATTAAAAGCGAAATCATTGACCTCAGTCAAGGTGCACAGGCGGTCGATTTTCTTAGTATAGTCGCTGCGACTATTCGTCGCAGCCGGGCGTTTTCCGTCCACGGCAGATATCTATTGGAAAACCACTTGTTCAATTGACGGCGAGAACGCGAGGCATCTCAACATGACAACCGATGCACAATCACCAGAAGTGACCGACGGCTTTCACCTGGTCATCGATGCCCTCAAACTCAACGGCATCGACACGATCTTCGGTCTGCCCGGTATCCCGATCACCGACCTCACGCGCAAGGCACAGGCCGAAGGCATGCGCGTGATTTCGTTCCGCCATGAGCAGAGCGCCGGCAACGCCGCGGCAATCGCCGGCTTCATGACGCAACAGCCCGGCATCTGCCTGACGGTGTCCGCCCCCGGCTTCCTCAACGGCCTGACCGCACTGGCCAACGCCACCACCAATTGCTTCCCGATGATCCTCATCAGCGGCTCCAGCGAGCGCGAGATCGTCGACCTGCAGCAGGGTGACTACGAGGAGATGGACCAGCTGGCCATCGCCAAGCCGCTCGCCAAGGCCGCCTTCCGCGTGCTGCACGCCGAGGACATCGGTGTGGGCATCGCGCGCGCCATCCGTGCCGCCGTCTCCGGCCGCCCGGGCGGCGTCTACCTCGACCTGCCGGGCAAGCTGTTCGCTCAGACCATGGACGCGGAAGCCGGCAGGAAATCGCTGATCAAGGTGGTCGATCCGGCACCGCGCCAGATCCCGGCCCAGGACGCGGTGCAGCGCGCCCTTGAACTGCTCAAGAGCGCCAAGCGTCCGCTGATCCTGCTCGGCAAGGGGGCCGCCTACGCCCAGGCCGACGCGGACATCCGCGCCCTCATCGAGCGCACCGGCATCCCCTATCTGCCCATGTCCATGGCCAAGGGCCTGCTGCCCGACACGCACGCGCAGTCGGCTTCCGCCGCCCGCTCTTACGTGCTGCCCGCGGCTGACGTGGTGGTGCTGGTCGGCGCCCGCCTGAACTGGCTGCTCTCGCACGGCAAGGGCAAGACCTGGGGCGGCAAGGACCACAAGGACTGGGGCGGCCAGAAGTTCATCCAGATCGACATCTCGCCGCAGGAGATGGACAGCAACGTCCGCATCGACGCCCCGCTGGTCGGCGACATCGGTTCTTGCGTGTCCGCGCTGCTCGCCGGCATCGGTTCCAACTGGACGAAGCCCCCGGCGGAGTGGCTCAATGCAATCGCCGAGCGCAAGAACAAGAACCTCGCCAAGATGGCCGAGACCCTGGCCAGGGATCCGACGCCGATGAATTTCCACAGCGCGCTCGCCGTAGTGCGCGACATCATCAAGGCCAACCCGGACGCCATCCTGGTCAACGAAGGCGCCAACGCGCTGGACTTCACCCGCAGCATCGTCGACATGTACAAGCCGCGCAAGCGCCTGGACGTCGGTACCTGGGGCGTGATGGGCATCGGCATGGGCTTTTCCGTCGCGGCCGCCGTGGTCAGCGGCCAGCCGGTGATCGCGATTGAGGGCGACAGCGCCTTCGGCTTCTCCGGGATGGAAGTCGAGACCATCTGCCGCTACAATCTGCCGGTCTGCGTGGTGATTTTGAACAACAATGGCGTTTATCGCGGCGATGAAGTCAATCCGACCGGCGGCCACGATCCGGCGCCCCTGGTGTTCGTCAAGGGCGCACGTTATGACAAGCTGATGGAGGCCTTCGGCGGCGTGGGCGTGCAGGTCACGACGCCGGCCGGGCTGCGCAAGGCCATGGAAGAAGCCATCCGCTCGCGCAAGCCCACGCTCATCAATGCCGTCATCGATGAAAGCGCCGGCACCGAAAGCGGTCGCATCACGAGCCTCAATCCAGGCGCAAAAAAGAAATAAATCAAACAGTTGAGCGAAGGCAGGTAGCCTTTCATCCGCCGCAGAATTTTTGGAGATCAGTATGGAAGCTTTAAAAGGCGTGCGCATTCTCGACATGACCCACGTGCAGGCGGGGCCCACCTGCTCGCAACTGCTCGCGTGGATGGGGGCGGACGTGATCAAGTTCGAACCTCCGCAAGGCGATGCGACGCGCGCCCAGCTGCGCGACATACCCGACGCGGACAGCTTGTATTTCACCATGCTCAACTGCAACAAGCGGTCGATCACGGTGAACATGAAATCGCCCGAGGGAAAGGCGGTGTTCGTCGACCTGCTGCAGAAGTGCGACATCATCATGGAGAACTTCGGACCGGGCGTGCTCGACCGTTTCGGTTTCACCTGGGAGAAAATCCACGAGATCAACCCGCGCATCGTGATGGGCTCGATCAAGGGCTTCGGCTCTTCGGGACCTTATGCCAATTTCAAGGCCTATGAAAACGTGGCGCAGGCGATGGGCGGCTCGATGAGCACCACCGGCGTGCCCCACGGCCGTCCCTTTGTGACCGGCGCGCAAATCGGCGACTCGGGAACGGGGCTGCACCTTGCAATCGGCCTGCTGGCGGCTTTGCGCCATGCCGAGAGGACGGGCCAGGGGCAGTACGTCGAGGTGGCGATGATGGATGGCATCATGAACCTGTGCCGGGTCAAGTGGCGCGACCACCAGCGTCTTACCCGCGGACCGCTGCCGGAATATTCGGTGGGCACGCACCAGGGCATGGGGGCGGTGCCGCGCGCTGGCAACGATTCCGGCGGCGGCCAGTTGGGCAATGCCATCCGCTGCGCTCCGGGGGGCACGAACGACTTTATCTACATCGTCGTCCAGGAGGCCGTGTGGGACGCGCTCGCGAAGCGCATCGGCCCGGAAGTCCACCTGCCTGATCTCGCGACCGACCCGATGTTCGCCACCATCGCCGAGCGCCGCAGGCATCAGAAGGACATGTGGGAAATTATCGGCGAATTCGCGCTGAATCACACCAAGCGCGAGATCATGGTCATGCTCAATGAGATCAACGTGCCCTGCGGCCCGATCATGTCGACGGACGACCTGGCCACGGACGAGCACGTGAAGGGGCGCGACATGTATGTCGAGCTCGACCATCCGCAGCGCGGCAAGTGGTACAACATCGGCATGCCGATCAAGCTGTCCGCTTCCCCGGCCAAGATCGAGCGCTCGCCGTTGCTGGGCGAGCACACCGAGGAAGTGCTCAAGCAAGTGCTGGGTTACGACGAGGCGAGGCTCGCGGCGCTCAAAACCGCCGGCGCTTTCAGCACGTCGCCGAAGAAGGCGGCGTAGCCGAACGGTAACGAGGAATCCGGTTTTCGCTAAAGGATGAAATCATGCGTATCGCAATCATCGGTCAGCAGGACTTCGGCAAGGCAGTCATGGAAGCGTTTGTCGCGCGCGGCGACGAGGTTGCCGCGGTATTCTGCGCGCCGGAGAAGGAGGGGGCGCGGCCAGACGCCCTGCGCGCCGCGGCGGAGGAGAAGAAGCTCAAGGTCTACCAGTTCAAGTCCTTGCGTGCACCCGAAGCGGCGCAGGCGCTGGCCGAAGTCAAGGCCGACATCGGCATCATGGCCTTCGTGCTGCAGTTCGCGCCGGAGGAATTCGTCAGCATTCCAACGCACGGCACCATTCAGTATCACCCGTCGCTGCTGCCCAAGTTCCGTGGTCCTTCCTCTATCAACTGGCCCATCATCAAGGGCGAGACCGAAACCGGCCTGACCATTTTCCGCCCTTCCGACGGCCTGGACGAAGGTGCGGTGATCCTGCAGAAAAGAACGCCCGTGAGCGATGACGATACGCTCGGCACGGTCTATTTCGACCGCCTGTTTCCAATGGGCGTGGCAGCCATGCTCGAGGCCGCCGACCTGGTTGTCGCAGGAAAGCACAAGGAATGGATGCAGGACGAAACCCGGGCCAGCTACGAAGGCTGGTGCCGCGAGGGCGAAGCCGGGATCAACTGGGCCAGTCACGTCGATTTTATCCATAACCTGATCCGCGGTTGCGACCCCGCGCCGGGTGCATGGACCACGCACAAGGGCGAAAAGCTGCAATTGTTTGGCTCGAAGAAGCGCTTGGTGCGCACCTTCGGCGCGGTCAAGGGCAAGGTGGGCGAGGTCACCGCGGTCAGCGCCAGCAGCATGTTCATCACCGCCCAGGGCGGGCAGATCGAGGTTGCCAAGGGCAAACTGGGCAGCGGCAAGAAAGTCTCGCCGGCCGACTTGGGAATTGCCGCGGGAACGATACTCGGCAGCTGAAGCAGAACCCGTTTGCATTCGGCGCCCGGGTGCGGTGAATGTGAGCGGTACATGACACTCAGGATCGGGAAAACCCTTGCCGTTCGGCGAGGGTTTTTTTCTCCCGGCGCATCGCAGCCGCCCCCTTCTCTTTGCCTGCCGCACGCGTTTTCAGCCCAGGTGTGCGTCAGCAGAATCAGCAAAAAACATTTGACTATTCTAATATTTAACTGCAAGAATGAGTATTATCACCCTGTTTATAAATAAGACTTACCCGAGCTGTCCGGGGTCGGGGCAGCAGATGACCAACAGGGGTGTGCACGAGGCGTCGAGGCGACGCGCGGCAATGCTGCAAGGCGTACCTCAGCGCGCAGGCGCGCGCTGTTGTTTCGCCTTCGCGGAAATAGCACAGGCGCCTGGGCTAATGTCGTAAAATGCCTTTGCTATCGGGCAGATAGCCGGGCGTTAGCAGAAGAAAATCAGGGACGCAGGGGGCCGGGCATGACGAAAGCGGGGTTTTGGAAGACCGACTGGTTTCTCGGCGTCGTCGTCGTCGTTTGCATCGTCCTGATCAACCGCGCGAGCGACCTCATTCCCAGTCTCGAGCGCAAAGCCTACGACCTGGGTGTTATCGCGACTTCGCGTACCCCGCTGGACAAGATCGCGGTCATCGCCATCGACGAGCAGAGCCTGGCAAATCTTGGCCGCTGGCCCTGGTCCCGCGAGGTATTGGCGAAACTGACCGACAGCCTGTCGGCGGCGAAGGCGAAGGTCATCGCTTACACCGTGCTGTTCTCCGAGCCGCAGACCGACCCGGGCTACGCCTATGTCACCAAACTGCTCGATCTGGCCGGCGCGGGTACGCAGGTCGCCCCGGCCGTGCCCGCCGACGCGGCAGCAGCGCCCGCGCCGGACGCGCCTGCGGCAGTAGCCGCGGCTGGCGAACTCGCGCAGGTTCGTGCGCTATTGAAGGA
>Ga0209212_1009304_pt1 | contig 10275 bp, 14 predicted proteins | sample RifGroC2_FD_183996 | JGI IMG/M metagenome (GOLD analysis project Ga0209212, IMG submission 183996) | Groundwater microbial communities from Rifle, Colorado, USA - Groundwater C2 (SPAdes) (version 2) | ecosystem: Environmental > Aquatic > Deep subsurface > Groundwater | place: Rifle, Colorado... | reverse complement strand
AACTCTCACTAGAAAAGATTGGCTCTCTTTCATCGGTGTTGGTTTACTTGGCGGTGCAATTGGAACTATGGCAATTACCAAAGCTCTTTTCTATGTGAACTTTGTAAATCTTTCTGTTGTGATACTAATACAAAAACTTCAGCCGGTTTTTGCTCTTGGACTCGCTGCATTACTTCTTAAAGAACGCCTGCCAAAGATTTTTTTCTTGTGGGCTGGGCTCGCAATCACCGGTGCGTACTTTATGACTTTTGGTTTAACGCTTCCAAATTTTTCAACCGGAGACAAAACAATTATTGCCGCGGCTTTATCACTTGTTGCCGCAATAAGTTTTGGCTCTTCAACTGTTTTAAGTAAACTTGCACTAAAAAATGCCGGATTTGAACTTGGAACATATTTACGGTTTCTAATTTCGGCAGCAATAATGTTAATAATTGCCTCTACATTTGGTGATGTAACAAAGATTGGTGAAGTTTCAGCAACACAGTGGGGAGTTTTTTTATTGATTGCATTTACAACCGGCGGCGCGGCAATCTTTCTATACTATTTTGGATTGAAGAAAATTTCTGCTTCAGTTGCAACTATCTGCGAACTTGCTTTCCCGCTCACTGCCGTTGTACTTGATTACATAGTGAGAGGAACTGTTCTAACATTTATTCAATGGCTCGGCGTTGCGATATTAATCTTCAGTATCATCAAAGTAAGCGGAATAACATTTTCCAACGAGCAAGCCAGAAGCAATTAATCTTTCGGCTTTTCGTTCCAAACTTCAATTGTAATTTTCCAATCGTCCTTTTGCTTCTGCCAAACTCTCAGGTAATAATTTTCTTTCTCTGCTTCAGTCGCAGCATCTTGAAGAGTGACTGTTCCATAAGCATATAGAAAATCATCGGCTGAAGAAACTCCCCCATCAATCACCTTATACTTTGCAGCGCCGGATAAATTCTTAGAAAAATAATCACCAATATTTGCTTCACCATCCATCGGCTGCTGTCCTTCAACTAAAAGTCTTGAACCGGAGGAATATTTATTTATTCTAGCTTGCGGGTTAGAACTATCAAAACCTTCTTCAACCAATTTCATTTTTGATTTGCTGCCAAGTTCTGTCAACTTAGAACTTACTGGCAAATCCAATTTTTCTGTTTTGAAAGGCGGCACTATTACAGATGGTTTTGGGCTTGAGATTCCAAAGTCAATTAAAAATTTCCATGCGTTATCTTTTTGTTTTCTCCAGACAGTACAAAAATTTCCAAACCAAATATCGGCAGAATCACCTTTAGCTTTTCTAAAACTTGCAGGACCTGTTGTGTAACCTATATCTCCGCTCGCAGATATTCCGGCGCGCTCCGGATACCAAATCAGCCAGCCATTATTCGGTTTCGATTTCCCTAAAAACTCTTGCCCATTTACCGGATGTGGACGGAATATTATTCCATCATCGGCAATAAAAGCTAAGAATGCTTCTCTAGTAGCATCGTGAGCAGCTTTTTCTGCAAACGCATACTCATGATTCACCATATTAAATAGGTCTATTGACTGAGCTGAGACAAAAGTCGTCACCATAACCAAAACAAAAAATATTTTTTTCATATGCCTACCGAAGTTTGGAGTGAAATTAAACAACAAACAGCAACAGCCAAAGGCAAAAATCTTTACTTAGCTTTTTTCTCAAACTTTATTGAAACAGAGTTTATGCAATAGCGCTGTCCGGTTGGTTTTGGTCCATCATCAAAAACATGTCCAAGATGTCCGCCGCAATTAGCACACATTACCTCTACGCGGTGCATCCCTAAACTAAAATCATCTTTTGTAATTACGTTCTTGTTGCTAATTACATCACTGAAACTAGGCCAGCCGCAGCCGGCATCAAATTTTGTATCAGACTCAAAAAGAACTTGTCCGCAGGCAACACATTTGTAAACGCCTTCTTCAAAAGTATTCCAGTACTTTCCGGTGAATGGACGCTCAGTTCCTTTTTCACGAAGTACTTTGTATTGTTCGTCAGTTAGAGATTCTTTCCATTCTTTATCTGACTTCTCTATTTTTTTATTCATGGACTTTCCTTTCTCTGAGGCAGAACTGCCTTTTTTATCTTGAGCAAAAATTAAAACGAAAGCGAAAAGGGATAGGAATCCCAATGCAAAAACTAGTTTGGGGAATTTGCCGGTCATAATAACCTTTCTTTTTTGTTAATTTCTAAACTGATACAGGGGAAGTATCATTTTAGTTTCTTTTGATATGCCTCTGTTTCTTCTATAGAATCGAAGTAGCCGATCCGCACCCGGTACCAAGTTCCGCGCCTTTCATTTACAAACGCTTCTACAATAAAGGCATTGTGTCCTTGTGCTTTAAGTTTTGTCGCTTTCGGCTTTGGCTTTATTCTTCCACGAAGAAACTTGGAATGAATATTTGCCACCTTCACTATATATATTGTTTTTCGGATTTGCTTCTGCCGCACTGACATCTGCTGCATTTCTTTTTGATGAGAGTGTCTTAAGCGCTTCTTCTTTCTTCTTGGCTAGATTATCAACCACTTTTACAGTTGTATCTTTTTCAACCGGCTTTGCAATGATTTCTTTCTTTGAAGAATCTTTTTTAGTCACTTCCGTTTTTGCCGGAGCTTTTACTTCTTTATTTACTTCCGGCTTAGATGTGATTGTCTCAGTTTTTAGATTTTCCTTTGGTGCCAATTTTTCTAAAGTCTCACGAGTGCGCTCACTTTGACCGCTAAATTCTTTCTCTGCAATTCCTCTTTCACCTCTATTGATAAATTTCAAGCAATATGAATAAATGTTCGCGACTACTTGATTGCTGTCTATCGGTACGGAAAATGCCTCACCGCCGGTAAGCCCGGGCAAAGATGATTCCCCTATAATTTTCAATTTGTCATCATAATAAAGTGTGCCCACGGTAGAATACTTTTGCAACCCTAGATTGAAAAGAATTTGAGATTTTACGCTCGATGCTTTTCCACTAATTGACTCAATCTTTTGAGGAGACTTGAAAATCGTAATACTAAGCACCGAAATCTGATTCTGAAAATGTTTTATCGTCGAGGTATCTACAAAGACTTTCTGATCTTCTATATCGAGAATGGTTACCCACTTTGGACCTGGTGTCTGGGCAAAAAGAGATGAGATAACAAAAACTATTATTAACAAAGTTATTTTTTTCATTTCAGATACAATTTGTTGCCTAAAATTTAAGAAAATTTACTTTTAGATAAACTTTATTAAGAAGTTGTTCCAAACACGAGAAGATTTCTTGACAAAAATACTTGGATGTGCTATTTTTTCTGCAACTTTTTAGAAGATATATGCTTACTGAATTCGGAAAGATTTTCATATTCATCATCCTCGCAATAATCTTCGTAATTATTACTCTAACCATTAATAAGCTGCTCAGACCTAACAGACCCTCTCGCGAAAAACAAAAGGTTTATGAGTGTGGCGAAAATCCGGAAGGCTCGCCCTGGGTTAAATTTAACATCCGCTTTTATGTTGTAGCGTTAATATTCCTCATTTTCGATGTTGAAGTTGTGCTACTTTTCCCGTGGGCTGTTACTTACAAAGAATTCGGTCTTTATGGTTTTATTGCCGGAATAATCTTCTTACTTGTGCTTTTCCTTGGAATGGCATACGAATGGAGAAAAGGAGATTTGGAGTGGGCTCGTCCTACACCACAAGCTCCTAAATTGAGTGATTTACTGAAGAAAAAAGCTGAAATCAAGTAATTTTCGGCATTTTTGCTAACAAAATTGATGATTGAAATATGGGTTTACTAGATAAAGAATTTTCCGATGGCAATATTGTCATCGCTCCGGTTGAAGACGTTTTAAATTGGGCTCGTCTCTCCTCCATTTGGCAGCTTGGCTTTGGTCTTGCTTGCTGTGCTATCGAAATGATGGCAACCTCTGCTTCCCATTACGATTTTGACCGGTTTGGAGTTATTCCACGCAACACTCCTCGCCAAGCTGATGCAATTATCATTTCTGGGACAGTTACACTTAAAATGGCTACACGTATTAAAAGATTATACGAACAAATACCAGATCCTAAATACATCATTTCAATGGGTAGTTGTTCTAATTGCGGCGGTCCTTACTGGGAACATGGCTACCATGTTTTAAAAGGAATTGATAGAGTAATCCCGGTTGATGTTTATGTACCGGGCTGCCCACCTCGTCCGGAAGCTTTATTGGAAGGCTTACTAAAATTACGCGATAAAATTCGTCACGAAACTTTGAGAAAAAAATCAGTATGAAGAACGCAGAAGAAATTTTCGAAATACTTAAACAACAGTTTGGCGATTCAATTTTAGTCATGGATAAAGATTCCCCAACTGAGCCAATTATCAATATTGCTCCTCTTCAGATTCATAAAATTGCCGCTTTTTTACGCGAAACCGAAGGATTAAAGTTTGATAGCTTAATGTGCCTTTCCGGTGTTGATGACGCTAACGGAACAAAAGTTAAAGATGCGGATGGATACGATACTATTCAAGGTGGAACGTTAAGCGTCTATTATCATCTTGATTCAGTTGAACTACGCCATAAGATTACGCTAAAAGTATCCACTGATAGAGAAAATCCGCAAGTTGAATCTGTTGAAAATGTTTGGAGATGCGCTGATTGGCACGAGCGTGAAGCGTTTGATATGTATGGTATAGTTTTCTTGAATCACTCTGATTTAAGAAGAATTCTTATGCCTTATGACTGGGAAGCCGGCTACCCACTGAGAAAAGATTATAAAAACCCGGAATTTTACCAAGGAATGAAGGTACCTTATTAGTATTTAGTAATGAGTACTTAGTAGTTAGACAAAGATTAAAGATTATAGATGCACAATTACAAAGAATTGAAAGTTTGGCATAAAGCAAGAGAGCTGGTTAAGTTCATATACATTTTGACTTCGGAATTTCCTAAAGAAAAGATTTATGGACTTACTTCTCAAATGAGAAGAGCGGTTATTTCATTCTCATCAAACATTGCCGAAGGATCAGGTTATGGAACGAATAAGCATTTCAATAGATTTTTAGAAATTTCTTATTCATCGGCAAGCGAATTGGAAACACAAGTAATATTAGCATGCGATATAGGATTTATTGACGAAGTGAAATTGGCGGATGCATCGAATAGAATTTCAGAAATTCAAAAGATGTTATCCGGTCTAATGAATTCATTAAATAATTGATTTTAGTCTAAATACACACTACTCAAGACTAAATACTAAAGAAAAATACTGAGTAAAGATGTCCCTCAAAACGGAAACAATGGTATTAAACATGGGTCCTCAGCACCCTTCTACACACGGCGTGCTTAGACTCGAGCTTGAAATTGAAGGCGAAGTAATTAAAAAAGTTATTCCTCATCTTGGTTATTTACACCGCTGCTTTGAAAAACACGCTGAAGCTATGCAGTATAATCAAGTTGTTCCTTATACAGACCGCTTAGATTACCTTGCTGCAATGGGAAATAATTTTGGCTATGTACTTGCTGCCGAAAAACTTCTCGGAATACAAGTTCCTGAAAGAGTTGAATACATTCGCGTGATAATGGCAGAACTTCAGAGGATCGCTTCTCATACTGTGGCGATTGCAACTAACGGAGCTGATATTGGCGCTTTAACTCCTTTTCTCTATCTATTCCGCGACCGTGAACATATCCTTACAATTTTTGAAGAGACTTGCGGCGCAAGAATGCTCTACAATTATATGTGGATCGGTGGACTTTCACATGATATTCACCCGGATTTTGTTAGGAAAACAAAAGAGTTTACTAACTACTTCAAGAATACAATTGTAGAAGTTGATAATCTCCTCAGCTACAATAAAATTTTTATTGAAAGAACTGCTAACGTTGGCGTACTTCCGGCTGATACTGCAATCAATTATGGTGCGACTGGACCGGTTCTTCGCGGTAGCGGTGTTAAGTTCGATTTAAGGAAAGAAGATCCATATTCCATCTATAATAGATTCGATTTTGATATTCCGGTTGGTAAAGGTTTGCAAGGTACAGTTGGCGATTGCTGGGATAGATATTATGTTAGAATGAGAGAGATGGAACAAAGTTTAAGAATTATTGAACATGCTATTGATCAAATTCCGGAAGGCGATGTTCAATCTGCTATACCAAAAAGAATTAAACCGCCAAAAGGAACATCTTACGCAAGAGTAGAAAATCCTCGCGGTGAACTTGGTTACTTTTTAATTAGCGACGGCAATACTAATCCTTTCCGTGTAAAGGTTCGTGCGCCTTCTTTTGTTAACTTAGAAGTTTTTGGAGAATTGTGTAAAGGTCATTTAGTTGCGGATGTTATTGCAATTCTCGGAAGTATAGATATTGTTCTAGGAGAAGTGGATAGATAATGTATCAATTCTTTTTTGACTTAACCGGAAATGTCATAATCTCGACATTAGCAGTAGCTCTTGTCCCTCTTATTTGCATTCTGCTTGTAACACTATTTGGCGTTTGGCTCGAAAGAAAAGTTTCAGCATGGATGCAGGACCGTGTTGGACCTAACCGAATTGGTCCCTATGGAATTTTTCAAACTGTGGCTGACTTTATTAAGATGCTTCAAAAAGAAGACGCTGTTTCTTCAGAAATTGATGGTGTGCTTTACAACATTGCTCCAGTTTTAGTTTTTGCCGGTAGTTTTGCTGCATTTGCAGTAATACCTTTTGCCGCTACAATAATCGGTAGTGAAATTGAAGTCGGATTGTTTTATATGTTGGCTGTTTCAAGCTTTGTAGTTGCCGGTATTTTAATGGGCGGCTGGTCATCAAATAATAAATATTCTTTACTTGGTTCGATGCGTTCTGCTGCTCAAATAGTCAGCTACGAAATTCCAACTGCTCTTGTTGTGCTTTCTATGGTAATGTTGACCGGAACACTAAGCTTAACTCAAATAAGTGAGTTGCAGACATCAAGTTTCTGGCACTGGAATATTTTTGGCGGACCGGGCTGGGAACTCTCCAAATTTTTATTAATTCCTTTCATGGTAGTTGGTTTTATAATCATTTTTATCAGCACACTTGCAGAAGTAAACAGAACACCTTTCGATATTCCCGAAGCTGAATCCGAACTTGTTGCCGGATACTTTACTGAGTATTGCGGCATGAAGTACGGAATGTTTATGCTTGCTGAATATGGAAATATGTTCGCTGTTTCATTACTTGTTTCTGTTCTATTCTTCGGCGGTTATCAATCACCGGTTGGTTATTTAGGAAAAACTTTTGGTATTGAGTGGCTTGTTTCGCTTGAACAATTCGGCTGGTTCTTTGCTAAAGGATGGTTTTTCATTTTCGTACAAATGTGGCTACGCTGGACGCTTCCCCGCTTACGTGTTGATCAGCTTATGACACTCTGCTGGAAGTATTTGATTCCTTACGCTGTTATTAATTTAGTTATCATTGGAATAATTTCTTTATTGTAATAAATCGGAAGTCTCTTTGCAGAATGCAAAAAGACGGAATTGAGTTTATGAGAGAATACCTTAAAAATACTTGGGATGGCATTTACACCGTTCTGGTTGGAATGCGAATCACCTTCAAACATTTGTTTACACCGGCTGTTACTATTCAGTATCCGGAAGTAAAAGTAAAATTGCCGGATCGCGTACGTAACAGATTGTATGTAAATATTGATGACTGTATCGGCTGCGATCAATGTTCGCGTGCTTGCCCGGTAAGCTGTATCGAAATTGACACTGTTAAAAGTATTCCCGGTGAAGATTTAGGCACGACTTCTAACGGAAAGAAAAAAGCTCTTTGGGTAACCAAATTTGATATTGACATTGCTAAATGCTGCTACTGCCAGCTTTGTGTATTTCCTTGCCCAACCGAATGTATTTACATGACGGACGTTTACGAATTTTCTGAATATGAAAGAGCAAACTTGCTTTATAAGTTTTCCGCTTTGAACCAAGATGAAGCAGCACAGAAAAAAGTTAATTACGAAAAATTCCAAGCTGAGAAAGAAGCACAGAAAGCCGCCGCTGCCGCAGCAGCTGCCGCTAAACCAAAACCGGAAACTCCGGCTCAGCCATCTGATAACTGAAAAGTAACCGAATAATAAAATGAATTACTACGACATAATGTTTTACATTTTTGCAGCCATCACATTAGTTTCTGCCTGGTTTGTTGTAACCACAAGAAACGTGATTTACTCAGCTTTCTTCTTGTTGTTCACTTTTTTTGGTGTAGCCGGAATTTATGTTTTACTCGCCGCAGATTTTATAGCTGTTGTTCAAATTATGGTTTACGTTGGCGGTATTTTAATTCTCCTTTTGTTTGGCGTTATGCTCACAAATACAATTACAAATGTTGATATCAGAACCGGTGCGAGCAATCTTCTGCCCGCTTCTATAGCAACCGGCATTTTGATGGGCGCAGTTGTCTCTGTGATGTGGTACACCGAGTGGAAAATTCAGCCCACAGCAGCGCCTAATACCACTATTAAAGAATTAGGGAGACTTCTTCTAACGGATTACGTTTTAGTTTTTGAATTGTTAGGATTAGAAAAAGAATAGGTTTTAAACCCTGAACGCCCGCTTCGCCGAACTAAGCGAGGCGGGAAGTGAAGGGTCTCAAAGAATAATCACTGGAGATTCTTCTTCCCGCAAAGCGGGACTCAGAATTTAAAAGGAGATTCAAAATTGTTACAAGTTGGTTTAACTCATTTTTTAACACTCAGCGCAATATTGTTCTCGCTTGGTGTTTACGGAGTTGTTACACGGAAAAATGCAGTAATGGTTTTAATGGGAATCGAGCTAATTCTTAACTCGGCTAACATTAACTTCATTGCCTTTGCCAGATTCGGTAACTTTGGCTATAGCGGGCAAATTGCCGCACTATTTGTAATTATACTTGCCGCCGCTGAAGCCGCAATTGCACTCGCAATAGTATTAAATATCTACAAAACATTTGCAAACGTTAACGTTGACGAAATAGATCACTTAAAAGACTAAGTCATGAGCGAAAGTTTACTTATTAATTTATCCGTTGCCATTCTCTTTCTTCCCTTACTGGGATTCATAACTGTTGTTATTCTCGGAAAGAGATTCCCCAAACTATATTTACTTGAAGTAGGAATAGTTTCCATCGCATTCATTCTATCTCTTGTTGTGATGTTTGCTAAACTTGCTTACTTCCCCAAAGATATAATTGCCGAATTCACATGGATTACTATGGGAAGCGCGCCATTTGCCGGTTCGTTTAACATTGATCTTGGCATTAAGATAGACAACATCACTGTGATGATGCTCTTTGTTGTTAATCTCATAAGCATGTTAGTTCATTTGTTTTCAATCGAATACATGCACGGCGATACACCCGTTACTTCTCATATTTGGGCTTGTTCACTTTTTCTATGTTAGGAATTGTACTTACGCATAATATTTTAATGATGTACATCTTCTGGGAATTAGTTGGTGTTTCTTCTTACTTATTAATTGGTTTCTGGTACGAAAAGAAATCCGCTTCCGATGCCGGTAAAAAAGCATTCATCGTAAATAGAATTGGCGATATTGGAATGTTCCTCGGAATTCTAATTCTTTGGACTAACTACAAAACATTTACTTTCGATGCTATCTATTCTCAAATGGCTGCCGGAGTAATGCCATTTGGAAGTTCTGCTTGGCTAACCGCTGCTGGAATTTTAATTTTTATGGGCGCAGTTGGTAAATCGGCTCAGTTCCCTCTTCATGTGTGGCTGCCCGATGCAATGGAAGGTCCAACTCCGGTTTCTGCATTAATCCATGCTGCTACAATGGTTGCCGCCGGCGTTTATCTTGTTACAAGAATTTTTGTAATGCTCACAGCAGACGCAATGCTGGTAATTGCTGTTGTAGGCGCTTTCACTTCACTTGTAGCCGCTACAATCGCACTCACTCAAAACGATATTAAAAAAGTTTTAGCCTACTCAACTGTTAGCCAGTTGGGATACATGGTTATGTCACTCGGCGTTGGCGCTTATGCGTTTGCGTTCTTCCATTTGGTAACACACGCTTTCTTCAAAGCATGTATGTTCCTTGGTTCCGGTTCCGTTATACACGCAATGCACCACGAGCAAGATATCCGCAACATGGGCGGCTTGAAAAAGAAAATGCCAATCACCTACTACACATTTTTAATTTCTACATTGGCAATTTCCGGTATTCCGCTTACATCCGGTTTCTTAAGTAAAGATGGAATTCTTGCCGGCACTTTAGCTTTCGGTAAACTTACAGGACATTGGTTAATTCCAATTATGGCATTTACTGTTGCCGGAATGACAGCTTT
>Ga0209212_1009303_pt1 | contig 10276 bp, 7 predicted proteins | sample RifGroC2_FD_183996 | JGI IMG/M metagenome (GOLD analysis project Ga0209212, IMG submission 183996) | Groundwater microbial communities from Rifle, Colorado, USA - Groundwater C2 (SPAdes) (version 2) | ecosystem: Environmental > Aquatic > Deep subsurface > Groundwater | place: Rifle, Colorado... | reverse complement strand
CAATTTCTGCAATTGTTCTTTCCAGAGCCGTTTCCTGCTTTCGGTATCGGATTCCACAAATCTTTTTCCTAATTCAGTGAGCAGTATCTTTTGCTTTGGGGTATCGACAAAATCCAGAAATTCTGCTGCTTTGGTAATGTTGATTAAATGTCCAAATTCCTTGTGGATTTCAATCGCCAGATGAAAGATATCTTCCTCTCCCATGTGGGCATCGAGGAACTCCAGCAATCCAATAATCTCATTCACAGATACTTCGGGCAATGGTTCTAATAGGATTTCAGAAGGAACTTTCGAGGCGGTTATAGGTATCTCTTCATCAGGAATAATGGCGCTTGTAATAATGTGATGGATACGATCCACGAGACTGAGAAATTCCAGAGTTCGGGAATTGCGAGGGCGACTCAGGGTGTTTTGAAGAATACTCCGAATACTGCCAGGGTTGTTACCCATAATTACAATACGGTCTGCCATAGAGACGACTTCCTTAATATCATGGCTGACCATAAAGACTGTGGTGGGGTTTTTTTCCGCGCAAGACCAGATATCCAGCACCTCTGCACGCAGAGTTTCAGCAGTTAGTGCGTCAACTTGCGAAAAAGGCTCGTCCATACAAAGGATTTCAGGTTCCACGACCAGGGCGCGTGCGATACCCACACGCTGTTTCATGCCGCCGGATAATTCTCTGGGATAAGCTTCTTCATAACCTGCAAGTCCCACAAGGCGAATGGATTTATCCGAAAGCCGTTTGACATCATCACGGGGCGACCCTTTTGCTTTTAGGACTATTTCCACATTTTCAAGTACGGTCATCCAGGGATAAAGGGCAAAACTTTGAAAAACAATGCTGATCCCAGGATTAACCCCTTTCAGAGGCATACCGTGATAAAGAACTTGTCCTGCTGTAGGACGAATTAACCCTGCCAGTATCCTCAGGAGTGTTGATTTTCCGCAGCCGGAAGGACCCAGCAACGCTACTACCTCTTCACGAAAAATAGACAGGTCCACATCCTTTAACACCGTTACTTGATTTCCATTGGGCAATACAAAGCGGTGATGGATATCTTTCAGCTCACATAATAGTGAATTGTTCTTTATATTCGGTTCAGGCATATTGCTCTTCGTGGAATTGGAGATAAATAAAAAATTCCTCTATTCGATGGCATACCTTTTTTCGGCGATGTTATAAAGACTTCGCCACACAATACGATTGAAGATTACGACAATAGCGGACATCGCTAATACAGCGCCCGTCAACAGTGCAAAATCGGCTTTTTCTGCGGATTGACTGATCATGGCGCCGAGTCCGCGGGCTGTAAGTGTATGTCCTCTAAACACGACATATTCTGCAACAATGCTTGCGTTCCATGCCCCGCCTGCTGCAGTAACCCATCCCGTTACTAAAAAAGGGAAAACCGATGGAATATAGAGATTTTTCAACCGTTGCCAGCGGCTCATGCCGAAAAGCCTGGACGACTCCCTTAAATCGTCAGGGATGGACATGGCGCCTGCAATTACATTGAAGAGGATGTACCACTGTGTTCCCAGCAGCATGAGGACGATGCTTCCGAAACCAAGACCTACACCGATAATTTGTAGAAAAATAATAATAGGTGTAAATAGCAGGGGGGCTGGAAAAGAGGCTACAATCTGAATTATTGGTTGAAATATGCGTGAGAGTCTCGGAGAAAGCCCAATCAGTAATCCTGCCGGCAGCGCCCACAGAGTTCCAATGGCAACGGCTGATAGAACCCTGAACAAAGTTAGACAGCCATACCATGAGATATGAGCCCAACTCGATAAGGATAATACTTGAAGCATGTGGCTGAGTCTCCAGCATCCAAACCCAAAAAGACCTATAAATGCGGCATACATCATCCATACAAAAATATGGAAGGGGAAGCGTATTCTCCTGAATTCTTCAGCATGGGCTTTCTTTTTTGAAAAAAGATAACGGGTTCCAGCATTGATAAAATAGTCGAAGACACCGCCAATATACTGCAACAATCCCGCCTTTCTTAACCAATTCAGGAAGAAAGAGGACGTAACAAACTGAGCCCCTGTTTCTTCCTGCTTGAATTTTTGTGACCAGGCAACTACCGGTCTCCATAAAAACAGATCCAGAAGTACCACCATGACGATCATCGAGATGATGGCATACACCATGGCGGGGAAATTACCGTGATTGACCGCTACGCTCATGTAAGAACCTACACCGGGAAGACGGAAATCCTGATGACCCAGCACAAACGCCTCGCTGATCATCAGGAAAAACCAGCCGCCCGCCATGGACATCATACTGTTCCAGATAAGCCCGATAGCGGCATGGGGAACTTCAATCCAGTTCAATGTCTGCCACCAATTGAATTGAAATGTACTTGCCACCTGACGCATGTCTGCGGGTACGGTACAGAGGGAGTGATAGAAACTGAACGTCATATTCCATACCTGCCCGGTAAAAATCATAATGATTGCAGTGAGTTCCAGGCCGATATTCGAATGTGGAAATAAACCTACCAGCGTTAGTACCAGCCCCGGCATAAATCCCAGAACTGGTACACTCTGGAGTATGTCCAGGAGAGGTACCAATACCTTTTCGGCAATCTTGTCTTTGGCAGCCCAATAGCTGTAGATAAGGGTAAACGTCAGGGATAGGCCGTATGCAATGATACCGCGTACCATGGAAAAGAAGGTATATTTTGGCAATAACCACGGGTTGAGGTCGATTTCGACAGTTGGCTGCCAAACACCTGTCCACTCTCTCTCGACGGATACCAGGCCGTAGAAGAGACCTGCAATGCCAAAAACAAGCACAAAATCAATCCATCTAAAACGGATCGGTTTGTGCGGTATCGCAAAACCACCCCATATCTTGTGAAAGACTTTTGTAACGTGGTTGGACATTAAATCGTTTTTTCCCTTTTGCTCAGCATGTATGTGATTTCAGGCGTCTTCTATCAATTTTTTGTTTACGCCTCCTCAATATTCTGGTATGTTTATTCCTGTTGTTTGTGCTCATCTGAAATGTCCCTTTCTTTGGTTATTGTGGTTTCTTACTACCTTCATTTTAACCAGTAGATCAGACATTTCCAGTCTTTTCCCCTCTCTTGCTTTTGTTTTCACGCTTGTACAAGGCCTAGTGTTGATGCAACGGGCAGGCAACCGGCGAAAGGAGAATTTGTAGGTACGGTCGTGAAATTCCAGACGGTATTTACAGTACCAATGAATTTGAAAGAATTTACAAAAAGTTACAAATATCATAAAGTTCTTTTGAGTGATGCAGTATTTTCTGATAGAATAATTTGCAATAATTCAATTTGATCCCTGAATATTCACATGGTGTAATTTCAATTTAAGGAGCGTACATGTTCAAAGATTTCAAAAAGATACAGTTCAAAATGCCTAAGAAATTTTCCGTCTGGCATATTATTATCGCCTTTGGATTCTTCATCCTCCTGCAAATGTATTTGATGAATCCTGGGGTAAGGAACATTACGTACAGTGATTTTAAAAGGCTGGTCAAAGATGGGAATGTGCTGGAATGTTATATTACGAACACTATGATTCGCGGCAAACTGCGAGAGATGGAACGCGGTACGACAAAAAATGCCGTTTTTATCACGGCCCGCGTGGATGACCCTGACCTGGTAAAAGACCTTGAATCCATGGGCGTAAGGTATTCAGGACAATATGAAAGCCCGTGGTTCAAAGCGTTTTTTTTCTCCTGGGTTCTGCCGTTGTTAATTTTATTCATAATCTGGCGTTTTGTATTTAAACGATTCGGTCCTGCCAGTAGTATTATGACCTTTGGCAAAAGCAAAGGGCGTCTTTATGCCCAGGAAGATCTAAATGTAACCTTCGACGATGTGGCGGGCATCGATGAGGCAAAGGAGGAACTTCAGGAAATTATCGAGTTCCTGAAAACCCCTGAGAAATTCCGTGCCCTGGGTGGGAAAATACCGAAGGGTGTTCTCCTGGTTGGCGCACCCGGAACGGGGAAAACACTCCTGGCAAAGGCCGTTGCTGGCGAGGCGGGTGTTCCTTTCTTTAATATGAGCGGTTCAGAATTTGTCGAGATGTTCGTCGGCGTGGGCGCCGCACGGGTGAGGGATTTGTTCAACCAGGCGGATCAGAAAGCGCCATGTATCATCTTTATTGATGAACTTGACGCCCTGGGCAAGGCGCGAGGCATAAATCCTATGGGCGGACACGATGAACGGGAACAGACGCTGAACCAATTGCTGGTAGAAATGGACGGATTTGATTCCAATAAAGGTGTAATTATCATGGGCGCTACCAACCGCCCCGAGATGTTAGACTCTGCCCTTTTGAGGCCTGGCAGGTTTGATCGTCAGGTGGTTGTTGACCGACCAGACCTCCACGGTCGAGAAGCAATCCTTAAAGTACATGCAAAAGGGGTGAAACTGGAGGAGGGCATCAATTTACACTCTGTTGCAGCCATGACTCCGGGATTTGTCGGCGCTGACCTTGCCAATCTCGTCAACGAAGCAGCCTTGCTCGCAGCACGGAGAAATAAGAAGGCCGTAAGTATGCCGGAATTCGAAGAGGCAATTGACCGCATTATGACTGGTCTCGAAAAGAAGAAACGATTGATGAATAAAAAGGAAAAGGAGATCGTCGCTCATCACGAATCGGGCCATGCGCTGGTGGCATGCTCTTTGCCGCATGCAGACCCGGTGCGAAAAATCTCTATGATTCCTCGCGGCATCGGAGCGCTGGGGTATACCTTACAAAAGCCTACTGAAGACCGATATCTGATGACGAAAGCCGAACTCCTGGATCGTATCGCCATCTTACTGGGGGGAAGGATCGCGGAGGAAATTATCTTTAACGAAATATCAACAGGCGCACAGAATGATCTGGAAAAGGCTACCGAAATTGCTAAGATGATGGTGAAAGAATATGGAATGAGTGAAAAAATGGGTTTGGTAACATTCGAACAAGGTGACAGACCACTCTTTTTAAGCGGAGGATTTGCGGCCAGCAAGGAGTACAGCGAAGAAACCGCACGAGAAATTGATCTTGAAATAAAGAAGATCGTGGATGAATCGTTTCATCGTGTAAAAACGTTGTTAACTGAAAAAAAGGAAATATTACAGGGTATGGCAAAGACACTGATGGAAAAAGAAGTTATCGATGGAGAAGAATTAAAAAAACTTTTAGAGGAACTTCACAAAACTAATGGGAAAAAAGAACTATGCTAAAAAGATATATTACCAGATATAAATACTGTACTATTGGTGTCATTATTGCCGCAAATTGTGCCGTAGTAAGTATTTTTAGATTGGAAGGAATTATCTTCGGTTTAGTAGTTCTGGCTTTTTGTTGTACCTTACAGTTTTTCATTCATAGCGAAGAGATCAACGAATCTACAGAGAACAAAACGAATGCCGTATCTGAAAAATTGTTCCACAGCGTCATGGATATTATTCCGGAGATCGTGTACATTTCCATGTTTGACGGCTCTGTAAAATATATCAGCGATGGGATAGAAAAGGTGGTCGGACACAAGCCGGAGGAAATTTACAAGACGCGCAATATCTTACTTCAACTGGTACATCCTGATGATAGAGAAAAGGTGGCAGCGCAAATCCAAAAGCTACAGAATGGAAGCGAAGCAACAATAGAATATCGGTTATTAAAAAAAGACGGGTCTTATGTATGGGTCTCCGATTCCCTGAATAGCGTCAAGAATGAATGGGGCAATATCACCCATTATAATGGTATTTTAATAAATGTCGACGAGAGAAAATTGCACGACAAGAATTTGCAGAGCTTGAATGCGAGAATACACCAATTAAACGATATGGTCAATCAGCATGCCGTGCGCGATAGTTTAACCAACGTCTATAACAAGCGATATTCGCTCGTAATCCTTCAGAATGAGTTTAACCGCGCACGGACACAAAATAAATCATTATCATGCATTCTTATGAATATCGATCACCTTGATTCAATCAACAATCGATACGGATATTTTATGGGGAATCGTATCCTTACAGAAGTTGCAAGGTGCTTACAAAAGCATATTAAGTCATCCGACATAATTTCGCGGTTTGGGGAAGACGAATTTTTAATCGTATTGCCAGAAATTGATAAAGAAGAACTCAAGAGGGTATCAGGCTTGTTGGTAAATGAGGTTGAGAGGTGTCTCGTAAAAGATGAAGAAAAAAATACGAAAATTAACTTCCGGGTAACGGTAGGGTCTAGTTCCATTACCACAATGACAAAAAGCATTACAGACCTGATTGAACAAGCAAGTAAAGCGCTGTATACCGCAAAAGCAGAGAAAAAAGCATAGCAGATAAACTGACCAGAAAACAAATTGGAAATGACGAAGAAAGCAAAATTTACTTTTCACAGACGGGACGACGGAATCCTGCCAGAAATTATTAGTATCATTCCACTGAAGGATGATGTGGTTTTTCCGCATCTGATCCGTCCGTTATCCCTGTCAGGAGAAGAAACGGTGAAGGCGCTAAACGAAGCGATTTCCAGAAATGAACTCATTGGTATTGTGGCGCTAAAGTACGACGTTGAATCCCCGAAACACACAGATTTTTACGACGTAGGAACGGCAGCAAAGGTCGTCCAGGTATTTGAATCTACCTCCGACAACATAAAATTTCTTTTAGAAGGTGTAGTACGGATCAAAGTCGTAGAATATCTGCAAACCGAGCCGCATTATAAGGCACGGATAGAAGAACTCCGGGAATTTACAGAAAAATCTGAAACGATAGACGTGCTTGTACAAAGTGTAAAAACACTTTTTAAACTGAGCGCTATGCTTGGGAAGACGTTACCAAAAGATATTATTCCTATGATTGATAACGTCAATAATCCCTCAATGCTGGCTGACCTGGTGGCCATTTATCTGGAATTGTCTATTGACGAAAAGCAAAAACTGTTAGAAATGATTGACCCGCAGAAACGATTGAGGATCGTATTCCATTACCTGAACAAAGAAGTGCAGATACGGGAGGTCCGGGGAAAGATAGACGAAGAAGTCACTAAAGAAATGACCAAGGCCCAACGTGAGTACTTCCTGAGAGAGCAATTAAAGGCAATCCAGAAGGAGCTTGGGAAAGACGATCCTCACATGGAAGAAATCAATAAACTGGAAGAAAGAATCAAAGAGGCAAAGATGCCAAAGGAGGTGGAAGAAGTGGCCATCAAAGAATTAGAAAGGCTCAGGGATATTAATCCTGCATCGGCTGAGTATCCGGTTTCCCGAACATATCTGGATTATCTCATTAATATCCCATGGAGCAAAAAGACCGTTGACAATCTTGACATCCGTCAGGCGGAAAAAATCCTGAATGAAGACCACTACGGCCTTGAGAAGGTCAAAGAGCGTATCCTGGAATTCCTGTCTGTACATAAATTAAAGGAAAAACTTAAAGGACCCATCCTCTGCTTTTGCGGCCCGCCAGGAACCGGAAAAACATCGTTAGGCAAATCGATTGCGCGCTCTTTAGGGAGAAAATTTATTCGCATCTCTTTAGGAGGTATTCGCGACGAGGCTGAAATCAGGGGACACAGACGCACCTATGTTGGCGCATTGCCCGGACGCGTAATGCAGGAAATCTGTCGTGCAGGGTACAGCAACCCTGTTTTCATGCTCGACGAGATTGACAAAATTGGAGCTGATTTCAGAGGGGACCCGGCTTCTGCCTTGTTGGAAGTTCTAGACCCTGAACAAAACTTTAGTTTCGTAGACCACTATCTCGACGTCTCCTTTGATCTTTCCAATGTGTTATTTATCACGACGGCCAATATTCTCGATACAGTTCATATTTCTCTGAAAGACCGGATGGAAGTCATATATCTTCCCGGATACAGTGAAGACGAGAAATTGAAAATAGCCCAACAATTTCTGATCCCAAAACAAATCAGAGAAAATGGTCTGGAAGAACACCCGGTTATGTTCCAGGACCAATCCATTTACAAGATTATTCTGGAGTACACCAGAGAGGCAGGACTGAGAAATCTTGAGCGAGAGATTGCATCAATCTGCAGAAAAATTGCAAAAGAAATCGTTGCCGGAGAACAGATTACCAGTGAAGTAAGACCGGAGATTGTGGAAAAATTCCTCGGACCGAGAAAGTTCTTTTATCAGGTTACCGATGAAGAAGACCGTATCGGTGTGGTTACAGGCATTGCCTGGACAGAAACAGGCGGGGACATCATCTTTGTAGAAGCAACTCGAATGAAGGGCGAAAAGGAGCTAACCCTCACGGGACAACTAGGCGATGTCATGCAGGAATCGGCCATTGCAGCGCTCAGCTATATCCGCAGCAATGCAAAACGACTGGGTATTGATGAGAATTTTTATGATACCTCAGAAATCCACATTCACGTCCCTTCTGGCGCCATACCTAAAGATGGGCCTTCTGCCGGCATAACCATGTGCATGGCGCTTATTTCACTGCTGACAGGCAGATATGCAAGGAGAGAAGTTGCGCTCACCGGTGAAGTCACGCTGACGGGAAATGTATTACCCATTGGAGGAGTCAAGGAAAAGGTGCTTGCAGCCATAAGGGCAGGTGTGAAGACGATTGTGCTTCCCTTAAAAAATAAGGATGATTTTGAAGAAATTGATGCAGAAATTCGCAACAAAATCCAATGCGTTTATATCCAAAAGATTGATGATGCCATCAATACGGTATTAATTTAATTGTAATGGAAGACCTCCCCTTCATCCCCTCCTTGCGAAGGAGGGGAAAGAGGGGTGGTTCTAAGTTCAAAACAATAAAAGGAGGAAACAGCGTGATCAATATAAAAAATATCCTCTGCCCTGTCGATTATTCGATTTATTCGGAAAAGGCATTAAGCTATGCAATAGAATTTGCAGAGAAATATGGGGCAAAGCTTTTCCTGATGCATGTGCTGGATATTCGTGTCTACGACATTAACGATCCGGACCTGTACAACGTTAATATTGTCGACAAAGAGACTATTAATAAACTGAGAGAGAGGCTGCTCAAGTGCGTAAATGAAGATACGAAAGGAAGGATATCGGTTGAGGCCGTCGTTCTGCAAGGTGTCCCTTTTGCCGAAATTATCAAGGCATCAAAGGAATACGACATTGACCTGATTGTGCTCGGCACGCACGGCAGGACAGGTCTGTCTCATGCAATCATGGGGAGTGTTGCAGAAAAAGTCGTACGCAAGTCACCCTGCCCGGTGCTTACCGTCAGGCATCCTGAGCATGATTTTGTGATGCCATAACAAATCATATTTTTGGCATGATTTGTTATTCTGTCAAATAGTTTTCTGAATAATTATATGCCTAAATATACACTTATAGATCACACGGCAGATATAGGAATCGACGTATTTGGGACAACATTAGAGGAATTATTTGCAAATGCAGCCTTTGCCCTGTTCGATATCATAGCGGATTTATCCAAAGTAGAATGTAAGGTCGAATACCCTGTAAAAATTTCAGGAATAGATAGAGAACAATTGCTCGTCATCTGGCTAAGTGAATTGTTGTACTTGCATGACGTAAAATACCTGCTTTTCAAGGATTTTCGTATTACGGACATGAAAGAAAATCAATTGACCGCATCCGTATCCGGCGAAGTGTTTAACGACGATAAACACGTAATTAAGACAGAGATAAAGGCCGTCACATATCATGGTTTATCAATCGTCCAGGAAAATCATCAGTGGAAAGCACGGGTCATATTTGATTTGTAAAAAAGGACAAGCTAGAAAGTCCCCTCTTGGGAGGGGATTTAGGGGTGGGTAAGTTGGTAATTCGTGAGATATTCACCCCGTTAGAGTTGTAGAGACGCCCCCGGCGGGGCGTCTGTACTCTACGTCCGAAATGGCGGAGTTTTCAGAAAATACAGTGTGGGAGGGGTTCGAAGCCTCTTCCAAACTTTTTAACGGGGTTCACTGAGATTTCACGACCCTTGTCCTCGTAAAACGGGGAAAGGAACCCACCCCTAACCCCTCCCAAGAGGGGAATAATTTGTGCCATTGTAAAAATGTGGATTTAAGTTAAACACGGACAAACGTAGAGACGCATTGCTATGCGTCTGTATAGTCCGTGCCACCCTAAAACCCGCATAAATAAAATGAAAATTCCTATACAATTAAATAAATTTTTACGGAGTAATACTATATGGCAGACGATAAATATAAAATTCAAAAGATAGATGACTACCGCTGGCGTATCCCCAGAGAAGGCAAGATGCGGGTGGATGGCATCGTGTATGCTGACGCACACATGATGGAAGAAATACAG
>Ga0209212_1009301_pt1 | contig 10277 bp, 8 predicted proteins | sample RifGroC2_FD_183996 | JGI IMG/M metagenome (GOLD analysis project Ga0209212, IMG submission 183996) | Groundwater microbial communities from Rifle, Colorado, USA - Groundwater C2 (SPAdes) (version 2) | ecosystem: Environmental > Aquatic > Deep subsurface > Groundwater | place: Rifle, Colorado... | reverse complement strand
GCTCCCGTGAACGCCCCACGGACGTGACCGAACAGTTCGCTCTCCATCAGGTTCTCGTTGAGGGAGGCGCAATTGACGCCGAGGAACGGTTTCTCCCTCCGGCCGCTCAACCGGTGGATCGCGCGCGCCACCAGCTCCTTCCCCGTGCCGCTCTCCCCTTCGATGAGGACGTTGGCATCGGATTCCGCCACGGTCTCGATCAGGTCGAAAATTTCGTGCATGCGGTGGCGATCTCTGACCATGCCGAGAAAATCACGCACCTGTCCCTGGGAGGCCGGAACGGCGTGGACCTCCCGAAGGTCCCGGAACGAGCAGATCCCGCCGATCGGCCGCCCGTCCTCGTCCCGGAGCAGCGCGGTGCTGGAAGCGATCGGCACCACGGAACCGTCCTTGGCCCGCAGGTTCACCTCGATCCCACGCAACGTTTCTCCTGTCCGCATCGACCGTTTCAGCGGGCACCCCGCTTCGCAGAAGTCGGACCGGAAGACCTCCATGCATTTCTTCCCGAGAACTTCTTCCGACCGGAAGCCGGTGATCCGTTCGAGCGACCGATTGAAGGAGAGGAGATTCATCTCCTGGTCTACGGTGTAGACGCCGGAAGGGATGTTGTCGAGGATCGTCCGGATCTTGATCCGCTCCCTCCGGTACATGGAGTCCGTCCTCTTGAGGGTGTCCTTCAGCTCTTTGAGCTTGGTGATGTCCCGGATCACCTCGACGACGCCGATCACGCCGCCCGAGGCGTCCCGCAACGGCGTGAAATTGATGCAGGCGCTCATCACCTCTCCATCCCTTCCCTGGACCTCCACGTCGAACCGGTCGGCCGCCTTTCCCGTGTCGAGGACCTCCGCGAAGGGGCAGCCCGCGTCACAGATCGATTCCTTGACGACTTCCCGGCAATGCTTTCCGACGATTTCCTCGAGCCGATACCCCGAGCGCTCCTGGAACGATCGATTGGCGTACAGGATCCTCCCTTCGGGGGAAATGGCAACCATACCGTCGGAGACGGACTCCACGAGCATCGAATCGAATTGTCCCGGGGTGTTCATGGCATCCTCCGTAAATGTGGAGCCGACCGTTTCATTGTATACAGTATTCTGCCAAGCCGCGGGAGATGTTTCAAGTGTTAAAAACGTTGCAAGATGAAACACGCGACGCTTTTCATGCAACCGGTTGAAATGCAACGGAGGTTCCGTTTGCGAAGCGATCCGCCGCCGCCAACGGTGAAATTAAGAAACACCTGAAACATCCCTTCCTTGCGACGCTTTCCGCGCTCCCGCGATAAATCCCATGTTTTCCGGTCGATTGTGGAATGCCCCCCATGCGGCATGCTCCTCGCAATGAAGCGCCCCGGGACGTTCCCCACCATCCCTGTCCCGAAAGGAGTAGGTGCATGCGCATAAAAGGAGTGGTTCTTATCGCGGCGATCCTCGTGGCGGTTCTGGCTCTCCCGCAGGGAATCCTCGCGGCCGACGAGGAGATCCAGAAGCAGGTGGATGCACTGTCGAAGGAATTGCGGAGCCTCCGGCAGGAAGTGGCACAGACGAAGGAAGGAAGGAAGTCGATCTCCGACTGGCTGACGATCGGGGGCGACTACCGGTTCCGGATCGACTCGTTGCGGGGGGAGGTGCCGGCCTTTTTCCAGTTCAATCCCGCGGACCCCTTCAATCCTCCCCTGGTGGGGACGTTCAAGGTGAAGAACGATGTCCTCTACACCAACCGGTTCGGTCTGGACCTGAAGGCGAAGGCCACAAGGAACGTCACGGTGACGTCCCGACTGCTGATGTACAAGGCGTTCGGCAACAGCGACACGGCCGCGACCACCGGGACGTTCTTCGCCGACCGGATCGGGACCTTCGACGGCACGGAGGGGCACGTCCCCGGTGACGCGAAGCTCACGGTCGACACGGTGTTCGCGACCTGGAGCAACATTCTCGACTATCCGCTCTGGTTCTCCGTCGGGCGCAGGCCGTCCACCGGCGGAATCCCCGGCCACCTCCGCCAGAACACTCCGAAGCCGGGGGTCGGCGGCATCCCGGCCCTGCTGGTCGATTACGCGTTCGACGGGATGACGTTGGGGTGGGCGCCCGATATCGAGGCGCTTCCCGGTGCCTACGCGAAGATCTGCTACGGCCGCGGGTTCGAGAACGGGATCACGAAAACCTCCGGGAACGGGCTGCACGACACCGACATGCTCGGGGTAAGCGTCGTTCCATACGACACCGATCCGCTCTTCGTGGACCTCCAGTGGAACCACGGGTTCAATATCTTCGACTCCCCGGTGATCGCGAGCACCACCCTTCCCGCGCCCTTCAACTCCCTGCGGCCCTCCGTTGATCTGGGCGATATCGACTGGTTCGCGATCACGGCGCTCAGCACCCTGAAGAACGTCGGGCCGGGACGGCTCAACGTTTTCGGCTCCGGCGCCCTGAGCATCACGCGTCCGAACACGAACACGAACGCCTTCGGCGGCGGCCTCATGTTCAACGACGACCCCCTCGCCCCGGGGTTGCAGGGGAACGAGAGCAGGACCGGGTGGGCCGGATACGTGGGGTTCCGGTACGACATGAACAAGAACCGCACGAAGCTGGGGTTCGAGTTCAACCACGGCAGCGAGGACTGGATCACCTTCGCGCCCGCGGCGGACGACATGTGGACGAGCAAGCTCGGAGTCCGTGGAAACGTGTACGAGGGATATCTCATCCAGGAATTCAAACTGGAGCCGATCTCCTCCTTCGCGAGCAAGACCTTCGTGCGCATCGGGTACCAGTACTACGACTTCGATTACACGGGGAGCAACAACTGGGTCGGGGCGCCGGTCAAGATCTCCGACCTGACGGGGAGCCCGTTGAACGCCCAGTTCCTGACCCCGATGAAGAACGCCCAGAACATCTACGCGACGCTCGAGGTGAAATTCTAGGTGGAATCGGCGCGGCGGGCCCGTTCCGCTCCCGCCGCGCCCCATTTCGAAGGAGGAAGTCATGAGAAAGGTTTCCGGAATCGTCCTGCTCCTGTTGATCGCGGCCGCGACCGCGGCGATTTTCGCCCCGGTCCAGGCCCTTGCCGACGAAATCAAGATGGTCGGGGCCATCACGAAGATCGAGATCTCCGGGCAGGACGCCACGACCGCTACGGCGACGCTAAAGGACAACAAGACCGGGGAACTCGTAACGGTGATCGTCAACGACGATCTGACGCTGGACAAGTTCAAGGACCACCGGATCGTCCCGGGCGACGAGATCCGGCTGAAGTACGAGGTCAAGGACGGGAAGAATATCAGCAGGTATTTCCGCAAGACGGCCGGCTGCTGACATCGGGCCGCCCGGGGAAACCCCGGGCGGCCACCGCAAGGGGGAGGGAAGCTTGAAGCGTTACCTGATCGCGTTGGCCCTGTTGGTGGTCGCCGGCGCCGCCGTACAGGCGAAGGAACACCCCGGCAAGGCGTATGTCGAAAAGAACGGGTACGGGGGGCCGGCCACCTGCGAGGCGCAGGCGTGTCACCCGGGGTCCGCGAGGAAGTTTCTCGACACCGTCCACTGGAAACACGCCTCCCCGGTGACCAACGTCGACAACCTGGAGCCGGAGAAAGAGTACGGGATGAAGAACCGGATCTACACGATGTGCAACGGCAACGACATCGTGAACAACCTGAAGGAGATCCCCCCGAACCCGAAGACGGGGAAGACGAAGTTCACCGGGTGCAACACCTGCCACCCCGGGGACCACATCAGCGATGTCGGGAGCACGGGAACGGGGGCGGAGGCGGCCATCGACTGCCTGTTGTGCCACTCCTCCGCGTACGATTACCGGCAACGCAAACCGTTCAAGGATGAGAAGGGCCGGGTTGTCATGGGCCAGGACCGAAGCGTCAAGGCGGCGATGGCGGTCGGAAAGCCCGGGGTCAAGAACTGCATGATCTGCCACGAGGCGGCGGGCGGCGGTGTGCTCGTCAAACGGGGATTCTCCTTCACCCGGGAGACCGACGTCCACGCCGGGAAGGGGATGGTCTGCGTCGACTGCCACGGCGCGAAGGACCACAAGATACCGACGGGGTATGACCCGAACAACTGGGCGAGCGACGGGATCCGCGTCGCGTGCGCCGATTGCCACGGCGAAAATCCGCACGCCGACGAGGATAACAACCGGCACGTCGCCCGGATCGCGTGCCAGACGTGCCATATCCCGAGGACGGGAGGCGCGGTGGCCAAGGACTTCACGCGGTGGACCCAGGGGGAGGACGGGTTCTTCGAACCCACCACGCTCCGCATGGAGGCGAACGAGACCGCGCCGGTGTACGCCTGGTACGACCGGACCGTGGCGAACACCCCGACGTTCATCGGCCCCAAGGGGAGCCGCGGAGACCGGCAGAGCCGGATTTACCCGTTCAAGCTGTACGAAGGGAAGGCGTACTTCGACCGGAAGACGGGGACGCTGCTCTCGATGGATTTCGCCCCCCCGATGGCCACCGGGGACACCCTGGCCGGTGTCGTCTCCGCCGCCAAGACCCTCGGCATCAAGGAATACGATCCCGTTCCGGGGTGGCAGACAATCTACTTCGGAAGCAGCCACCTCGTGACAAAGGAGAAGGCGCTGTCGTGCGCGAACTGCCACGCGCCGAACGGCGCGCTGAATTTCAAATCGCTCGGATATGCCGACGAGGAAATCCGGAAGTTGACCTCGGCCGCGCTCTATTTCGACAAGATGGCCGAGAAGCAGAAAGAGAACTGGTGAAGCGCGGCGGCCTCAGCTTACGCGCGTAGGCCGGCAGCCCTCACTGACCGTTCCGCATCAACGGGCTGCACCGGGCGCCCCCGTCTCCCTCCCCGGGGGCGCCCGGCTTCGGTTCTCCCTGCCCCCCTCCTTTTTTCTCTGTTCGGTTTCATTGCCTGATGTCGGCTTCTCGACGTAGACTGAAAAAATGTCGAATCCATCGGTGTACACGAGGAAATACCGTTCGCTCTCCGCCCTGTGCGTCGCCCTGCTCGCCGTTTCCGTCGCCGCCTGCGGGAAGGATACGACGCCGGCGGGGGCGGGGGGGCGGGAAAAGGACCAGGGGCCGCGCCCGGTGCGCGTCGTCGCCGCGAAGGTCGGGTCGCTGCCGCGAACGGTGATCGTCACGGGGACGCTCGCCGCCGACGAAGAGGTCGTCGCGGGATTCAAGGTCGCAGGCCGCGTGAGCGACATCGCGGTCGACCTGGGCAGCCCGGTGCGGAAAGGGCAGCTCCTCGCCCGCCTCGACCCGACGGATTTCCGTCTTCGCGTCGAACAGGCCGAAGCCGCCCTCCGCCAGGTGCGCGCCGGGCTGGGTCTCCCCGGGGACGGCTCGGTCGAACGCGTCGACCCCGAGAAGACCGCGCTGGTGCGCGAGGCCCGGGCCGTGCTCGAGGAGGCGCGCCTGAGCCGGGACCGCACGGCGCGTCTCTGGGGAAAGAACCTGATCGCACGGTCCGAGGTCGACGCGTCCCAGTCCAGGCTGCTGGTCGCCGAGAGCCGCTACCAGGCCGCCCAGGAAGAGATCCGGAACCGCCAGGAACTCCTTTCCGAGCGGAGCTCGGGCCTCGCCCTGGCCCGGCAACAGCTGTCCGACACGGTGCTGAGCGCGCCGATCGACGGGGCCGTGCGGGAACGCCGCGCTTCGGTGGGCGAGTTCCTCGCCGCCGGCGCCCCGGTGTTCGGCCTGGTCCGGGTCCACCCGCTGCGGCTTCGGGTGGCGGTGCCGGAACGGGAGGCGGCTTCCGTGCGGGTCGGGCAGGCGGTCCGGGTCCTGCTGGAGGGGGATCCCGCGGCGCACGCCGGCCGCGTGGCCCGCCTGAGCCCGTCCATCCAGGAGCAGAACCGCACGCTGATCGTGGAGGCCGAGGTGGCGAACCGGGAAGGGAAGCTGCGCCCCGGCTCGTTCGCGCGCGCCGAGATCGTGGTCGAGGCCGACCGCACCGCGGTGATGGTTCCGGCTCCGGCGGTGGTGACCTTCGCGGGCCTCGAGAAGGTGTTCGTCGTGAAGGACGGGAAGGCGGTGGAGAAGCGGATCCGGACCGGCCGCCGTTCCGGCGACCGGGTGGAGATCCTCGAAGGGGTCGCCGCGGGCGAGCCGGTCGTGGCCGACCCCGGAAACCTCGTCGGCGGGACGCCTGTCACCGTGACCCGGTAGCGCTCCCTTGCAGAAGCTCGCCGAAATCTGCATCCGCCGCCCCGTCTTCGCGGCGATGCTCATCCTCTCGCTGGTGGTCGTGGGCGGGACCAGCTACCTGCGCCTCGGCGTCGACCGGTTCCCCTCGGTGGACCTGCCCACCGTCTCGATCCGTACCCAGCTCCCCGGCGCCTCCACGGAAGAGGTTGAAACGGAGATCTCCAAGCGGATCGAGGAGGCGGTCAACACCGTCGAGGGGATCGACGAGCTGCGGTCGATCTCGGGGCCGGGCAACTCCGTCGTGATCGTCACCTTCAACCTCAACCGGAATATCGACACGGCGGCCCAGGACGTTCGGGACCGCGTCGCCACCGTCCTCAGGGACCTGCCGGAGGACGCGACGCCGCCCCTCATTTCGAAGTTCGACAACGACCAGCAGCCGGTCCTGACGGTGGCCCTGGCCGGCGACATGCCCCTCCGCGAGCTGACCGAGCTGGCGGACAAGGTGGTGAAGATCCGCCTCGAGCGGTCGGCGGGCGTGGGCGAGGTGCGGATCGTCGGCGGGCTGGAGCGCTCGGTCAACGTGTGGGTGGAGGCGGACCGGCTGGCCGCCTTCGGGATCCCGATCACGGACGTGCGCGACGCGATCGTCCGGCAGAACGCCGACGCCGCCGGGGGCAACGTGACCCGGGGCGCCCAGGAGGCGACGCTCCGGACGATCGGCCGCGTGGCCGACCCCCGCGCCTTCGACGACCTGGTGGTCGCCACGATCGGCGGCGCGCCCGTGCGCGTCCGGGACATCGGCCGGACGGAGGACGGGACCAGGGAACAGCGCTCCACCGCCCGGCTGAACGGCGTCCCCACGGTGGTCCTCGAGGTGCGCCGCCAGTCGGGAGCCAACACCGTCTCCGTTATCGAGGACGCGAAGCGCAGCCTCGCCGTCGCCGCAGGGGAACTGCCCGCGGGGGCCGGTCTCACGGTGGTCCAGGACCAGTCCCGGTATATCTACGCCGCCCTGCACGAGATCAACACGCACCTGATCCTCGGGAGCATCCTGGCCTCCCTGGTCGTCCTCGCCTTCATGCGAAGCTGGCGGACGACCGTGATCGCCGCGGTCGCCATCCCGGCCTCGGTGATCTCCACCTTCGGGATGATGTGGGTCCTCGACTTCACGTTGAACAGCGTGACGATGCTCGCCCTCGTCCTGATGGTCGGCATCGTGATCGACGACGCGATCGTCGTCCTCGAGAACATCTTCCGGTTCGTGGAGGAGAAGGGGATGTCGCCGTTCGAGGCCGCGCGGGCCGCCACGGACGACATCGGACTGGCCGTGATGGCGACGACCTTTTCGCTGGTGGTCATCTTCATCCCGGTGTCGTTCATGTCGAGCATCTCCGGCCGCTTCCTCTACCAGTTCGGCATCACCGCGGCGGTGGCGGTCCTCGTCAGCCTGCTCGTCTCCTTCACCCTGACCCCCATGATGAGCGCGCGGCTGCTGGGGGGAAACACGGCGGGGACCGAGGGCGCCCCGCGCTCCCGGGGCGGCTTCTATCGCCGGATCGACGCCGGGTACGAGCGGCTGCTTTCCCTCGCCCTGCGCCACCGGGGGGTCGTGGCGCTGCTCTCGGTCGCCGTCATACTGTCGGCCATCCCCCTCTACGGGGTCATTCGCCAGGATTACCTCCCGGCCAACGCGGACGAGGGGGAATTCAACGTCAATGTGACCGCCCCGCAGGGCACGAGCCTGGCGGCCATGGACGGGATCATGAGCGACATCGTCGCCGAGATCCGGACCGTGCCCGGAGTGCGGTTGGTGCTCTCGACCGCGGGGGGCGGGTTCATCGGCGGGGTGAGCGATGGGAGGGCGTACGTCCGGCTGGCTCCGCACGAGGAGCGGATCTTCTCGCTCACTCGGCTGGCGAGGAGCGCCGCGGCATTGGACCCCCTCGCCGCGTTCCGCGGAAACCGCTCCCAGCTCCAGGTGATGCAGGAGGTGCGCCGGAGGGTCCGCAAGTACCGCGATCTTCGCGTCTCGGTCCGGAACGTGGTCGGTTTCAACATCGGCGGCGGATCCTTCGATATCGACTTCGTTCTCAAGGGACCCGACCTCAAGGCGCTTTCGACCTACGCGGAGAGCCTGCGCGACCGCCAGGAATCCCTCGGGCTCCTCGACGCCGACACGACCCTCAAGCTCGATAAGCCCGAGCTGCGGGTCGAGATCGACCGGGCCCGCGCCGCGGACCTTCGCGTAGACCCGGAGCGGGTCGGAACGGCGGTCCGGCTCCTGGTCGGCGGGGACGAGGAGGTCTCGCGCTTCAAGGATCCCTCCAACAACGAGGACTACGACGTGGCGCTCCGGCTCCGGGAGGAGGACCGGGCCGACCCCGCGACGATCGGGCGGCTCCTGATCTCGCGCGAGGGGGGAGGGGTGGCGCGGATCGACAGCGTCGCGCGGATCGAGCGGGTAGAAAGCGCCTCGAGGATCGACCGCCTCGACCGGCAGCGGGAGGTTCGCCTCCGGGCCACGGTCGCGCCCGGGTTCGCGCTGGCCGACCGACTGGCGGCGCTCCGCGCCGCGGTGGCCGCGATGAACCTCCCCGCCGCCTACACCACGCGTGTTTCCGGGCGGGGGCGGGAGCTCGAGCGGACGTTCGGCGAATTCGTCCTGGCCTTCGCCCTGTCGATCGTCTTCATGTACATGATCCTCGCCTCCCAGTTCGAGAACCTGGTCCATCCCTGCACGATCCTGCTCTCCATCCCGCTCTGCGTCCCCTTCGCGCTGCTGTCGATCTGGCTCACGGGAAACACCCTGAACCTCTACTCGGCGCTCGGGATCCTCGTCCTGTTCGGCGTGGTCAAGAAAAACGCCATCCTCCAGATCGACCACATGAACAGCCTGCGGGCGGGCGGGATGGACCGGGCGTCGGCGATCCTCCAGGGGAACCGGGACCGGCTTCGGCCGATCCTCATGACGACGCTCACGTTCGTGGCCGGAATGCTCCCGCTGGCCGTCGGCACCGGCCCGGGCGCCGAGGAGCGGCGCGTGATCGCCGTCGTCGTCATCGGCGGCCAGACGCTCTCGCTCCTGCTCACGCTGCTCGCGACGCCGGTCGTCTACTCGCTGCTGGACGACCTGGCCCTCGCTCTCCGGCGGCGCAAGGAATTTGCCATCCGTTGATATTTTTGGTGGAATGAGCCGAGGTCAGGTCTCTACGAACCGAAGGACCGGGGGGGATTCCATGGAGCCATCGAAAATCGTCGCCCGATATTGCGACGGAAGAACCTTGAAGGGCACCACGCAGAACTTTTTCCCCAACAAGCCGGTCTTTCACGTCAACCGCCATGGAGGGAGCGGTCCCGGAGACGTCATCGAGGTGAAACACGAGGACCTGAAGGCGATCTTCTTCGTCCGGGATTTCACGGGGAACGCGAAGCATGTCGAAAGAAAAAAGTTGGCTCCCGGAGAACGGCCGCAAGGCCGGATGATCGAGGTCACCTGCAAGGACGGCGAGGTGATCGTGGGGACGACGTCCGGCTACGACGCGAAGCGTCCCGGCTTTTTCCTGTTCCCGATCGACCCGTCGGCCAATAATGCGCGGGTCTTCGTGGTGACCAGCGCCGTCCGGACCGTCCGGTTCCTCTGATCCTCTTCCCCTGAAACTTCTCCCGGCCGGCAGCCTGGCCCAACACCCATTCCGCTTCCGCTCCCGAGTGCGGTATGTACGCCCGTCCCATCGTCGAGGTCGTCCCGCTGCAGCTCCTTGCTTACCACATGGCGGTGCTCAAGGGTACCGACGTCGATCAGCCGAGGAACCTCGCAAAAAGCGTCACGGCCGAATAAGGCCGAAGAAACTCAGTGCGCACGCTATAACTCCATGAAGACCCCGCACAGACATGGCGACCAGAAGATCCACTTCGTTGCCTTGGGGTGGGAATTTTTTCCCAAAATCTGAAACAGATCCTCTCTAATGGGAATCATAACCAGTAAATCGGCGTAGCTCTGCGACATGCGGGGGCCCTATGGATGTCTATATAAGCGGGCTTCACAGCGGACCCAATCCTTCCGCCGGGGTCGGCATCGCTCGATCGTTGCGGATGGCGTACCCGGAGGCGCGCCTGATCGGGGTCGACTATCTCAATAGAAGCTCGGGCA
>Ga0209212_1009300_pt1 | contig 10277 bp, 9 predicted proteins | sample RifGroC2_FD_183996 | JGI IMG/M metagenome (GOLD analysis project Ga0209212, IMG submission 183996) | Groundwater microbial communities from Rifle, Colorado, USA - Groundwater C2 (SPAdes) (version 2) | ecosystem: Environmental > Aquatic > Deep subsurface > Groundwater | place: Rifle, Colorado... | reverse complement strand
CAAGCCGGGTTTTGTCCGGCACAACGCCTGTGTCTGTGACTTTTCATCCACACAAGATGACAGCCTGTTCGGAGGTTAATATATTCTCCCACCCCGTTTGCCCTTCGATAGCTTGAACCCTCTCACACGGCGTGTTGCAATCCGTGAGCGTCCCAAATACGAAAGCCTATGACGTTGCTGACTCCCATGGCTTTGGCCGTCGCCCGTGTGGGCCAATGAGTCGCATCCGGGGCATCGTATAAAAAGTGGTCCCCGCAATTGCTTTGATCTTTAAAGAGACTGCTATTATTATTAATATTGAAAATGTTTTTCATTCGTGCTATGTGATTGCAAATATGCAAACCCACAATCGCTCATCCTAGGCGCCCGGATGAGGAGGAGCAAAGAGGTGAAGGAGGAGGTTCTCTCCCGAGCTGGTCGATACCGGAAGGTTCACCCCGAGGGTTCATCTGCCAAAGATCCTTCTCCCCTGAAGGTCAAGGAGGATAATCTGAACACCCACAGTATTGCCTCTCTCTATGAAACATTCGAACCCAAGGAAGCCAGACGTCTGGCGGAACGACTGGATATCCATTACACGTCGAAACACGGCAGTTGGTTGAACATGGCGGAGATAGAACTCATCATCCCGAAAAGGCAATACCTTGATCGCCAGATTCCCGACAGGTCAACCATGCAGACTGAAGTGGCTGCATGGGAAAGAAGCCGAAATAACAGCACAAAAAATTGTCTGATAATTTACTACACCGAACACCCTGACCAAGCTGAAGCGTCTTTATCCGAAGCTGTAGATGTTACATGGTACTAGGGCTTTAGGATTCTAAATTTGCGCGATCAGATAGGCTAATTACTCGGCTATTTGGGAAATAGCTGTGGCGCAAAAGGAAGAAAAACAAAGGGAAAGAATATGAGCAATAGTTTGGAACTTTTAGGGGGTTATTTAGATGACCTACTGGACGCCTCGTTTGACGGGATTGTCATTTCCGATGCGGAAGGTAATATCCTTAAGGCAAACAAGGCATACCAGAGGCTTTCAGGAATAGCCCGGGATGAAATCATCGGTTACAATATCTCAGTCCTGGTTGCCAACAAAGCAATCCAAGAAGCAGTGATTCTTGAGGTAACTAAAACGCGTGTCCCTACCACAAGGATTCTTAACTATAATCGAACGGAGAAGGTGACGATGGTCACGGGGAACCCGGTTTTCAATGATCAGGGGATATTGATCTATGTGATAGCGAATTTTCGTGATGTCACTCAGCTTCGGAAGCTTAGCGAAAACTTGGATAGCTCCATAAACACTTTCGGCTTATTCGAAAAGGATAGCTTTTACCTGAAGCCCGACCTTGCGGAATTACCGGACTACGGCATTCTTGTCCACAATAAAAAAATGAGGACTTGTCTGGACCAAGCCTTAAGGGTGGCCTGTTTTGATACCCTCATCCTCCTCTTGGGAGAATCGGGCGTCGGCAAAACCAAAATAGCGCAGATCATTCACAAAGTCAGCCCACGTTCCCACAAACCATTTATCTCAATCAATTGTGCGTCCATCCCTGAAAATCTTCTTGAATCCGAGCTTTTCGGATACGAAAAGGGGGCATTCACAGGGGCTAGCATTCATGGGAAAAAAGGCCAGTTCGAGCTTGCCTCCGGTGGGACTTTGGTGTTGGAGGAAATCGGCGATTTGAGTTTTCCCCTCCAGACAAAACTGCTGCAGGCAATCGAAGAGAAGCGATTCCTCAAAATCGGAAGCAAAATCCCGTTGGAGGTAGACTTCCGTCTGATCGCCGTAACAAACCGCGATTTGAAAACAATGGTGACCCAGGGACGATTCCGTAGCGATCTGTATTTTCGGCTAAATGTCGTGCCCATAATGGTGCCTTCTCTGAGGAACCGATCGGATGAAATTCCTTTACTAATTAAGCATTTTTTCTCCATGTTTAATAGGCAGTACAATACCACGAAATTTCCAGATAATAGTCTGCTGCGGGTTCTGTGCCAATACAAATATCCGGGCAACATCCGGGAACTGAAAAACCTTATAGAGCGCCTTGTGATCATGACCCCTGAAAATAAAGTGACGAAAGAGCACCTCGACGCTCTGGACTGCGACGATAATCGCTTCAGCATACCCAGCTTGAATGAAACGCAATCGCTGGATTGCTTTCTCCAGAATTGTGAAAAGACACTTATTGCCAGGGTTACGCAAGAGGAGCTGACGCTCAAGAAAGCGGCGCTGAGTTTGGGGATAAGTGTTACCACTCTTTGGAGAAAAATGGGGAAATATGGCCTACGGAAGGCTCTGTCTGATAATCCTAACATTGATGCTCTCGTCAAAAGTAAAATTAGCATAAATGGCTAAAATATTTAACAATTATACAGTTTTCTCTGCCCATCTTTTTTTACTTGCATTCGCGGGGAGGGGGAATATACTACTGGCCAGTCAATTATGGCTTTATGGTGGGGTTATCTGAGTAGTTACTTGGGTTTAAACTAAAAAATTACACGGTGCTGAGGGAGGAGGGAGGATGAAGAATGACTTGCATTAACCCTGTTGAAGGCGCGTTGTCGGTAGTTATGGTTCAATTTTCCCCTATACCGGCTACATCTATTGAGGAAGTTGGGCAGAATATAGAAATTATCAGGCAATATGTCAATAGGGCAAAAAATTCTTTTCCCGGAGTGGACCTGATTGTTTTTCCGGAGTACAGCACGACCGGTTTTGCGTATTACAGCAACCACTACCTTTTTGCCACAGCGGTGCCCAGCCCGGAAACAGAGAAGTTGTCTAAAATTGCCATGGACACCGGGGTCTGGCTGGTAGCATCAATAGTAGAGAAAAATCAGAATCCTGATCTTTTGCCGTATAATGTCATGCTGATCATTAATCCGAAGGGAGAGATAGTCCTTAAATACCGCAAGATGAATCCGTGGAATCCGAAGGAGCCGTGGACGCCAGGAGAAGAAATGCCGGTGTGTGGAGGCCCCAAAGGAACGAAGCTGGCCGTGATGTTGTGCTACGACGGCGATCTTCCGGAGCCGGCGCGGGAGGCCGCCTGGAAAGGGGCTACGGTAATTATCAGGCCCTCCAAATATATGTACCCCTGGAATAAGGTATGGGAAGTCACCAACCGGGCGCGGGCCTACGAAAATATGGCCTACGTTATAGCCGTAAATACGGTGGGGGAAGATGATTCTTATTCCTATTTCGGGCGTTCCATGGCGGTCGATTTCGAGGGCAATATAATAAATGAGATGGATGGAACGGCAGGAATGATTAAGGTGGACATCTATCCGCAACTGGTGGAGAATGCAAGAAAGCAGAGGTGTTCAAATAATCACTTGTACAATTTAAAGCACCGCGGCTATACAGGGGCACCGCCGTCCGGAGTTGCGAGCAATCCGTATACCGTATACAGGGACTGGGACAATATCCCACCCGAATTTCAAAATGCCCCGCCGCTTATGGACCCAATCGCCGAAGTTGCCCGCAATGTACTGAACGAACAGAAGGAGCGGCTAAAAAAGAAACTGTAACCTCAGCGACTGGAAAGCCCATAATAAAGAGGTAGTTTTTTCATGACTGGCCTGGAATACGGGCAGGAAAAAAGATTTTTATCGCCGGACAAGGAAGCAGTGGGAGTAGCGATGCGCCTTATGGCCCTGTTAGCCCAGACCGCTCCCAAATCCTTCGGGATGGACTGTCCTAACATCCATATAGCGGATGACCGGGAGCGGATAAAGATTGTTGAAACAATGCGTCTGATGGACGATAAAAATCTGCCGCCTGCAAGAACAAGAATAAGGGCCAGCCGGTAAAACTTCACTGGCAAAGTGCAATGTCCTCGAACAGTCTCGTCAGGAACTAGAACTCCCGAATAAGGTAAAGAGCAAAACAATTGACGATCCCTCCCATGAGTTAAGGACGCCGTTAGCCGGATTCGTGGAAAATATCCATCTTTTTAAGCGGAAACGGATGGGTCGTGGTGGATCATCTCGATGAGGTTGGGGGGTAATCGGCCGATCAATGTGCGCAAAGAGACAGGACTCGAAATCGAAAAGTCGAGTTCCTTTCCCGCCACTTTGATAAAAGGATCGGAAAAGAGAAAACGCATCGGCGCCGTCACCCCCACCCCCGTATCAAGTACGGGGCAGGCTCTAACCCTTGTATGTTGAAAGTTAAGGGTTGTTATTAAATGTTCTTTCCCATTTGGTAAACCTGTCGTAACTTGTCGGAAGAGAAGGACCAACCCGTGGTCTTCGAGACCGGGGGGGAGTTTCTTCCATCCGCCGGGTTTAAGTCGGAGAATAACTTGGTGCATAGACACCGGATTCGACAAGGTTGATGATGCCTGGCGCTTTTAAGAGTATGGTTTATCAGAAAGGAAAGCATATGCAAAACTATTATTTAGGCATCGATGTCAGCAAAGGTTATGCAGATTTCGTCATTCTCGATATCTGCAAGAAAACTGTGGAGCCGAACTTTCAATTGGACGACACCTTTGATGGTCACTGCAAACTGTATGAAATCCTGTCGCGGTTTCTTCAGGAACATCCGGAGGGGATGCTCTCTGCTGCTGTTGAAAGTACCGGCGGATACGAAAATAACTGGTTGCAAAGCCTTATGAAATTCCAAGCGACCCTAAGCATGAGATCTGCGCGTCTGAATCCCCTGGGTGTTAATGCCAACAGCAAGGCATCCCTCAACAGGCTGATTACGGACAAGATCAGTGCTCGAAATGTAGCCGAATACATGATTGCACATCCTGAAAAAATATCCTACCAGCAGGAGGATTATTTCGGCAGCATGAGGAAACTTTGGGGTTTTTTCAACATGCTTACCAAGCAAAAGACTCAGTTGCTCAACCAGTTGGAGTTTCTGCTTTATTCTGCAAATCCGGAGGTCATGGCCTATTGCAAGGAAAAGATCCCTTGCTGGATGTTGGAGACTTTGAAACGCTACCCCACGGCCCAAAAGCTATCAGAGGCCATGCCGGAATCCTTGGCCGCCATCCCTTATGTCTCTTCCCGTCGTGCTCAAGAACTGATCGATAATGCCAAACGGTCTGTAGCCTCAGCATCAGACACTGTCACCGAAGAGCTTATTGTGGATACTGTCGGTCAAATCGCTCATCTCAAAAAAACCCTTCAAATGCAAGAAAAGAAGATGAGCACATTGTCTACCCTCCCGGAAGTCGCGCTTTTGAAAAGCTTTAAGGGTATTGGGATTACCTCAGCCATTGGACTACTTATCGAGATTCAGGCGATAGAGAGGTTTGCCTCTGTAAAAAAGCTGGCTGCCTTCCTTGGTCTCCATCCTGTCTTCAAAAGCAGCGGGGACAGCGCTGGTGGTTTCCACATGAGCAAGCAGGGAAGGAAAGAGCCCCGACGAATACTCTTCATGGTTGCCATGGCTTCTATTTCCAGTAATCCCCATATCCGCGGCATTTATGAAGAACACACCAAAAAGGGGATGAACGGAATGGCTGCCCTCGGTCTTTGTATGCACAAGATCCTGCGTATCATCTATGGTATGTTGAAGCACAACCGGCCCTACGATCCTCAAATCGATCTCACCAATAGAGCAAAGGTGTGTCAGGAAGAAAGGGCCACGGGTGAAGATAAAAATCGTCGCTATCAGGATCTCGATAGCAAGGCGCCCATTTCGAGGAGGCAACGTAAAAGGAGGATGGAAAAGGAGCCGTCCCATAGTGATAACCTCACTAAATGCGGGATCATGGCCCCTAGTCCATCCCACGGTTAAGTTAACAAATATGGAATGGATTGTCCAGGCTTTACCAAATTGTCAAAGAACTTTTTTCTAATTTTGGCATAACGTAGCCAAAATTACTCTTGACTTTGAACAGAATAACTCCCCCGTCAGAGGGGGAGGGAAATATCAGAATGCTTTTTCGTACACCTTCTCGGAATCTTTTACCGTCATCCGTCTAGGATTGTTGGCCATAAGGCGCGTGACGTTGATCGACGCGGCCGCCATTTCGGGAATGGCGGATCGCGGTATATTCAGTTCGGTCAACGTGGTCGGCATATCGACATCCCTCAGGAGGTTCTTGACCGCTTCGACGGAGCGGTATGCCGCCTCCACGGGCGACAGGCATTCTACCCGCTCGCCTAAAAGACCGGCGACTTCGGCGAATTTGGCGACATCGCCGGGGACATTGAACTCCATGACGTGGGGCAACAGGATGCCGTTGGCGATACCGTGCGGCACATTGAACTGCCCTCCGAGCGGGTAGGCCAGGGCATGAACGGCGCCCACCCCGGCATTGGCAAGGGAGATCCCCGCATAGAGACTGCCGATCGACATGTCGTACCGGGCGTCCCGACGATCACCCCGGGCCACCGCCATCCGGAGACTCCTGCCGATGAGCCGTATCGCCTCCCGGGCGTAGAGGTCCGTCAGCGGCGTGGCGTTCATCGAGGTGTAAGATTCGATGGCATGGGTAAGGGCGTCCATGCCGGTGAAGGAGGTCACCCGCGGGGGCATGGAAAGGGTCAGCTCCGGATCGACCACGGCCGCGCGGGGCAGGATATAGGGACTGACAATGCCCTTCTTGAGCTTGGCCGCCGTATCGGTCAGAATGGCGTTCGGCGTGACCTCGGCGCCGGTCCCGGCGGTCGTCGCCACCAGAAAGGTGGGGATTCCCTGTTTTCTCAGAAGATTGACGCCGAAATAATCGTTCACGCTGCCTGGATTTGTGCACAGGGTAGAGGTCACGGAGGCGATATCCATCGCGCTGCCGCCGCCGACGCCGACAACCAGATCGTAGCGACCGGCTTTGGCTTTTTCGATGCACAGCTCGCAGCAGGCGATATCGGGATCGGGGATGACCTGATCGAAAAGATCCACGGCGATCTTCTGGTCCGTCAGCACCTTTTCGACCTTCGCGCTGACCCCCGACGCGATAATGCCCTTATCGGTGACCAGGAGCGCTGTCTTGGCTTCGAGGTTTCCGGCCTCCTCGCCCATCTTATCCAGCGCGCCAAAACCGGCGAGGATGAGGTTCGGTGATTTGTGTATGATCAGCTTGCGATCCATCGCGGCACCTCGCTTAATGACTGTAAACACCCATTCATTCGCACACAACTGAATGAGAGATATTTCACAATCAGCGGGGCTTGTCAATCAAAATGACATAAGGTGCATCAATGAAAAATGTGAATCCTCATGACCTTAAAAAAGTGCTTGACAGCCTTTTTTGAAAATGTATACATGTACGCAACATGAAATCTACACCGAGCCATCTTCGGAATTTGGGCATTCAAATCGAGTGGAAAGAATTCGCCAATTCTTCGTTAAGCAATGCACTTTACGTCTCCATGCGCAGGGCCATTGTCTCTGGAAAAATCCCCCCCGGCACCCCCATCAAAGAGATGGACATTTCCAGAGAGACCGGGGTCAGTCGAACACCGGTGCGGGAGGCCGTTCGGAAATTGGAATCGGAGTGTCTGCTTCTGCGCATGCCGGGTCGGAAGCTCGTCGTGACCAGGCCGAACCGCACCGAGATGGCGGAGATCTTTTTGGTAAGGTCCGTCCTGGAAGGTTTGGCCGGCCGGATTGCCTGCTCAAAGATAAATAGTACCCATATCGAGAGTCTGAAAAAGATTGAAAGAATGATGAAACGGGGAGCTAAAGAAAAGCAATTGTCCCTGTCCATCAAATCCAACCTGGAATTTCACAAATTGATCGTAGATATCTGTGACATCAGCGTCCTTTCCGAAACATTGAAGCGTTTTTGGGATACGGTCCGGATGATGAGCATGGCCAACCTGGATGACAATTCCTGGATCCATACGTCCATAAAAGAACATAAGGAAATTATCGATGCCTTGGAAAAGAAGAATGGATCGGCCGCGGAGAGGTTGATCCGGAAACATGTCATTCATGCCGGCAAAATCTTCACTCACACCGGCTCTCGGGCGGAAAAGCAGGGGAAGAAAGATTCAGGCCGTTTGAGATCAGAATAAGAGGAGGGTTTATGTTATACGGTTACAAGGGAAAGCTTCTGCACATCGACCTAACAAAAGAAAAGACGAAGACGATCCCTCTTTCCGAGACGATATTGAAAAAATATATCGGAGGAAGGGGCCTGGGGGCCAAGCTATACTGGGACCTCATCCCGCCGGGAACCGATCCCCTATCACCGCAGAATGTGCTCATGGTGCTTTCCGGACCTGTCGGGGGCGCCCTTGTCCCCGGTTCGGGGAAACATGTCATTGTCACTAAATCTCCGGCTTCCGGGGGGTGGTTGGACACCTATTCCAGCGGCCGCATGACCCCGGAAATGAAATTTGCCGGCTATGACGGATTGGTCATCACCGGCAGGGCCTCTCGTCCGGTCTTTATATTCATTGAGGATGAAAAGGTAGAGATCCGGGATGCCAAATCCTTCTGGGGGAAGGGCTCTTTCGAAACGGAGGACTATCTCAAGGAGGCCTTCCATCCGGATTGCGGCGAGATGTGCATCGGACCCGCGGGAGAGAACCTGGTCAAATATGCCTGTGTGAACAGCGAATATTTTCGACAGGCCGGCCGGGGGGGCGCCGGGGCGGTCATGGGGTCGAAGAATCTGAAGGCCGTTGCGGTCAAGGGAAGCGGCGGCATACGATGCGCCGATATGGAGCGGATATTCGCATTGATCCAGGAGCATTACAAAATATTCAAGGTCAGCCCTATCGGGATCGCTCGCCATCGCTACGGCACCCCTCTGACGCTCAACATCACCCATCCGGCGGGAATGCTGCCCACCCGCAACTTCTCCACCGGTCAGTTCGAGAGGGGCATCGGGACGATCGATAAAGACGGGGTTGCCAATGCGACGACTTCGGATCGCGCCTGCTATGGATGTCCAATCTGCGGCTGCAGCAAGTTTGTCGAGGTAAATGAAGGCCTTTACAAGGACACAAAGCTGGAAGGGCCCGAATATGAGACGATCGGACTGCTGGGATCCAACCTCGATGTCGATTATCTGCCTTCGATCATCAAGGCGAATTACCTGTGCGATGATCTCGGCATGGATACGATTTCGGCGGGCAACGTGATCGGATTTGTCATGGAGTGCATGAAAAAGGGTCTCCTCACCGAAAAAGAGACTGGGGGACTGGATCTCAGCTTCGGCAATTATCAGACGGCGAACGAGCTGCTTGAACTGATCGCTTTTCGGAAGGGATTCGGCGACTTTTGCGCCGATGGCGTCAGAGATATGGCGAAAGCCATCGGCAGGGGTTCGGAAGATTTTGCCATGCATTCAAAGGGGCTTGAATTCCCGGCCTATGACCCCCGCGCCGGCTGGGGAAGCACGATCACTTACTCAACCACCGCCAGGGGCGGATGTCACCGCAGGGCTTGGCCGCCCATGAAGGAAGTGCTGGGGGGAGTCCACCCCTTTACAACCGAGGGAAAAGGCCAGATGGTCAAAGAGTTGATGGATGACAATTGCATCATGCATTCGCTTCTGGTCTGTGACTTCCAGGGTAAGTTTATCCCGCTGGAAACGCGTCACTTCAGAGACTACCTCCATGCCGTTACCGGATGGGATTATTCGGTCCAGGATCTTTACGGGTGCGCGGAAATGATCGAGACCCTCATCCGCCAGATCAACACTCGCGAGGGCTTCACCGCCGCCGATGACAGTCTGCCGAAGCGGGTCATCGAGGAAAGCCATCCTGAAGGTCCTACGAAGGACAGGGTGATCGGCGCGGAAAATTTCAAGAAGATGAAGCAGGATTTTTATTCGGTTCGGGGTTGGGACAGCAACGGCATTCCCACCCGGGAGACCCTCCATCGGTTCAAGTTTAACGAGGATACAACATTCAAGCTCTGATGGGGAACGGAATGTGAAAGTCCAAGTAAGGGCCTTGGGGGCTTTGACCCACAGCTTGAGGGAGGGAAGAACCGTGATCGAGGGGGATGATCTGACCGTCGACGGTCTTCTCGAATGTCTGATCGTCCGGTATGGTCCGCAAATGGCGGAAGAATTGATGGACGACGGCGGACTCAGAAAGGGGTTGGCTCTGCTCGTCAATGGTCGCAACGTCCTGTCGTTGCCTGAAAAATTTGAAACACCCCTCCAGGAAGGAGATGAGGTGATTGTCACCATCATCGTTGCCGGAGGATAGTCCAGAAGAAGGGTTGAATGTTGGGAGGATCTCGTATGGGTCGTGCTATAGTCATTGATGAGAGGAAGTGCACCGGGTGCCGGTCCTGTGAATTGGCATGTTCCGGCGCCAAAGAGGGGGAGTTTATACCCGATCGT
>Ga0209212_1009299_pt1 | contig 10277 bp, 7 predicted proteins | sample RifGroC2_FD_183996 | JGI IMG/M metagenome (GOLD analysis project Ga0209212, IMG submission 183996) | Groundwater microbial communities from Rifle, Colorado, USA - Groundwater C2 (SPAdes) (version 2) | ecosystem: Environmental > Aquatic > Deep subsurface > Groundwater | place: Rifle, Colorado... | reverse complement strand
CCCCAGAAACCCAAGGGTTTTTTCGGGTCAGCATTTAAAACTAATAATATTTCCTTTTTGGATTTATTGATACATACCGCCGATGCCATTCCGTTTGACATTTTCCCTTCCTTTTCTTGAATAATTTTATTGACAAATAACCTGCCTTTGCTAAAATATTACCATAGTTAAATAAAAAAGTCAACATGGAAAATCTTACTAAAACCCAATTTGTGCTTCTTGTGATTCTGGTCAGTTTTGTCACCGCGCTTTTCACGGGCATTGTCACCGCTACTTTAGTGAATCAGGCGCCGCCGCTGATGACCCAGACAATCAGCAAAGTGATTGAAAAAGTTAATCCGCTGTCGCAATTTTCAGAACAACCCCGGCCGCCCGCGGCGCAACAGATACTCGTCGGCCAGGAAGAATTGACGATAAAAATAGTGGAAAATGTTTCTTCGGCGGTGGTGAGCATTATTGCCGTGAAAGATTTTCCCGTGTTTGAACAGTATTTTACAAATCCTTTCGGACAGGATGAATTTTTTCGCCGGCTTATTCCGCCCGAATTTCTGCCGAATTTCCAGATTCCCCAATACCGCCAGAAAGGAACCGAGGAGCGGCAAGTTTCATCCGGCAGCGGATTTTTCATTTCTGAAGACGGGCTGATCGCCACCAACAGGCACATGGTTGAGGACAAAGAGGCGGAATATTGGATTCTATTGAACGACGGCGGAAAATTGAAAGCAAAAGTAATGGCTCTTGACCCTTTGCAGGATATCGCAATTTTGAAAATTGAGAGCGCGATTTCAGAAAAACATAATTTCATTCCTTTGGCTGATTCGGACAAAATAAAAGTCGGTCAGACGGTAATCGCCATCGGCAACGCTTTGGGAGAATTCCAGAATACGGTTTCGGTCGGAGTAATTTCCGGCTTGCACCGCTCAATTATCGCCAGCGGCGCTTTAAGCGGAGAAACCGCTCTTTCCGAATTGATACAGACCGACGCCGCCATTAATCCGGGAAATTCCGGCGGGCCCTTGCTTGATTTGGGCGGCAGAGCAATCGGAATAAACACTGCCTTAGCGAGCGGCGCGGAAAATATCGGTTTTGCTCTCCCCATTAATATCGTCAAGAAAGACATCGCCGACATAAAAGAATTCGGCAAAATCCAGTATGTTTATTTGGGAATAAGATACGCGATTATCAGCGCTCAGCTCAAAGAAGAAAAAAAACTTCCCGTAGATTACGGGGTTTTGCTGGTCAAAGGCCCCAATGCCGAGCCGGCGGTAATGGCAAACGGCCCCGCTCAAAAGGCCGGCATTAAAGAAGGCGATATAATTTTGGAATTGGAAGGAGAAAAAATAACCCAGACAAACACTTTAGCCTCAATAATCAATTCCAGAAGAGCCGGAGAAAAAATTTCTTTAAAAATTTTGCGCGAAGGAAAAACTTTGGATATTTTGGTTACCTTAGAATCGCGCCCGGAAAATCCGTGATAAAATATCCATACGAATAATATGCCTCCATTTTCAAATTTTTCAATTAAAGCCCAGGAAGCCGTGCGCAAGGCGCATGAACTTGCCACGGAAAGGGGTCAGAGCCAGATTGACGCCCTGCATCTTTTGGCCGCTTTGCTTTTGATTCCCGATGAAGAAAATGTAGTTTTGAATATTTTAGAAAAGCTTGAAATTGACATTGGCGGTTTGACCGATGCGGTTATTGATGAGCTTGAAGAAATCGGCCGAGGGAGCACGACAATCTCTTTCGTTTCCCAGGTTTATCTGACTCCGGATTTGGCGAAAGTTTTGGAAGTGAGCAATAAGGTCGCTCAATATTTTAAAGATAAGCATATTTCTCTTGAACATCTTTTTATCGCTATTTTGGACGCGCCTTCCAAGGCGCAGGAAACCCTGACAAGATTTCGGGTAATCAAAGAAGCGGCGATCGGGGCGCTTGAAGAATTAAGGGGCGTTTCCGGCGCCGTTGAAGCCGAAACCAAGACAAAGAAAAAATTAAGGGTCCTTGAAAAATATACTCGCAATCTAACCCAATTAGCCCGGCAGGATAAAATAGATCCCGTGATAGGCAGAGAAAAAGAAATAAAAAGATTAATGCAAATACTTTCCCGAAGGACAAAAAACAATCCGGTTTTAATCGGAGAAGCCGGAGTCGGCAAGACCGCGATTGTTGAAGGATTGTCCCGCCGCATTGCCCAGGGCGAAGTGCCCGAACTTTTAAAAGACAAGGAAATAGTTTCTTTGGATTTGGGGATGCTGGTTGCCGGCACAAAATACCGCGGAGAATTTGAAGAACGGCTTAAGGCGGTAATGAAAGATATTGAGCAGGCCGAAGGGAAAATCGTTGTTTTTATTGACGAGCTTCATACTTTAGTCGGCGCCGGAGGCGCCGAAGGAGCGATTGACGCCTCCAACATGCTAAAGCCGGCTTTGTCTCGGGGCGAACTAAGGGCGATAGGGGCAACCACTCTCAAAGAATACCAGAAATACATAGAAAAAGATCCGGCCCTGGCAAGAAGATTCCAGCCGGTTTACGCGGAAGAGCCTTCACAAGAAGATGCTATTTCTATCGGCAGAGGCATTAAAGAAAAATATGAGATCCATCACGGCGTCAAAATCACCGATTTGGCGATTCAAGCGGCGGTGAAGTTTTCCAGCCGCTACATCACGGAAAGATTTTTGCCGGACAAGGCCATTGATTTGATAGATGAGGCCGCCTCGGCAATGCGTTTGCAATTGGACAGCATGCCGGAAGATTTAGAAAAAGCCAATCGCGAAATAATGAAACTGGAAATTGAAAAAGAAGCGCTCAAAAAAGAAAACGAACCCAAGCCAAAGCAAAAAATCAAAAAACTTCAGAAGCAAATTGACGGACTGAAAGAAAAGACGGCGGAGATTGAAAAAAAATGGAAAATTGAAAAAGAGGCGATTTCAAACGTCCGCCAGCTGAAAAAAGATCTGGAGGCGCTTAGGCAGGAAGCGGATATGGCGGAGCGTTCGGCTGATTTTTCCAAAGTTGCCGAAATACGCTACGGGAAAATCCCCATCCTTCAGGAAAAATTAAAAGGAGAAGACAAAAAACTTGCCAAACTGCAGAGTTCGCGCTTGCTCAAAGAAGAAGTCGGCGAAGAAGAAATTGCCGATGTTGTTTCGCGCTGGACCGGCATCCCGGTTTCAAGAATGCTTGAATCAGAAGCCCAGAAACTTCTTAATATGGAAAGCATTCTTAAGAAGCGCGTGGTCGGGCAGGAGGAGGCGATTTCAAAAATCAGCCAGGCCGTGCGCAGGTCGCGGGCGGGAATTTCATACATAGATAGACCCATCGGTTCGTTTATGTTTTTGGGTCCGACCGGAGTGGGCAAGACCGAATTGGCCCGAACCCTGGCCGAATATATGTTTGATGACGAAAAGGCTTTAATCAGAGTTGATATGAGCGAATATATGGAGCGGCATACCATTTCAAAATTTATCGGCTCTCCGCCCGGCTATGTCGGATACGAGGAAGGAGGCCAGCTTACGGAATTAATTCGGCACAGGCCTTACGCTCTTGTTCTTTTTGACGAGATAGAGAAAGCCCATCCTGAAGTTTTTAATATTCTGCTTCAGATTTTAGACAACGGGCGGTTAACCGACGCCAAAGGCAGGCACGTGAATTTCAAAAACGCGATTATTATTATGACGTCAAATATCGGCTCGGAGCACGTCCGCGAAATGGAAACTCTGGGTTTTTCCACTACCGGCGACACCCGGCAAAAAAAGGCAAACGAGCTGAAAGATAAAATTTATCGCGCCCTGGAGGAAAGATTCAGGCCGGAATTTTTAAATCGCTTGGACGAAATTATTATTTTCAACGCTTTGAATCCGGAAAATTTGAAGGAAATAGTAAACATTCAAATGGAGCGAGTTACAAAACGGCTGTTTGAAAGGGATATTCGGCTCAAAGTTTTGCCCGAAGTTTTCGCGATTTTGGCAAAAAATGGATATGACTCTCGTTTAGGCGCCCGGCCGCTAAACCGCCTTATTCAAGCCCAAATTTTAAATCCTATTGCGGAGTTTATTGTCCGGGGTAAGATGGCAAAAGGCGGAATTATTTCAGTTAGCGTCAAAAAAGGCGAGATTGTTGTTGAGGCCATAGAGAGAAAAGCAGTCGGGAAAAAAATAAAGGAAGAGAATAAAATCGCGAACAAAAAAATCGGGTGCGTCGCATAGCGGCAATTGCACGAGTCTGTAAAACTCGCGTCCTGACGGACTACGGAGGTTCGAGTCCTCCCGCACCCACCAGTATTAAACTTTCCGATTTTTCCCCAAGTGAATTGAGCAAGGCGAGAATATAAACTCGACGCTTGAAACTTTGCAAAAAATCGCCAAAGCGTTTGGTGTTTCAATAGAGGATTTGATAAAATAAACTTATGAAAAGGGTCATAAAACTAGCACTTATAATTTCGGGATTGCCGATTATAACGGCAGTTTTCTTTTGGAAAACTGGATATAATCCTTTTACGCCATTTTTTTCCGATTGGAAATTTGAGAAAACAGTTATTGCCGCCGAGCAAGACACAAACGAAAATCCAGACATAATTCAATTAAAAAACGGGTGTCTCAGGCTTTACTCGCATGGTACTATGGGTTCTGGTGGTATAATGAGCATTTTTAGCTATAGTTCTTGCGATGGTTTAAATTGGAAATTTGAAGGAAAAAGAATTGAGCGGGCCGCTATGCCCGCGGCGATTCTCATAGAAGATGGGAAGGTCAGGATTTATTTTCAAAGAGGAGCTGAAAATGATACAAGACAGGTATTAATGACGGCAATTTCTGACGACGGATTAAATTTTAAGATAAATGAAACTCCTTTGCTCATAACTGAAGAGGGAGAGTTAAAAGATGTCAAAACAATCACCCATTTGGAGATTATAAAATTAAACAGAGGATATAGGATGTACTTTGATGAAGATTTGAAGCCTACGGATTTTGAAAGATATAAAAATGAAAAATGGACATGGCCAGTGTGGAGAATTAGAAGTTTATATTCGGAAGATGGTTTGCATTGGAACCTTGAACCGGGCATTAGAATTGACTATGAGCAAGAGCCGTTAAAATATATGCAAAGGGCGGGCAGTTCCACCGTAATTAAAGACGGAAATTTATATTATATGTATTTTAACGCAGGGTTTTCTCCTTGGGAAGATCTAAAATGGTGGAAAAGATTTGCTTGGAGCGGAATTTATGAGGCTGTTTCGAAGGATGGCTTAAATTGGAAAATAATTGATAAAAATATTTTTAAATATGGCAGCGATCCTAAAATCGTAAAAATGGAAGATGGAATCAGAATATATATTTCAGAGGGTGACAGAGTAATTAACTCCATAGAAAGTTACATAAGGAAATAAGATATTATTTGATACAGGGATAAGATGATTGACGGCGAAAAAATTCTGGCCTCCCGCGAGGGCGCGGCAGAAGGGGGTTGGGGGGAAGGAATTTTTGCCCGCCCGAGCGTTCAGTTTGGCGCGCGGAGCGCGCCATCAGTTCCGCTCAAAAAAGGTTCGGATTTCGTCAAACAAACCCACCAGAATCAGGCTGTCATTACATCATGCGGTCCGCTTTCTTTCATTCCGGCCGAAGTAATTTTAATAAATTCCGATTTTAACCAAAGTTCCCGGGTGTTTCTCGCCCCACAATAGCTAAAACCAGATTTCATCCCCCTTTCCCAAGAATATAACAAATCTTTGGCTGTGCCTTTATAAGGCACGAAGCCTTGGTCCACACCTTCGGCAGTAAAATATTCTAACTCTTGGCCATCAACCTCTTTATTCTTGTCTTTATAAGCAGCCAAAGAAGCCATACCGCGGCATAATTTCACTTTGCGGCCATTCCACATAGTTAATTCGCCGGGAGCTTCATCGGTTCCAGCCAGCAGGCTGCCAAGCATCACGGCTGAAGCGCCGGCAGCCAAAGCCTTAGCCATATCGCCAGAACTTCTTATCCCCCCATCAGCAACCACAGGAATATCTTGGGCTCCTTGTTTAGCTTCTATAACTGCCGTTAGTTGAGGCATGCCACAACCAGTAACAATTCTTGTGGTGCAAACTGCGCCGGCCCCAACCCCAACTTTGATAATATCAGCTCCAGCTTCTTTTAAATCCTGCGCTCCTTCTTTGGTAGCAATGTTGCCAACCATCAAAGTAACTTGCGGGAAGGCTTTCTTGATTTTGCGCGTTGCATCTAAACAAATTTCCAGATGGCCATGAGCAATGTCCAAAGCCAAGATATCAACGTCAGCCCCAACCAGAGCCGAAGCCCGCTCCAAAAAATCATCTTTAACTCCGAGAGCCGCTCCAACCAAGAGTCTTCCTTTTTTATCGCGAATGGCCCGGACATTGTAATTTTGGATAACATCTTTGGCCGTGATTAATCCCTTGACTTTTCTTTGCTTATCAACTACTGGCAGCTTTTCAATTTTGTGAGTTCTGAAAAATTCTTTAGCTTCTCCCAAACTTATAAATTCGCTGACGCAAACAAGTTTTCCGAAAGGCGTCATTAATTCTGAAACTTTCTTGTTTAAATTTGATTCAAAAATATAATCTCTTTTAGAAATCAAACCAAGCAAGACGTTACTTTCGTCAACCACCAAAAAACTAGAATTGCCAACTTTCTCAGCCCGTGCCAGCAAATCTTTTAACGTGAAAGATGGATTGATTGCTAAAGGCTTTTCCAAAAAATAACTTTCCATCCGCTTAACCTTTTTTACTTCTTCAATTTGTTTTTCAATGCTATTGAAACGATGAATCACACCCAAAGCCCCAAATCTTGCCAAAACTATGGCCATGGCGCTTTCCGTAACCGTGTCCATGGGAGCTGAAATAATTGGCAAATTAAGTTTTAGCCCTTCGCTAAGTTGAATACCCAAATCAACCTCTTTGCGGGAATGCAGGGGCGAACGCTTGGGCGCTAACAAGACATCATCGTAAGTTAAACCCTCTTTGAAATTATGTTCTTTTTGAGCCACAAAATATAGTATATCACCAATGTCCAAATCAAAAAATAACCGGCTGCGGTCATTTGCGCCTGCGCCGTGGACATTTGCGCTGTGGATAAATAATTCGGCGCTTTCCAACCAATTGATGTATTATATGAGCAAGAGTAGAAAATAAGTTGATAAGGGAGACGTTTTTAAGCGGAGTCAAAATGCGCAAACTAAACTACAAAATAATCTTTTTAATTCTGATCTTCTTACCGGCGGTAACATCCGCCTACGAATTAAACATAAATTTTGACAGCGCGCCGCCGCCGCAATTTCAGGCCAACAATCCGGCAAATCCGGCCTACGTTCCAACCACTCTTTCAGGGGCTTCAGGCAACGCCTACAGATGTCTGGTGCCATCAGGGGCCAGCGATTATTATTGCGGTATGAATATCTATACCGACCAAACGCCGCTGGCCAACGACGTGTATTTGCGCTATTACATCAAATTCGAACCGACCTGGAAATTCGTGCGGGAATTCAAGTCTGTCATATTTGAAGGCTCCGGCGGGAGATCCTTTCTGAATTTCAACCCAATTACGGAAAATTCCGCGCATTTACAAGTTCTTATTTATCCCGACCAGGGTCCATGGCATACGCCAGTCCCGGAGGCTATGGTTTACAATGATGGAGCCTGGCATTACGTAGAAGTCCGCACCTACCGGAATATAGCCTCGCCATCCAACGGCAGGTTCACGGTTTGGTTCGACGGGGTTCAGGTATTGGATCTGAACCCGCATAATGCGGGGAATGTCGATGTCGCGTATATGACTCTCGGATACCGCAATGGCTTAGCGAATAACGATATGTATATCCAATACGAGGAAGTCGTTGTCGCTGATCATTATATCGGCCCCATTGGCGCAGGCGACACCACGCCGCCCGCCGCGCCCCAAGGATTAAGCGTTAGTTAATTTTCAATTTTTAGTTAATTTCCAATGAAAAAATTATCAAAAATAAAATTTATTTTTATCCTTCTTTTTCTGGCTGGCATGGCGGCGCTTCCAGGCGGGGCCAGCGCTCTTATTTTAAAAACTGAGAATTTCAATTCCCAGGGATATCCCGTATGGACGACTGGCGGCGCTACTCACGCCTATCTTCCAACTGGAGGCTGGGACGGAAACGGAGCGGCCCGGTTCACCGTTCCGACCAGCGCGGACGCCTATTCCGGGACCACCGTGGATAATTTTACGCCTTCGTCCCCGGTATATATCCGCTGGGTGTTGAAAACGGCAACTAATTTTCACTCGGCGTCGGATTTGGGAAAACACATCATTGTGAACGAAGAAGGGGAGGGCGACGGAAGCCGGGCGATAATGATAGACCATCAATGCGACCCGACCCACTCCGACCTGTATCTTGGGAAAAATGTTAGTCCCGGCTACAAGGCGTTCTTTCCTAACTGCGTGTTCAGTTATGATTGCAGTTCGAGGAAGTTCAATTTCAACATTACGGACGGCGCGTGGATCACGGTGGAAACATACATGGAGGCGGGACAGACCACCAGGACATGGATCACCACGCGGGACGGGTCTCTGAATGAGTTTGAAACATCCTATCCGTCTTGCAACGCGGACGTGTTTTCCTCCGGGCTGCGCTGGCACAGGATCAATATTCTCGGGACATACGGGGGAGTTGGCGGCGGGTCGTTTATATTGGACGACCTGGTGATATCCACCACAAAAGTCGGTCCGCCGGCGGGGTTTGTCAGTGGCGGTGGCTCCGACACAACTCCTCCGGCCAGTCCGACGGGGTTGAGCGTTAATTAAAAGCGCAAAGTTAAAAGTTTAAAGTTCAAAATGCAAAGTTACCGTGTAAAATTCAAAATTATTTTTTTCACGATAATTTTCCTCGGTCTTTTTGGCTGGGCGGGGAGTTCGGAGGCGGCCAAAAATATCACGCTGCCGTATGAACAGAAGTTTGATACCAATGCCTATACAAGCCAGGAAGTTTGGATAAGCGAAGGCGCGACCCACACGTGGCAGTCAGGCGGCTGCTGGTCAGGAGGATGCGCAAAATTCACGCCTCCCTACGGGCCTAATCAAGGCTATTCGGGCCTAGGCCAGTATAATAATCTGTCAGGCACTCAATTAAATGTCCGCTTCCTCTTGCTTCACGGACCAACTTTCAGGGAATATGCTCCTCCTGGGACTGCAAATAAATTAGTTGTTCTGAACCGAGGAACACTTTTAAGGCCCATGCTTATCTATAGAACCTATTCTGATTCGTCATGGACTAGCAATCCTTATATGACAATTGGTCCTTGCGACGGAACCACATGCAAATATTATGGTGGAGATTTTTGGCCGGATGGCACTGACACATACAGAATCGGAAATGCGCCTGACCATCGGGAGTTAGAGTGGGTATCTATTGAAATTGAAGCCAACGCAATTACGGGCATCATAAAACTTTATATTTACACTCAAGATGGCGAGTTGGCCGGTCTGTATCAAACTCAAACGATGACTCCAGGAGAAACTTGGAGCTACGTTGATATAATCGGCGGTTTTTGGAATTCTGGCGGCGTGCAAAATGCAGATAACTATTTTATGATTGATGAGTTGAAAATCAGCAATTCTTACATCGGTCCGCCGGCGGGGTTTATCGCGGGCGGCGGGGGCGACACCACGAACCCTTCAATACCCGCTAATCTCACCGCTATCGCGGTATCTTCCAGCCAGATCAATCTTTCCTGGGCCGCTTCAACGGACAATGTCGGAGTAACCGGCTACCGTATATATCGAGGCGGAAACCAAATCGCCACTTCGGCAACAACAAATTACTCAAACACCGGTCTTTCACCTTCAACCGCCTATACCTATACCGTTTCCGCTTACGACGCGGCTGGCAACAACTCGCTTCAGTCAGCTTCAGTAACGACAACCTCTTTATCGTCGCCCGGAGGCGGAGTGATTTTTCAGGATGGATTCGAATCGGGAAATTTCAATGCCTGGGGATATGGACAAGGCCTGACCGTGTCAAACTTGGATCATCATTCCGGCCAATATGCCGCCCGGGGCGTTTCCACGCAAGGGGCAACCACTGATCTTTATCGGGAAAAAGCTTTTGGCGACCATCCGAATGCCGGCGGCCCTGCGATTGACGGAGGCGTCTACTTCAAATTCGCGCATAAATACGATGCGGGATTTAACCTCGGCACGCAACAGAACTACAATAAAATTTTCCTGATGAATTTTGAAGATCCGTCTAATGTCCGGCGGGACCAGGTGGTTTTTGAAACAAATGTCAACTCCGGT
>Ga0209212_1009297_pt1 | contig 10279 bp, 4 predicted proteins | sample RifGroC2_FD_183996 | JGI IMG/M metagenome (GOLD analysis project Ga0209212, IMG submission 183996) | Groundwater microbial communities from Rifle, Colorado, USA - Groundwater C2 (SPAdes) (version 2) | ecosystem: Environmental > Aquatic > Deep subsurface > Groundwater | place: Rifle, Colorado... | reverse complement strand
CCTACAATGCCACGGTGAAAATAGTGGATAGTCGCAATGACACTATCTCGACACAAACCGTACCGGTATCCTTGTATGGTACGTTTAACCTTTCTATAGAATTACCGAAAGATGCCCCACTAGGGCGATACAGTATTTCCACTTTTGAGGGATATGGGTGGTTCGACGTAGAAGAATATGTAGGAGCACCTTTCAAGGTTGAGGTGGACACAGAAGCGTCTGAATACATTGCGGGAGAAACTGCCAAATTAGGAGTGGATGCTCGCTACTACTTTGATATGCCGGTAGCAGGTGGCGAGCTAGAGTACACTGTACTTGCACAAGATTATCACTTTGACCGCTATACTGATGAGTATTTCTCATTTGGAAGTGGTTGGTATAGATGCTATTGGTGTGGATATGGTGATGAGTTTATAACTCGAGCTACCGTAACACTTGATGAGAATGGTAAGGCCTTCATAGAAGTACCGCTCACGTTTGATACTTACTTTGAAAAACCAGAGGAAACGGGAAGCAAACTCTTTACCGTTATAGCTCGAGTAACCGACGCAAACGGCAAGCAAGTTACAGGACAAAACACTGTTGTTGTGCACAGAGGTGAGTACTACCTCGGTATTAAAATTGACAAATATGTAGCTATACAAGATGAACCACTAGGGGTGCGCATGAAGAGTGTTGATACACAAGGAGTACCACGAGCAGTTACTAACGTATCCTTACATGTCACTCGTGTCGAATGGGTCTCGTACCGACGTCAAGAAGTTGATGGTGGGTACTACTGGCACTCAGAAGAAAAGAAAACGCTCATGGAAACACGTACGGTACACACAAGCAACACAGGAGATGCAACAGAAAATGTAACCTTTACACAACCCGGGGTCTATGAGCTCACACTTACTGGCAAGGATACAGACGGCAACACCATAACGTCATTGACAGAACTGTATGTGTCGGGAAAAGGTACTACCGATGTTCGTCCTACCAACAATGAAGCGCTTGCTGTAAAAACAGATAAGCCAAACTACTCGACAGGTGAGGAAGCGACGGTTGTTTTTGAATCACCGTATGCAGACGCACGTGCGCTCATTACTGTTGAGCGAGGTGCTATTTACGAGTATTGGATTCAGCGAGTTACGAGCTCTATTGGTACACAGAAGTTTCCGATACAGAAAACGTACGCTCCTTCTGTGTATGCGAGTGTACTTCTCCTTGGTCCAGGACCAGAGGTGAAGTACGGTTCGACTGAAATTCGCACAGATAGTAGTGACTACGAACTTACTATAGAAGCAGTACCGAGTAAGCAGTCATACCTTCCGGGAGAAGAAGTGGTACTTACTGTTAAAACCACCGACCAAACAGGAGCACCTGTGTCCGCGGATGTGTCACTCGCTATTGTTGACATGTCTGTTCTTGCGCTCATGGGTAATCCGAAAAAAGACCCTGTAAGTTTCTTTTATGGTAGTTTGCCTCTTGGTATTTCTACTTCGCACAGTGCGAAGAATATGCTTATTGAACAAGAAATTCCCACAGGAACTAAAGGTGGAGGAGGAGATAGTGAAGATCTCGAGACTCGCAAACGAGGAATATTTAAAGACACAGCATACTGGGAGGCAAGTGTCGTAACAAATGCGGAGGGAGAAGCGACAGTGAGCTTTGTCTTGCCTGATAATCTTACGACATGGCAAATAGAGTCACTAGGCGTAAATCAAGATACAAAGCTTGGCGTTTCGTACTTGGAATTTACCACGAAGAAAAATCTTATGGCTATTCCTCAACGACCTAGGTTCGTCGTACCTGGTGATACCATGTGGCTTGGTATACAGGTAGCCAATAATACCGATAAAGACATTACAACTCTTGCACACATTGAGTCAGCCACACTTACCATAATCGATACGAAAGCAAAATCAGTACGAGTAGATGCTAATTCACAAAAAACAGTATACTTTGCTACACAAGCACCACAGGATGTAACCAAGGGAAGTCACCTTGTTACTTTCTTTACAGAAAGTGATGATTTAAAAGACGTTGTGGAGCAACGTATACCCATTCTTGAAGATATAACCTATGAAGTTACTGCCACCGCAGGAATGACAAAGAATGGTTCTATATCAGAGTCTGTATATATACCAGACTACGTTCTTGAAAACCAAGGTGAACTCATTGTACGAGCACAACCAACACTCGTAACGTCGCTCCTTAGTGCTATTTCTGTTATGTCGCGCTATCCGTATGAATGTACGGAGCAGATAGCAAGCAGGCTTGCATCACTTGCGACAATACGTCGAATGAATGACCTCTATGACAAAGAGGTAGTAGCGAAAGTAACTAGCCAGGTTTTTGATGATCCAGCATACTCTGTTGATGATTCCATTGAGACAGATCTTGCTGAACTCTTAGGGCGACAAACAGGAGACGGAGGATTTTCGTTTTACAGTGGCTCTCCTGCAAGTATGTACCTCACCGTAGAGGTGGTTACGGCACTCACAACGTTGAGGGAGACAGGGTACACCGTACCCGACGAAGTATTTAACCGTGCAACAAATTATATTTCGAGTGAATTTGCACGTAGTCAACAGTACAATTCTGAAGATCTTGTGGCACGTATCGCATATGCATATTCTTCTCCGTATGTACCTATTGAAAACAAGCAGGAAATTGCTCCCCGAGTAATTGCTCTAGCCAATAACAAACTCATACTCGAACAACTGTCATCAACCGCCTTGGGATACCTTACAATAGCAACGTACGAAGGCCCATATCCTGACGCTATTGCTGAAACGTATTATTCCGCATTACAAAATAGACTCACGTTAGATGCTCGAGGGGCATTTGTGACAAGTGGCCAACATGCCTCATACAGCTGGTTTGAGAGCAATGAAAAAAACACAGCATTGCTTCTTCGAGCCATCACACAGAGAGGTGGGGAACATGTAGCACTTGATACCATGCTGAGATGGCTTATGGTAAGTAAACAAGCCGATGGTGGTTGGGGTTCCACCAATGCTACCTATACCGTACTTGATACCGTACTCCGTCTCGCCGAGCAACGAGAAGAAAACCGTGCGTCATATCTACTTGAACTTTTCCAAGATTCAACTTCAGTAGCTACACACCGTGTCAAACCGCAAACACTTTTTGATTCTTTGACGTATACTTTTCCAATCTCAGCGTTTACTCGTGAAAAAATTCACCACATAACCATAAAAAAATCTGAGGAGACAAAGCCAGAGACCGTGTACTATGACATGCAACTCAGATATGCATTGCCGCCTGACTTGGTACCTCCTCGTGATGAAGGATTCACTATTGAACGAGTACTTACAAAACATGGAACAACCGAAGCTATAGAAGAGGCGAATGTCGGGGATATCATAACTGGCAAACTCGAAATCACTGTACCAAGAACATCGCGTGCAGTAAGTGTGGAAAGTTATATACCAGCAGGATTTGAGTTAGTGAACTTCAAATTTGCTACAGAAGAATCTAGAGATTTGAACTTTGACGACAATGGAGAGGTGTATGAAGAGGTAGTAGAGGTTCCTTGGTATGATCCAGAGCCCGGGCTACGCATGTGGCCGACGACGTATGAGGAAATGCATGATGATAGAGTGTTTACCTTTACGGAAGAAGTGCTGCCGGGTACCTATACCTACGAGTACACCCTACGAGCTCTTATCCCAGGCACCTATCGTCATATGCCTGCTGTTGTACAAGAAATGTACACCCCAGAAGTGTATGGGCGTACTAATGGTAGCTCATTTACCATAGGACCTACATAAAACGGCGCACTTCATCGTTGCCCTCCACAAAATGTCTCTCGCAGTATTGTTCATACAACTCGTTCCATTTTGTTTGGGCGCCTTGAACTGCATCCGTTTACGTAGGTCCTACACTATTTCGGAATCCGAGTAGGTTCACCAACAATTCTGACGGTTATTTGCTCTTCTTGTGTACTAGTACGAGCGGTAATAGTATACGTACCCACTTGCGTAGGGTACCACGCATTTTCAGTAAGTTCATTTCCTTCAATAGACCATACGACGTCATCTCGAGCAGTAAGAGGTACGCACATACCGTCGGTAAATAAAAAAGTATCCAAATCGTGAGGAAAGAGAATCAACGCATTACTTTCAAGTAATGTTCTTGCTACTTCTACATTATCTGACGCAAGACCCCAAGAGTGTCCGCGCTCGTTTGGAATAGTAATCAGTGATGAAAGGTCAATAGGTGTGTGATGATCATACGGTGTCGTGAACATAAGCTCCATGACATCATGCCATACCATTCCCGCACCTGTTGAACCTGATACCATATTCATAGGAGTATTTTTTACATTACCGAGCCATACCCCGACTGCAAAATCACCTGTGTACCCAACAGTCCAGCTGTCATGGTAGTCTCTCGAAGTTCCAGTTTTGACACCATATCCACCACGTGAGAGTTGTAAGCTTCCCGAAATTCCAAACTGCTCCACGCCTGCTGTGCGGTCTGTCAATATGGAATTTACAAGCGCAACTTCATCGGGATTTGCAATTACTGTATCTTCACGCAAAACAGAATGCGGTGGGGTGAAGTAGTGGGGGGTACCGTCCTTGGTATATGCAGAGACAAGACGGTGTAGAGTTCCAAGATTTGCGAGAGCAGTAAACGAGTGGGTGAGTGTTACTAAGTCTAGTTCCAGTCCACCAAGAGCGATGCCGTACGCATACGAGTCCCAAGATTGACGAGGAGAAAAGCCCAATACTTTTTCAAGATATGCATAGGTCTCGGGTAGGGTAATAAATCGTTGTACCTCTACCGTAGGCACATTAAGACTATTTGCAAGAGACTCTTCAAGGGTGACGGTGCCTCGGTACTTTCCATCATAGTTCTTAGGGTAGAGGGGAAATCCTGTTTCAATTTCATATTTATATTCCCTGTCTTCCACAAGGGTGTAGGGACGCAGTCCTTTTGTGAAGCCGAGCAGGTAGAGAAAAGGTTTAATGGTACTTCCAATAGGTCGGGTCTCAAGGGCCATATTGATACGCAGTCCTTCACCTTCGTTATTGGGAGACGGAGATCCGACAAGAGCCAGTATCTCACCCGTGTGAACATCTATTACTGCAACTGCCCCATGGGTACTACCGTACTCCTTTCCTCGTTCAATGTGATTTGCAAGAATGTCTCTAATACGCTCCGTGAGGTCTGTGTCTATTGTAGCAGTGCAGGACATGCAACCTTCAAGTAGGTCTGTAAGTTCAAGCCAAGTGCCATTATCTTTCGTGATGCTTTCGGTTTGTAACGGCATGACTGTGCCAAGTAATTGAGCGAGCGCTAGCGCTTCAGTAAAATTAGCGTCTGTAAGAGGACGAGCGCTGTTGGGGTTTGAAAGCGCGGACATAAGCTGGAGGACCTCATTCTCATTAAGCTCCGCGACTTGTTTACCAAAATACGCTCGTGCAGCTGCAGGGAAACCTTGAATATTTCCACCCAAAGGAACGGTATTAAGGTACATCACCAGTATGTCATTTTTCGTGTGGTAAAATTCAAGAACAAAAGCAACGGCGAGCTCGTACATCTTATTGGTAAATGTTCGTTCACGTGTGGTATGCAGTAATGTTTTTCCAAGTTGTTGCGTTATGGTACTTGCTCCTCCGTGTGGACTGTTTTTAAGGTAGTCAATCGCCACACTCACAATACGAAACATGTGTATTCCAGGGTGATAGTAAAACCAGTCGTCCTCTTTCTGTAAAACCAGAGAAGACAGCTGTTTCGGATAGTTTGACGCAAACATACAAACCTGCTCATGTGGATTTAAGGCTATGCGCACCACCTGTCCCGTTCTGTCGTACGTGACTTCAGAAGACAGTGACGCGTACTCCCGCATCATTTTTTTATCAATACTGTGCGAAATCAAAGATAAACAGATTAGGAGGACTCCCAAGAAAATAACACTTATACGCGTAAAGGCTTTTCTTGGCGAGTTCATGTACAAAGTATACCAGTTTACATATATACTAAGATATTCCTATACATTTCCATGAAAGAAAAATTAAGTGAAGAAGAATTTTATGCATCATTGCCACGAAAGCGAATGGGCGCAGGAGACATATTTTTTAGCAAAGAACAGAAAGTCCTATTAGTAAAAATGAGTTATAAGGATGGATGGGGAATCCCCGGAGGAGTAGTTGATGCACATGAGTCTCCACTTCAGGGCGCACTCCGCGAGGTAAAAGAGGAACTTAATCTAACTATTTCCAAAGAAACCCTCTCCTTGGTGTGTCTTGGCTATTACTCTGGAAGTGGATACAAAACTGAATCATTACAGTTTATGTTTTATGGAGGGGTACTGACTCAAGAACAAATTGAGAACATCTCACTCCAAGAAGATGAACTAACTGAATATCGTTTTTTTGAAAAAGAAGAAGCTATTCCATTACTCTCCAACCCAAAACTGGGCAAGCGTGTCCGCAAATCGTTTGAGGCGATAAAAAAACACGTTTTACTATCTAGATAATTAATTCTAGTATTTCCACTAGTATTAGTTACGTAATTCTCATCGGGTCGCCCGTTTAACTAGCGTAGCTTCCTTAGAAGTGGAAGGAGAAGCTTTAGTGAAGAGGTTTCAGTGAAAGAATCATCTATGCTTATTCTGCGACCGCAGAATAAGCATATTATAGATTGTACTCAATATTCAAAACTTTTATTCCGTGACGACGGATCGAGTTCGTATTACTTTTAACTTTAAACTTTCAACATTTAACTTAATTGCTGTATAATCGTATCTATGGAAAATGAACACAGTCAAGAGCGAAAACCTGAAGAGCGAGCTGATCGAATCAAGAAACTCGAGCTTATCAAGGAACTTGGTATGGTACCCTATGCCAATAAGTACGAAAGGACTCATACAATTGTTGAGGCACGCAGTCTTGCTGTAGGCACTCCACATGTGCGTGTCGCAGGAAGAATTGTTCTTTCACGTAACATGGGCAAGATGGGGTTTTGTCAATTACAGGACTTTTCAGGAAAGATACAACTTGTATTTAAAGTAGGTGAAGTTGACCAAGATACGTATAAAAACTTTTTTGCAATTCTTAGTATTGGAGACTTTGTAGGCGTCGAGGGTGAAATTTTTACAACACAAAAGGGTGAGCTTTCCATACTCGTGAAGTCTTACACGTTTTTAAGTAAAGCGCTTCGAGCACTTCCGGAGAAATGGCATGGTCTTAAAGACGTAGAAACAAAGTACCGCAAGCGTTACCTTGACCTCATCACTAATAAAGAAACATTTGATCGTTTTAAATTCCGAAGTGATTTCATTTGGGAACTTAGAAAGTTTTATGTAGAAAATGATTTTTTGGAAATAGATACCCCTGTGCTATCAAACACAGCATCAGGAGCTTTAGCCAAACCATTTACAACGCACTACAACGCACTTGATATTGATGTATATCTACGTATCGCACCAGAAATATTTCTTAAGGAAGCTATCGTTGGTGGTTTTGATAGAATTTTTGAAATAGCTCGAGTATTCAGAAATGAAGGTATGGATTCAAGTCATCTTCAGGAATTTACGATGGTAGAGCACTATGCTGCGTACTGGGATTTTGAAGAGAATATGCGCTTCACTGAGAAGATGATTACCACGATTGTACAAAAACTGAAGGGAACGCTTGTAATGCAGATATACAACAAAGATGAGGAGTTGGTAGATGTTGATTTTAGTGGACCATGGCAGAGGGTTTCTTTTAGAGAACTTCTCCTTCAAGACTGTGGTATCGATATAGACATGTTCCCTTCTGTCGAAAATCTGCGTGAGGAGATTAAAAAAATAGGTATCGAGATTGTCGATATCGAAAAGCTTGGCAGAGGTAATCTTATTGATGCACTCTATAAAAAAGTATCACGACCAAAGCTAGTAAAGCCCATTTTTTTGATAAATCACCCAATCGACCTTTCGCCCCTCGCACGTAAGAATGAGGCAAATCCGCTTATCGTTGACCGCTTCCAACTTGTCATAAATGGGTGGGAGATACTTAATGCGTATAGTGAACTTATTGACCCCATAGATCAGAACGAACGTTTTGACTTTCAAACTAAGGCGAAGCTTGGTGGGGATGAAGACGCAATGACCAAGGATGATGACTATGTAGAAGCTATGGAGCATGGCATGCCTCCAGTCTCTGGATGGGGTATGGGGGTGGAGAGAATAGTAGCACTCCTTACGCAACAAAAAAATCTTCGTGACGTGGTCATGTTCCCTCTTTTACGACCCAGAACTGAATAAGTTAAAAGTTAAATGTTGAAAGTTTAAAGTTCTTGCCATGTTGTGGAGGGGGCGGGTTCAAATGATTGCTCTGAGAGGTAAGTTTTGAGTCAACGAAGTAAATACTAGAATTAATTTTAGTATTTTAAGATTTAGCTCTCAGTCATTTACCTAGCTAAGTCTATGTTTATAACTTCAGCATTTAACTTTCAACTTACAAATTGCCACGTATTTCAGAATGTAAGTCAATAACAGTATACTGGTATACTACACATTATGAAAAAACCAGCAGTCATAGGAGGAATCGCTCTTGTCGTGATCGGATTGATTTTGATTGGCGTTAAGATATCGCCAGAAAAAGTAACCGAAACTGGAGAGGATACCGAAACTACAAACATATCTGAGGTTGCACAAGCTATTACCATAACCCCAATTAAGCATGCAACAGCGGTTATTAATATGGCCGATATTGTCGTGTATACCGATCCTTTAGGAGGCGGTATTGCGTTTTCTGGCAAGCCATCTGCGGACATTATTTTACTAACTGACATTCATGGAGACCACTTCAATACATCAACATTGAGTGCAGTTGTTCATGACAAAACCGTGATCATAGCACCTGCTCAAGTTGCAGCACAGCTTCCAACAACACTTAAAGATAAGACCACGGTACTTGCAAACGGGGAGAAGGCTGAGATTAAAGGAGTATCGATTGAAGCTATTCCTATGTACAACCTCCCTGAAAGAGCAGACGAGGCTCATACGAAAGGAAGAGGTAACGGATACGTGCTGGAAAAAGACGGCGCACGTGTATATGTAGCAGGTGATACCGAAGGTACGTCAGAAATGCGTACACTTAAAAATATTCATGTGGCACTTATCCCTATGAGTTTGCCGTACACTATGTCAGTAGAAGATGCGTCAGAGGCAGTTTTGGCCTTTGCTCCCACGATGGTTTATCCGTATCATTATCGGGGTAGCACTGGTTTAAGTGATATTGAAAAGTTTAAGGAACTTGTAAATAAAAGTAATTCCGACATTGAGGTAGTATTGCTTGATTGGTACCCTGCGGAATCCTCGCCAGCTCCCGACACTACGACAGGGGTTCGGATAGATTGAAAGCTCCATAATTACATATATACTTGACTTATTTTTAATAAAATGATTTAACTTGTAAGGACGTCGTACCTTACAAGTTAAATATTAACCAAAGGTGACAACATGTTGAAAAAAGAGATTATCGAACTTAATGGAGCAAGGAGCGAAGAATTTTGTACTCCTGCTGCCCGTGACGAACGTGTAATGTACGCAAGTAAGCACCCAACGAACATTTTGGTTTTCAAATGTATGGACGGAAGAATAAACCTTCCTTTTATTACTGGTGTTCCTATAGGTATTCTTCATCCATTTCGACACATTGGGGGAAAGTTTGTACTTGGAGACCCCTATCTTGGTCGTCTTGTTCTTGATGAAAAAGAACAAGCAGTGCGACAAGGCAGACCAACTTTGGCACTCTGTACCTACCATTTTTCAAAAGGGGATCCACATCGTGGATGTGCAGGACACAAGTATGATACAGAGTCTGCTTGCAGAGGTGCCATAGCACTTAAAAAAGAGTTTGATGTTGTGTTTGGAACGAATAACCCTGCTATAGGGGCTATACTCCTTGGCATTGAGACAGATGAGGATTCACTCATCTTCACAAATGAAGATGGTGACTCGTTCAGCATTGCTGAAAACAGTGAAGCGACAGATACAGAGGTACTTACTGCACTTACTCGTATCTACCCGCACATCTCGAAGCAGATGCTTAACGATCTTCTCCCCCTCGCCTTTGGAAATCGTGCATACATACGTTCCAAGAAACTTGCAGGAGATCGCCCCTATTCTGAGCTTGTACACGGAGAAAACATTATTTGTGTCGGCCGTGGGTTTGACTGGCTCCACCTTCCTAACCGTGCGCTCATCATTGGCCCATACGAATACTATGAACACACATGGAGGGACGCGATAGCAATTGCTGGTAACATA
>Ga0209212_1009294_pt1 | contig 10280 bp, 9 predicted proteins | sample RifGroC2_FD_183996 | JGI IMG/M metagenome (GOLD analysis project Ga0209212, IMG submission 183996) | Groundwater microbial communities from Rifle, Colorado, USA - Groundwater C2 (SPAdes) (version 2) | ecosystem: Environmental > Aquatic > Deep subsurface > Groundwater | place: Rifle, Colorado... | reverse complement strand
CGCCCCTACGGGTGAGAGGATGGTGCAGCCGCGCCTCTGCCTTTAAAAGGGATAGCCCAATCCCACGAAGACGGCGGTGCCTTCGCGGCCGAAACCTACGTCGATACGCCCTACAATGTTGGGCCGGACCACCGCCCGAAATCCTATCCCAGGATTCAACTCCAGGTCGTCGGACTTAAGCTGATCCAGCGATTTCATCACTCCCCCCACATCCAGAAACGGCGCCACTTCCCAGTCGGCACGCACGCCGAAGACCTCCCACCGGAACAGGCGGATCCTCTCCTCCACGTTGAACAGTAGGTAGCTGCTGTCGATGAAGCGGTTCCTGCCGTAACCCCTGAGGGTCGTCTCGCCACCCAGTATGCCGCGCTCCAGAAAGGGCACCTTGTCCCCCCGCGACTGGCTGTAGGCGGCCCTGAGCGCGGTTACGTAGCGCGCATCCCGCACTGGATAGAATCCCTTCACCTCGGCTTCGTAACGCCGGTAGTAGTCGCTGCTCCCGAAGGCTTCCAGGCTGGTCTCCACCGTGCCCCGGGCCCGCACCCCCGAGGTGGGCCCGACCACCGCATCGAGCGTACTGTAGACCAGCGAGAACATCTGGGCATGGGTGGTGAACCCGGTGCTGCCGGGAACCTGGGCGGCGCTGAAGACGTCACGGGTGTAGGGGAGCTTGCGTACCGCCCCCCGGACCACCTGCACCCGCCTCAAACGGTCACCGACAAAGATCTGGGTGTTGGCCAGGATGGGATAGCCGGCCGAGACGGTGAAGCCGAGTTCCTTATCGCCGAAGTTGGTTTCGTTGCCGGCGGAGCTGTCCGACTTGAGTCCGAAGAAGCGCGCGGAGCCGTCGGTCCAGCCGTAGACGAAGGCGTTGAGTTCCAGCTTCCGGTCCATCAGGCTCTGGTCCCGCACCCTTAGCTCGTAATCCTCGTTCACCTTGGTCGATTTGGAGAGGTTCAATTCGAAGTTGCGCTGCGGGCTGGGATAGAAGGCGCCGTAGAGTGTCACGGTGGTGCCGAAGTTCTCGTTCTGGTTCAGTTGCGGCGCGATCAGGGTGAAGACTTCTTCCTTCTCGTTGTGCAGCAGAAAAGCGGACAGGGCGCCGTAGGTCACCCCCTCGTTGGGGCTGGTGGCGATCACCGGCAACGGCACGGTCACCACCCGGACCTCCTTCTGCTCCATGGCCGGCAGGGGGAACTTCCCGGTGGCATGGTAGCTGGTGCAGCCGCCCAGGAATGCCGCCAGGAGGATGAGTATTAGGGAGTGGATCATGGGTACCTTGGTATTTGTAGGGTGGGCCGTGCGGCCCGGAAATTGGAAAACATAGCCCGTCCAGGGCATTTTTTCAATAATTAATTCCCATCTGTCCCGTCCCCGATGGCGGCTTCACCCCCCCCGGCAGCGACTGCCATGGCGCCGACGCGGTCAAAAACTTGACTGCCCGTCATGGAAAATGACGCTGCCACACCCCTTTCAACCTCTTTCCTGACAGCTCCCTCCCTGGGCCATGCACGCATTTCCGCTGCTGGAGCAGCGCCAGAGCCTTTTCCGGCTGATGGCATACCGGTTGCACTGACTGGCTTGCCGGAGAAACCCAGATCAGGCAAAGGAATCGGTACAAATGGCTAACAGCGCAGCGGACGCCCTGGCGCTCCCCAAAACCAGCACGAATTCGGATATCTACATGGCGGTGGCCCTGATAGGGGTGCTGTCGCTTATGATCATCCCGCTGCCGGCCTTCCTTTTGGACATCTTCCTCGCGGCCAACATCACCATCGCTTTGGTGATCCTGCTGGTCTGCCTCTACACGGTGCAACCGCTCGATTTCTCGGTGTTTCCCTCGATCCTGCTGGTCACCACGCTGTTTAGGCTGGCGCTCAACATCGCCTCGACCAGGCTGATCCTGTTGCACGGCCACGAGGGGGTGGAGGCGGCCGGAGGGGTGATCAAGGCCTTCGGCCAGTTCGTGGTGGGGGGCAACTACGTGGTGGGCGCGGTCATCTTCCTGATCCTGGTCATCATCAATTTCGTGGTCATCACCAAGGGCGCCGGGCGCGTCGCCGAGGTGGCGGCCCGTTTCACTTTGGACGCCATGCCGGGCAAGCAGATGGCCATCGACGCCGACCTCTCCAACGGCCTTCTGACCGACAAGGAGGCCAGGGCCCGGCGCAAGAAGATCGCCCGCGAGGCCGACTTCTACGGCTCCATGGACGGCGCCAGCAAGTTCGTGCGCGGCGACGCGGTGGCCGGCATCATGATCGTCCTGGTCAACATCTGCGGCGGCTTCGTGATCGGGGTCTGGCAGAAGGGGATGGCGCTCGACACCGCCCTGACCAACTACACCCTTTTGACCATCGGGGAGGGGCTGGTGGCCCAGGTCCCGGCCCTGATCATCTCGACCGCGGCGGGCATCATCGTGACCCGCTCCGCCGACGAGAACAACTTCGGCCACGAGATCGCCGGCCAGCTTTTGAACTACCCGAAGGCCTTCCAGGTCGCCTCGGGCGTGCTCTTTTTATTCGCCCTGATCCCCGGGCTGCCCCACTTCGCCTTCCTGCTCCTTTCCGGCGTTTCCTACCTGGTGAGCAAGATGGCGGTGGAGAAGGGCGCCCAGGTGGAGGAGGTGGCCGAGAGCCAGGCCGCGGACGAGGACCTGGACCAGATCAGCTCGATCCGCCCCCTGGACATGCTGGAATTGGAAGTAGGCTACGGCCTGGTGCCGATGGTGGACGCGACCCAGCAGGGGGAGCTCCTGGACCGGATCCGCTCGATCCGCAAGCAGGTGGCGGACCGGATGGGGTTCATCGTGCCGCCGATCCACATCCACGACAACCTGCAGCTGAAACCGTACGAGTACAACATCCTGATCAACGGCGCCAAGGTTGGGGGCGGCGAGCTCTCCGGCCAGTACCTGGCCATGGACGCGGGGGGCGCCACCGGGATGCTGGAGGGGATCAAGACCACCGAGCCGGTGTTCGGGCTGCCGGCGGTCTGGATCAAGGGGAAGGAGCGGGAGCAGGCCCAGGTCTCGGGGTACACCGTGGTGGACAACACCACCATCCTGGCCACCCACATCAGCGAGACCATCAAGAAGCACGCCCACGAGCTGGTGGGACGCCAGGAACTGCAGCAGCTTCTGGACGGCGTCGCGGCCACCCTCCCCAAGGTGGTCGAGGAACTGGTCCCCAACCTCCTGAGCCTGGGCTCCGTGCTGCGCGTGGTCAAGAACCTCTTGAAGGAGAATGTCTCCATCAGGGACCTGCGCTCCATCCTGGAGACCCTGGCCGACTACGGCGGCGTCACCAAGGACGCGGAGATGCTCACCGAGTTCGTGCGCCAGAGCCTGGGGCGCTACATCGTGGAGCAGTACAAGCGCGAGGACGACACCCTGTGCGTGCTATCCATGGACCGCGAGGTGGAGGAGACTATCGCCGACGCGGTGCAGCTCTCCGAGCAGGGGAGCTACCTGGCCATCGAGCCTGGGGTGGCGCAGCGCATCCTGGCCGCCATCAGGAGAAACGCGGAGAAGTTCGACGCCACCGGCGCGCTGCCGGTGCTCATGGCCTCGCCGACCATACGGCGCCACGTGAAGAAGCTTACCGAAAGGTTCATGCCCAATCTGGCGGTGATCTCGCACAACGAGATCCCCCCCAACATAAAAATCCAATCCTTAGGGGTGGTGGTGCTCAATGCTAGTTAAAACTTTTCAGGCAAACGAGATGTCTGAGGCGCTGAAGATGGTCAAGGCCGAAATGGGCCTGGACGCCATGATCCTCTCCTCCAAAAAGGAGCGGCACAAGGGACTCTTCGGTTTCTTCCGCAAGCCCTTTTTCGAGGTCACCGCCGCACTGGATGCCAGGCCGGCCACCCGGCCCAATCCGTACCGCGAGGAGCCGCCCCCGCCCCCCCCGAGCCGCGAGCTTTCCACCCGGGAGGAGTTCCAGAACTCCATGCTGGGCCCCCTGGCCCGCGAGGTGCGCGAGCTCAAGCAGCGCGTCGAGGCGATGACCAAGAAGGACGCCCTGGAGGCGAGCGCCCGGCAGTCCCAGCCGGGCCAGCCGCCGCAGCAGTCCCAGCCGAAGCTGCCCCAGGCTGACAGCGCGACCGACTCCGGCAGGGGTCAGAGGACCATCGCCAAGGAGGAGATCGAGGAGATCAAGAAGCTCCTGTACAGCGCGGTCAAGGACAAGCAGCAGCCCAAGACGGTGACCTTCCCGATGGCCAACGCCGGCGCGGAGCACTCCGCCGAGGCGGCCAGCCAGCAGCTGCAGGCGGAACTGCAGGAAGAGCCCGGGTTCGCGGCCGGGGCATCGCTCGAAATGCAGCTGGCCCGGCAGAAGGGGGCGGCGCTGGACGAGGAGCCGACCCTGCTCGATCTGCTGGGGGGCGAGCTGCGCGCCGAGGACATGGGCCCCGAGTCGGTGCAGCTTTTGCTCAGCCAGGTGGCGCAAACGGCGCGGGAGGGGGCGAGCCTCGAGGAGCTGAGAAGCCAGGTCGCCGAAACCCTGGCCGGCATGGTCAAGTGCTCCGGCGGGCTGCGCATCAAGAAGAACGGTCCCAGGATCGTGGCCGTGGTCGGCCCGACCGGTGTGGGCAAGACCACCACCATCGCCAAGCTGGCCGCCATGTACGCCCTGAACCGTGGCGCCTCGGTCGCCATGGTCACCACCGACAACTTCCGGGTCGGGGCCATCGAGCAGCTCAAGACCTACGCCAAGATCATGGACCTCCCGCTCGAGGTGGCGGCGACCTCGCAGCAGCTCTCCAAGGCGCTGGCCAAGCACGCCAAAAAGGACCTGATCCTGATCGACACCGCCGGGCGCAGCCCCAAGGACGCGGACCGGTTGGACGAGCTCAAGCTGATCCTGGAGTGCCAGGCCGGGATCGACATCTACCTCTGCCTGTCGGCCACCACCAGGACGCGCGAGATCGACGAGATCATCGCCACCTTCGGCACGGTGCCGGTCACTAGGCTACTCTTCACCAAGCTGGACGAAAGCAGGAGCTTCGGCGGCATCGTCGACACCTGCCTCAGGCACAAGATGCCACTCTCTTATTTCAGCACCGGGCAGAAGGTGCCCGAGGATATCGAAGTAGCCACGGCGAGGAAACTCGCCACCATGGTGGTAAAGGAGCCCGCACGATGACTGCATTTCACGGCGCAACAGATCAGGCCGACACCCTTAGGCAGCTTGCCGGACGGGCCAAGGGACAACCGGTGCCTCAGAACCGGTTCAAGATGCGAGACGGCCTGAGGGTGATCTCAGTCACCAGCGGCAAGGGAGGGGTGGGGAAGAGCTCGGTGGTGGTCAACCTGGGCGCATCGCTGGCCGCCCTGGGAAAACGGGTGTTGATCGTGGATGCCAACATGGGGATGGGGGACATCTGCCTCAGGCTGGGGAAGGAGCCCCCCTACCGGCTGAACCAGGTGCTCTCCGGCGAGAGGACCCTGGAGGAGAACGTGATCGACGCCGGCAACGGCGTCAGCATCCTGCCGGCGGGGATGGGGGTGCAGCAGTACAGCTCGCTCACCCCCAGCGAGAGGTTGTCGCTCTTGCAGGGGATGAAGGGGCTGGAGGACCGGTTCGATTACTTCCTGATCGACACCGGAGCGGGGGTCGCGGCCAACGTGACCAGCTTCGCCGCGGTGGCCCGGGAGATCATGCTGGTGGTGACCCCCGAGCCGAGCTCGATCACCGACGCCTACGCCCTGATCAAGACCCTCTCGGGGCGCGACGCCACCCTGGAGTTCAGGATCCTGGTGAACATGTGCCGGGATCAGGAGGAGGGGAAGGCGCTGTTCGCCAAGCTCTCCGCCATCACCGGACGCTTCCTGGCGGTCTCCATGGAGTACTCGGGCTGCATCCTGCACGACGAAATGCTGGTGGAATCGGTCAGAAGGCGCGGCGCCCTGTGCCGCCTCTACCCGGACACCAAGGCCTCGCTCGGTTTCCGGGCCCTGGCTCAAAAGATTACCGCGGCGCCCCCCGTGGGCTGCGCCGCCATAGCGGTAGAACCGGTTGCAGGCAGCAAGCAGTGGAGGAACCATGAACTGTCTTCTTAAGGCGTACGAGCAGGAGGCGCAGCGAGGCGTGCCTCTCACTAGGGATGAGCTGGTGGTCAGCCACCTCCCGCTGGTGAAATTCATTGTGGACCGGATCGCTTCTTCGCTCCCGCCCCACCTGGACCGTGACGATCTCAGGAGCGCCGCGGTCATCGGCCTGATCTCGGCTGCCGAGCGCTTCGACCCGTCGCGCGGGGTGCAGTTCAAGACCTTCGCCGAGCAGCGCATCCGGGGCACCATCATGGACGAGTTGCGGGCCCAGGACTGGCTGACCCGCAGTCTCAGGGACAAGTTCAAGAAGCTGGAGCGCGAGTTCTCGCAGCTGGAGCAGCGCCTGGGGAGGAACCCCTCCTCGGACGAGGTGGCGCTCGCCATGGGGCTGGAGCTCAAGGACTACTTCAGGCTCCTGGAGGAGATCCACCTGCTCTCCTTCGTCTCCCTGGACGACGCCTGGCACGACGAGGACGGCGCCCCCTTCGGACTTCTGGACGTCCTGGAGGACAAGGGGACCGAGAGCCCGCAGAACCAGATGATCGCGCGCCAGACCGTGGAAAAGCTGGCCGAGGCGATCGATGCCCTGCCCGAGAAGGAGCGCATCGTGGTCACCCTGTACTACTACGAGGAGCTGAACCTGAAGGAGATCGGCGCCGTGCTCGACCTCACCGAGTCCAGGATCTCGCAGCTGCACAGCCAGGCCATCATCAGGCTGCGCGGCAAGATGAAGCGCGTGGCCTAAGGGGGAAGCGATGAACAGCGGCATGTACTCGGCCCTGTCGGGGAACCTCTCGGCGCTGCGCCGCCTCGAGGTGATCTCGAACAACCTGGCCAACGCCAACACCCCCGGCTTCAAGGGGGACCAGATCCAGTTCGAAAGCGTGCTGGCGGCCGTCAAGAATCCGACACAGGAGACCCCGGTCTTCAGCAACGAGCAGTTCTTCACCGACTACAGCCAAGGGTCGCTGCAGAAAAGCGACAACGTGCTCGACCTGGCGCTGGACGGCGACGGCTTTTTCGTGGTCAACACCCCCCAGGGGCCGGCCTACACCAGGCAGGGAAACTTCCACCGCGGCGCGGCCGGCCGGCTGGTGAACGCCGACGGCTACGAGGTGCAGGGGAAAAACGGCGGGGCGATCACGCTCTCCGGCGGGCGCATCGACATCGGCGCCAACGGCGCGGTCACCGTGGACGGCGTCGCGGCCGGCAGCATAGCCCAGGTCGACTTTCCCAAGCCGTACCAGTTCAGCAAGGTGGGGGGCGGGCTGCTGCAGCCGGCCAATCCCCAGAGCGCGCCCACCCCGGCCAGCGCCGAGGTGAAGCAGGGGTACCTGGAGAATTCCAACGTCAAGGTGATCGTGGAGATGGCGCGCATGATCGAGGCGACCCGCTACTTCGAGAGCTGCGCCAAGGCGGTGCGCAGCTACGACGAGCTGACCGCCAAGGCCGCCAACGACCTGGGCAGGGTGTAAAAAAACAAGGAGATTTTATGATCAGGTCATTATGGACCGCCGCATCCGGCATGCAGGCACAGCAGCTCAACATAGACGTGGTGGCCAACAACCTGGCCAACGCCAGCACCACCGGCTTCAAGAAGAGCCGCGCCGATTTCCAGGACCTCATGTACCAGACGGTGAAGACCACCGGCGCCCCCTCCACCAACGCGACCACCACGCCGACCGGCATCCAGGTCGGCCTCGGGGTGAAGCCGGCGGCGGTCACCAAGATCTTCTCGGCGGGCAACATCACCCAGACCGGCAACGAGCTCGACCTGGCCATCCAGGGGGACGGCTTCTTCCAGGTGCAGCAAAGCGACGGCTCCATCGCCTACACCAGGGCCGGCGCCCTGAAGAAGGACGGCCAGGGAAGACTGGTCACCTCGGACGGCAGCCCGATCCTGCCGGAGATCCTGATCCCCAGCAACGCCACCCGGGTCTCGGTGGGGAGCGACGGCACCGTCTCGGTGCAGCAGGCCGGGCAAACCGCAGCCACCACGGTGGGGACCCTGCAACTCGCCGCCTTCTCCAACCCCTCGGGGCTGAACGCCATCGGCAAGAACCTCTTTCTCCCCACCGATTCCTCGGGGGCCGCGACCACCGGCACCGCCGGGCGCGACGGCCTGGGGACCCTGGAGCAGGGGTACGTGGAGGCCAGCAACGTGAGCATCATGGAGGAGATGGTAAGCATGATCGTGGGGCAGCGCGCCTACGAGATCAACTCCAAGGCGGTGCAGGCCTCGGACGACATGCTGCAGCAGGCAGCAAGCCTGAAGAGGTAGCGTGATGCGATCCCTCCCGGTGACCCTCATGCTTCTGGCCCTGCCGCTTTGCGCCTTTGCCCTACCCCCGCTCCCCCCGCCCCCGCTGCCGCTGCCGGTAGCGCTCCCCAAGGCGGTCGAGCCGGCGGGGAACCTGGTGAGCGAAGGGGAGCTGAAGCGGGTGGTCGAGAACTTCCTGGTGCAGAAGGCTTCGGCCCTGAAGGCCCAGGTGTCGGTGAAGCGGATCGGCTACCAGGGGGAGATGAAACTCCCGGCCGGGCGGGTCAGCTTCGAGGTGATCGCCCCGGAGCGCTGGGAAGGGTACGGCAACGCCTCGGTCGCCCTGGTGGTGCGCGTGGACGACCAGGTGAAAAAGAACCTGACCGTGCCGGTCGAGGTGGAGGCGCTGGCCGAGATGGTGGTGGCGACCCGCACCCTGGAGCGGGGCGAGGTGCTGAGCGCCTCGGACCTGACCCTGGCGCGGCGCGACCTGGCCCAGGTGCAGGGACGTTTCCTGAAATCGACCGAAGAGGCGATCGGCCTCCGGGTGAAGAACGCGCTGCGGGCCAACTCGCCGGTGCGCGGCGACTACCTGGAGCGGGTCCCCCTGGTCAAAAGCGGCCAGATGGTCACCATCCTGGCCGAGAACGAGGTGGTCAGGATCACCGCGACCGGCCAGGCCAAGGGATCCGGCGCCCTCGGGGAGAGCATCATGGTGCGCAACGTGGTCTCGCAAAAGGACGTCGCCGGCCGGGTAATGGACGCGACGACGGTAAGGGTGGATTTCTGATGTCAAGGCAGGATTTTTTCCAGAGAACAGGGAGCCTGGCGCTGCTTTGCGCGGGGCTTCTTCTGGCGGGGTGCTCGCACCAGGTCGCCGTGGTGCAGACCCCGACCTTCGACCAGCAGATCGCCAAGCCCCAGTTGAGCTACGCCTCGGGATCGCTCTGGCAGGCCTCCTCCGGCGGGCTGGCCGAGGACCTCAAGGCGCGCCGCGTCGGGGACATCATCACCGTGGTGATCTCGGAGCAGGCCAGCGCCAGCAAGCAGGCGAGCACCGGGACCAAGCGCGGCTCCAGCATGAGCGCCGGCATGCCCAAGCTGCTCGGCCTGGAGAAGCTCCCCATCAAGACCTGGGCCGACCTGGACCAGCTTCTGAGCGTGAGCTTCGACTCCAAGTTCGACGGCACCGGCTCCACCTCCAGGCAGGAGACCCTGCAGGCCACCATGTCGGCCAAGGTGCTGGAGGTGCTGGGCAACGGCAACATGACCATCGAGGGGAGGCGCAACGTCAAGGTGAACAACGAGGACCAGATCATCGTCCTGACCGGCACGGTGAGAAGCCGCGACATCAGCGCCGACAACACGGTGAGCTCGGCCCTGGTGGCCGACGCCCGGATCGCCTACAGCGGCAAAGGGGTGATCAGCGACCGGCAGCGCCCCGGCTGGCTCATGAACACTCTGGACTGGGCCTGGCCCTTCTAGAGGCAGATCAAGATTAAGATCAAGATTAAGATTTAGGAACGGGAGTTCCCCCTCCCTTGACGGGAGGGGGTCAGGGGGTGGGTGAAGTCGCCACCGGAGACGCTGGCAGCTTCCCCCCCACCCTGACCCTCCCCCGCAAGGGGGGAGGGACCTAATGAGGATCAGGTGACAGAGTGAAAGGTAACGCTCGGCTCAAAATCTACACCATGCTGGCGCTCTTCGTGCTGCTCGTCCCCCAGCTGGCCCAGGGGGCGCGCATCAAGGACATCGCGGCCTTCGACGGGGTCAGGGAGAACCAGCTCATCGGCTACGGCCTGGTGGTCGGCCTGAACGGCACCGGCGACTCGGACCAGACCAGGTTCCCGGTGCAGTCCCTGGTCGGGGCGCTGGAGCGGCTCGGGGTGACCGTGAACCGCAACGAGATCACGGTGAAGAACGTGGCGGCGGTCATGGTGACCGCCCAGCTCCCCCCCTTCGCCA
>Ga0209212_1009293_pt1 | contig 10280 bp, 5 predicted proteins | sample RifGroC2_FD_183996 | JGI IMG/M metagenome (GOLD analysis project Ga0209212, IMG submission 183996) | Groundwater microbial communities from Rifle, Colorado, USA - Groundwater C2 (SPAdes) (version 2) | ecosystem: Environmental > Aquatic > Deep subsurface > Groundwater | place: Rifle, Colorado... | reverse complement strand
TTCAGTGCAATAAGTATGATTGTTAAAAGTGCAATCCAATATGATTTAAAAGCTTTGTATGCAAGCCAAAAGAAAAGAAATAGTGAAAGACTGGAAAAAATAAGTATAGGAAGCCGGAAGGCAAAATTAACACTTTCGGTTTGCGAGATATCATATTTTTCAAAAAGACCTCCAACGACCGGAATCATTTGTTTTTTTCCAGCGTCGGGATGCGTCAATAGTCCAAAGCCTGAAACGAGCGCTACAGTTACTCCCGGTTTGTCATTTATATAAGTTTTTTCCCAATCTTGGCTGCTGACTGCCTGCCAATATTGTTCAATCCTTCCATATTTCCAAAGATGTTCGTCTGTTGTTTCAAACTTAGCGAGGTGGAATAGTCCGAAAGCAAAAAATGATAGCACTGAAATAAGCAGCAGTGAAAATATGGTGATTTTTTCTTTTGTCATTTGATTGCAATTTTTATTTATTTACTTTGATAACCTTTACATACTGAGCAGGTCGGTCGTTAATCAGTAGTTTATATGCGACATTTTCTTCTTGGTCATAATATTGTGCGAAATTCAATATTTTGTTCGTGGCAAGTTTCGATTGACTCCTGACCATATTTGTAGTCCTTGATTTTCGTCCCCAAGAAACAGCTATGTAATCGAATGAAACACCTTCCAACTCATCATATGACAAATCTCCATAGCACGAACCCCTAAAGAAAGTGCACACTCCTTTTTTATCTGTCCAAATGGTCAGCTTTTCAGCATTTGGCAGGGAATTTAAGTATTCAGCCACTTCATATGAACCTGGCCCCATATCCTTCAAATCCAAATAGTTTTCATTGGGCAATAAGAATGAAGCATAACTAAGATAGAATGGTTTCGAAGCAGCTAGTGAAAAAGTGGAAATAATAATTACAAATGCTGCGAAAAAAGTGAAGAAGGATTTTTTTAATGTATATTTTTTTTCAATCTTTTCATATATATAGACCAATCCTAGACTAGAAATTATGAGAATCAAAGGGTAAAGCATGATTTGATAGCGGCTGGTCGAAACGACATTGTTAACAGTCGTACCGATGTAATAAGCAAAAATAAAAAAAGTTAAAAATAAGACAAGATTTAATTTTTCAGTATTAATTTCTTTTTTATATCGGAACGTGATTTTTGCAAGAACGGTGATTGCTCCGAATATAGCGATTGGTGAAATTGCAAAAATAAGTGGATAAAAATTGGAAAGAAGAAGTCCTAAAAACCCATTCTCCTTGAATGATGTTTTTGGTGAAGCTAGAATTTCTTGGAAATTATAGATTTTCATATCCAAATAAACATTATAGAAAATAAAAACTATAATTAATAGAAATACAGCTCCAAGCAGATATGCAATTAAATCTTTTTGTTTACTCGCAAATCTTATGATAATGTTAAAAATCTTATTTTTAAAAAAGATTACATCGGCTACGAGAAGGGAAAAGAAGGCTGCAAAAATAGGCCAGGTTGAAACGAAGGCTTGGCTCAAAATAGTTCCGGTTAAAATGCGCTGTGGCTTAAGCCATGTGCCAGGATAAAGAACATAAAACGTTGCTAGTGAAAGTATGACTAATATTGAAAAATCTTTAATAGCGGAAATAATATATTTTCTAAATGTGATATCTCCATATCTTGAGTGGTTGAAGATATATTCTAGAAAAATCATCCCAAATAAAAATACATAAAGAATGTTTGCGACATATTTTGTCAGAATTGCTAGGCCAAGAAAAACTCCTGTCAGGTATAGATAATTAACATGGTGGCGTTTCTGATATGTTAGAAAACTTAATAAGGACATTGGCGCAAAAATCCAGAGCAGTGCGTCAGGATTGATTATGCGGCTCATGCCCAAGAGTATTGGAGAAAGTCCGATCAGTGATACTGCTAAAAGTGAACTCCTTTTTCCGGTTAATCGCTCTAGCAGGAAATAAAATAAAGGCAATGAAAAAATAGCAAAAAGAAGCAGTGGAAATCTAAATGCATAATTCATTTTTTCACTGCTGCGATTTTTAGAACCATCCACTTTCGAATCATATAATTTCGGATTTACATCCAGAAGTCCGATTCCTGAAATGAGAGCAACTGTAATTCCTGGCTTGTCGCTTATGTTAGTGTTTTTCCAATTCATTTCTCGGACATTTTTCCAAAAGCTTGGAATGCGATCAAAAGTCCATAATGGCTCATCAACAGCAGCAAATTGGCTGATCCGGTAACTTCCAAAAAAGCCTGAAATAATCATGATTGAAAAAAGCAGAATTAGTGAGAGTTTTCCTTGTTTAGCTACCCATTGCTTTGTTGTCTGATTTTTTTTAGTCGTTTTATCATTTCCTAATCCTGCATGTTTGATTATTAAGAATGAAGCGATAAATGCATATATGACCGCGAAAAGGAAGAACAAGACGTTGAGCTCAGGTTTCCAAAAATAAAGACACGTGATCAAGGTCAATTCAAAAGGGAGGAAGATCAGAATTAATTTTTTTATGATTGACGCAATGTTCATTTTTTGGGGAAAGAGGAAGAATGAAACCATGATTGCAATTAAAAATAAAAAAATGGCATAAAATACATCCGGATTTTGTGTATCGGTAAAAATGGAAAACTCTGATTTGCGGTTTGCTAGCAGTGCTATGTTTACTGAAAGAAAGAATGAAATAAATAATGAAATTACATTTTCTGTTCGATTGAAAAGGACTGTTATTTTTTGCATATTTATGTTTGCTAGCTAGCAAATAATGTATTATAATATAAGCGTATTCCTCTATAATATAATATATAAAACATAAAAAAGAAAGTGTTTAAATTAACTCAAAAAAATATTTATTTGATAGTTCTGATGCTAATTTTTGCAGTCGGAATTTTTATTCGTTCATATCATTTTGCTGACTGGCTGCATTTTGAACTTGATCAATCAAGAGATGCTATGGTTATTGATTTGGCTCTGGAGAATGGGCCAGGCGAATTGCCACTTTTGGGACCCAAGGCTGCGGGAACATATTTGAGACTGGGACCTGTTTTCTATTATTTCCAATACGTCGGTGGACTATTGTTTGGACAAACTCCGCAAGCCATGGCATATCCCACCATGTTTTTTTCAATACTTACAATTCCGCTTTTGTATCTTTTTTTGCGTAGAATTTTCGACGAGTGGTTATCCTTGGGTTTGACCGCTATTTCTTCGGTATCTTTGTTTTTGGTTTTATATGGCAGATTCGCTTGGAATCCAAATGCTATACCTTTTTTCCTATTGCTTACATTCTATGCACTACTAAGAGTTGTAGATTTGAATGAAAAACATCCAGGCCGTTGGCTTGTGATTTGCAGCGCAGCGCTGGCGTTGGCAACCCAGCTTCATTTTCTGGTTTTTCTTTCACTTCCAGTGGCTGTGGCGGTGTTTCTTGCAATAAAAAGACCGAGTATAAATTGGAAATCTTGGCTTGGCGCAGCGGCTATTTTTCTTTTTCTATATACTCCTGTAATTTTGAATGACATTAAAACTCAAGGTGCTAATACTAAGGAATTTTTCAAAGCTATCACGGAGAAATCAAGCAAGGGAGAAAGTCACACTCTTATAGATAAGGTCGTCAGAGCTTATATGGAATCAGCTAGAGGTTCCATGCTTATACTTACCGGACAAGAGCAAATGGAGATTCCATCTATAAATTTCAGTAAAGATAACGGTCCTTCGGTTGAAATTAAATGTGCAGAAAAATGTCAGAAAAATGTTTGGCTCGGAATCATTGCGATCATTGGTTATTCACTGGGAATTGCACTTTTAGTTTACAGATTTATTAAAGAAAAAAATACTGATTGCAAAAATGTGCTTTTGATTGTTGGAATCTGGCTTTTCTTAGTTTCGGGATTATATGTGCCTTTGGCGTTTACTCTTTCGCCGAGATTCTTTCTTCTTCTTGTCCCGATTTTATTTGTTCTGTTTGGAATTATTTTGGAATCAGGAAAAACTTGGAAATATTGGACTATTATGATTGCTGCCGTAACTGTTTTTCTGGTAGCTTTGAATATTATTGCTGTCCAGACGAGATTTTCACAGTTAGCTGGAGCTATAAGGGGGAAAGTTGAAACTACTTCGGATAGGATTCTAAAGGAAAATAATAGGGTGACATTGGAGCAGCAGCTCGCCATAGCAGATTATATGGAAAATTCATACAAGGAAAACGGGGCGATTGTTTATTTGAATAGCGAGCCTTTTTATCGCCGCTCCATTTTATACCATGTAGGCAGACAGGGGATTCCATATGAAGACTTGAGAGGTGCTAAGGTTTATCGAAAGGGTAACTATTTTACTGCCTATGTTAATAATTCATCTGCTGATAAGAAAGTCGGAAAATATTCGGATAATTTTAATGTGGTAGAAAAGCGAGAATTTGGAACAATGATAGTTTTTAAATTAAGTCCCAAAGAGAGCTCAATAGTGGCTGAGGAGCAAGCAATTAAGCCACAAAAAAAGAAAAAGAAAGTGCATACTCCGGGTGTACCGGATAGATACACGTGGAATGAAATTTTCAATTTTTAATTTTCAATTTTCAAACAATGTCTAATTTAAAATTCAAATTGTCAAAAATAGTTGCAGCGAAGAAAATATTCATCATACTATTTGTCATCATAGCGATTGGCACGGCGCTACGTTTTTATAAACTCGGGGAGCTTTCTTTTGTGGCAGATGAATTTCTTGATATAAATTCTTCTTACGCATATTCGCAAGCAGGTGCTTGGCAGTCATGGGATTTTAACCATGGAAAAGTTAACGCGGATAATGTCTTTGCGCCAAGGGATGAGCGCGCATGGCCATATAAGATACAGGTTGCTCAAATGTTCAAGTTATTTGCTCCAACCGAGGCGATTGCCAGAAGTGTCAGTGTGCTTTGGGGGATCTTGAGCATCATCCTGATTTACTTCGTGGCAAAATATTTTACCAAGAAAAATACCATTGGTCTGCTTAGTGCTTTTCTATTTGCGGTTAGCATAAGCGGCATAATTTTTGACAGAAGGCTTCGGATGTATGCCATGTTTTTTCCAGTATTCTTATTGTTTTCATGGCTACTCTATAAATTTTATGAGCAGCCTTACGTTGGAAAACACAAATGGTGCAAGAAACTCCATGAAAAACTCTCAGTCAATGTGATGTATATTGTCCCTGCAATATTGGTTGGCGCACTAAGCATGAAAGTGCACGATTTGACGGTTAGTATTGCCGCTGTATTTTCTGTGTATGTGATCATTATGGCTGGTAAGTCGATTTATAGTAAGAATTCACTGCTTAATAAATACACTGTTACCCTAGGTGTAGTTCTTGCAGTTACCGCCGCCGCTTTTATTTTTGCTTTTGATAGGATTGGAAAATACGCGGCTGGAATAAAGTTCTTTAATGATAATTTCAGTTATTTCTCGATTGTGACTACTGATTATTCTCATCCGATTGTTGCACTATTATTTTTTGCAATCGGTTTATATTATTTGATTAAGCAAAAAAAGGCGACTAAGGAAGCTGTTTGGCTTGCTGTTTCTTTCGTAGTTCCGCTTTTAATGGCAGTTTTCTTGTGGAGAAGAAATGCTGGCCCTCAATATATTTTCTTTGCACAATCTTTTGAAATGATTCTGATTGCTTCAGGGATTTATGCTGTTGCTGATTATCTAGAAAACAATCTAAAGGGATTCTCTGCCAAGAAAACTTTTATGGCCACTATGATTTTAACAGTTGTTTTGCTTCCTGATTGGGCTTATTTTGCTCAAGAAAATAATGTTTACAATCAGACCTCAAAAGCTGAAAACCCTAATTATAGAGAAATCTTTACTTATTTTAAGAAAAAGAAAATAGCGGGTGATGTTTTGTTGACCAGAAATTTCCGTAATTATTATTTGAGCGGTCAAAATGTTAAGGTTTACGATTTTGGTGGGGAGCTTGCTGAGGAAAAATTCCCGCTTTCATCATTGCAATCAATTGTGAGGGAAAATCAATCTGGCTGGGTTATTCTTTCTGATAATGATGAAAGATATATTGCTAATGATGCAATGAAATATATTGAAAGTAATATGACAAAGATCAATGATGTTGCAGTGAGAGGGAATGTTATGGTTTACAGATGGGGAAATAAATAGTTTCCACCCTTTTTGGGTCACACGCGATACATGCTGTGCTTAAATTAGCATTAGCAAAAAAGTTGCACATAACACTGACCCAGTATTATTGATTGCAAAACCATGAATTGCGTATGATCCCTTTCTTTTTCCCTGCTGCACGCAGGGAATCTCATGAAAAAAACCAACCCGTGAAGGTTGGTTTTTTTATGAAGCTACACGTCTTATTTCTTTGCTATTATGAAGCCGCAGCGCTTGGCAAAAATTGAACCATTATTTGAAAAGATGTTTTTAGAAAGGTCTATTGATTTCGTCCAGTAATTATTTGGAACATTTCCGCCACTAGGCGTTGCGCATTGCACGCCGTAGTTGTCATTTTTTTGGATTCTGTTTTTTGATATCTGGATGTCGCCAATTTTTTTCGATTCCTTGTAAAATTGATTGGAAATACCGCTGGCAGAATTGTTTTTGATTTTATTGCTGGTTATTTTCAGTCCACTTTTTCCTGTTACCAGTTCGATTCCACTTTCGCCATTTTTAGCGATAGTATTTTTTTTGATTGTCCCTTTAACACCTGAGCGGATATCAATTCCTTCCTCGTCGTTATCTTCGACGGTACTATCTTCGATTAAAATTTTCCTCTTTTTTATGTAGAAGCCTTTACCTTCGTTTTTGGAAATGTCACTTTTAGTCACGGTGACCTTGTTTGAATTTGAGGTTGAAGATTCTTCAATCTCAATTCCCATTTTTTCAGTTTTTGAGATTTTGCATGATTTGATCTTGGCACCTGCATTTTTGTCAATGTATATGCCAACATATCCCTCAGAGACAGTCAGGTTGGAAATATCGCTCGTCGCGGTTATTTCAAGCGTATGATTTTCCCCGTTTCCGTTAATTATGGTGGTGTTTTTGTTTTCACCTGTGAGCGACATCGAAGCCGCAAGAACCAGGTTTTCAGTATAAGTTCCATTTGCGATGAAAATATTGCGTTGGCCGTCTGGCATAGTTTCGGCTTTGGCAGTGGCTGCAGTAATTGTTTTAAACGGATCAGTCTGCGTTCCATTTTCGGTTTCGGAAGAAGATGCCTGGTTAACATAAATATCATAGGCTGAGGCTTGCGACGCTGAGGCAAGGCTTATTATCAAAACTGAAAATAAGCTGAACAGTAAGGTTTTTTTCATTGTTATTTGATTTAAAATTGATTACGTGAATTATTATATTGTATGACTAATGTGTTAAATAGGCAAGATGAAAACGAGGCTAATTTTAAATAGAGAAAATATGTATTGGAATCCAAAAAATACTATTGAATTTCTGACTTTTTCTTATGCTAATTTCAACAATTGCAATTTCTTTTTTTGCGGAATTAATTAATTCTGCAATGGAGACCTTAAGTTTTTCATCAGCCGTTTCATTTGAAAGTGCTGCCATCTGGCGGGTGAGTTCTGCAATTTGAGTGTTATTGTCTTGCATAAGTTTTATTTTTGCAGGATTAATGCCTCGGAATGCCTTATTTAAAAAGCTAATATTGTCAATTTCCCTTGCTATTGATTCTGATGATGCGAGGCGGTAGTCAATTGCTGTTTCAATATCATGAAGTGATTCTCGTTGCTGAATTTGCAAAGTGACTGATGTTTCAATGTCTGATGAAATGTTGCTGATAAATTCAGCGGTCTGTCTTTCAAAATGGCAAGAGCCGCTCACTGGTTTCCCGACGTTTCCTATGCTATTATTTTTTTCCAAAATGATGGACTCGCTGAAGAAAGTTTTCGTTTTCCCTCCTCCACTTGGCGCGCCACAATAAATCCCATATTTTCCGTTTTTAATCAGGGTGTTTTCATAAATCTTAATTTTTCCAAGTTCTGGCATGTCTGGATATGACTGATTGGCAATCCCGTTCGCCAGGTTGTTTCTGATGGTGTTATTCCTGATTATGACGTCAGAAGCACTGGATAATATTTCGATTCCACTTTCAGTATTATTGCTGATATCATTGCCTATGATGGCGCCAAATATATTTTGACGAATATCAAATCCCTCGCCTTTGTTATTTGTGACAATGTTGTTATTTAATAAGATTGAACGACCCTTTTGAACATACAAACCTTTGCCACTGTTGTTGATGATCGTGGAGTTGGAAATTTTGACTAAAGAATCTCCTTCGGGAAGATCTATTCCTTTTTTCTTGGCATCTTTTATGACGCAATTATCAATAAGCGCCGATCCTTGGATTGTTAACGCCGCCGAGCCGCCAGAGATGGTTAAGCCTGCTAGTATGTTGTCATTAATTAAATTCAGGGTTGACGTGGGCGAAACATGTAGGATCGTTTTCTCCTTGTTTTCTCCGAATAACCTTACTGAATCGCCAATAACTATGTCCTCAACGTATTCTCCTTCGCCGACATGAATTCTTCTTAGTCCTGGTCTTGATTGTTCGGCTTTTTCAATAGCTTGCCTAATTGTCCTAAATGGTTGTTCCAATGTTCCAATTTCCTGGCCGCTATAATTTCTGCTCACATAAAAATCATAATTGTCAGCTTTCGCAGCAAACGGGGAAGTGAGAAATAAAAAGAATAATAGAAATATTTTGCGCATGTTCTTGTTTTTAATATTAAGCGCTAGGCTCATTCCCGGAAAGTTCTTCTTGTGCTTGAGTTTTCTTTTTCTTTTTGCTAAGCATTTGTTTGAGGTAGTCAAAGTCAGCTTTGCTTATTTCACCTAGGAAATAAAGAATTGTTAGATATATGGCAAAAAGAAAAATTATCCAAAGAAGAAAAATAAATTGACCTTGTGAGAAAAGATTTGAAGTCAGATATGTGATTGCTCCTGCAAGTAACATTTTGCAGATGCTATTGAAGCGGATAAGCACACCAAAGTCGCGCTGGATAAAGTAGAGGATAGCAATCATGGTTATGAATGATGTGATTGTTGTGGCAACTGCTGATCCATTCAGGCCGTAGCTTTTGATGAAAAAATAATTCAAAATTGCATTAAGAAAAAATCCAAAGATTGAAATCCACATGGGAATTTTTGTTTTGCCTGCGCCATTGAGCACGAAACTCATGACATAAAAAATAGTCAGGAATCCCACACCATAAGCAAGGATAGACATTGGAATTGCAGCATCAAGGTATCTTTCGCTATAAAATATTTTAATGATTGGATTGGCGAACTGTGACATTAGGATAACCGAAGGAATCAAAAGAATTGTCATGAGGCGCAGTGATTGACTAATCACCGCGTTAGTTTCACTGTGCTTGTTTTGTGCTGTGGATTTAGAAATTACCGGAAGCAGCATGATAGTGAGTGCATAGAAAATATAGTAGGGAATGCGACCAACAGTCAGTGAAGCGTTGTAAATGCCAGTTAAATAATCGTCGTGCAGAATGCCTTTCACGAGGTAAAGGTCTATGCTGATGAGAAGTTCGTAGGCCAAGAAGAAGATGATAACCTGCCAAGCATAGTTCAACAGTTTTTTGGTCTCAAATTCGCTCGTAAGGCTCAAATTTTGCACCTTGGCGGCTTTTTTAATCTGTTTGGTATAAATGAGCTGGTCCAACAAAAAAGCTACCAGGAAGACGCTTAGTGCGGCTACGGCATATCCTACAATAGACCCTGGAACTCCAAAAACGTACGCTAGTCCCACAATAGCCAAAACCTTCAACACAGAGCGCAACGTCTTTAAAATCGACTGTACGTTGAATTTATGCAGAGCAGTATAAAAGGAAAAATAGAAAGAAGCAGCGGCAAAAGCAGGAATTATGAGCGTTGAAATTCTGAAAAGGGGAGTTAGGGTTTCATCTCCCAATGCCCTGCTTATAAGCGGCGCAGCGAGGAAAAAAAGGATAGTAATTGAACCAATGATTAGTGATTGCAAAAGTAGAGCTTTTCTTTTTATTACCAAAACCATACGAGGATTGGTTTCGAAGATTTCGCTGATATATTTTGCCATAGCTGTTGGAATTCCGTTACCAATCAGAATTATAACCATGGTTGTCAGTGTCACCACGAGTCCATAGCGACCGTAATCCGCAGGCCCCAAAATTCTTCCCATTGAAGAATGGATGACGTAGCCGGAAAGGTTGAAAATTAGTTCAGAAATAATAAGCCAAAGGGTGGATTTTGCGAGGTTTTGTTGGGACATAGTGTTTAAATTTTGTGGATGTTTTT